>Ga0209062_1000371_pt1 | contig 151009 bp, 139 predicted proteins | sample Coa_R2_2_FD_187158 | JGI IMG/M metagenome (GOLD analysis project Ga0209062, IMG submission 187158) | Surface soil microbial communities from Centralia Pennsylvania, which are recovering from an underground coalmine fire - Coalmine... | ecosystem: Environmental > Terrestrial > Soil >...
CCGCCACATTCTCCGGCGTAAATATCGGTACGCCCGCATCCGGCAGAGTGGTGGTTGTCGCCGTAGGTCTAAATGGAAACCAGCCTGCATCCAGCGTTACCATAGATGGCATATCCGCTACGGAAGCTGCAGGAACCTCTACCTCTGCGACCGATGTGTGGGCTTCACTCTGGTATGCAATCGTTCCGAGCGATTCCAGTGTGCCCATCGTTGTCTCGACCGCTTCTTCGTTCAGCATACAAGACATAGGTATCGATGTAGGGACTCTCACGGGGGCAACCGCTACTCCGACCGCATCAAATGCAGCCGATAATACTTACACTCCGGATCCTCACACTATCTCGACTACTGTGCCGTCGAACGGCGTTGGTCTCATCGTTGCGGCGACCAATGCTCAGACAACTGCCTCATGGACCGGCGCTACAGGAGATTACAACACCAGTACCAGCAGCAGCCCGGGGACCTTGACGCTTTCGCTCGCTCAGACCTCCACAACCGGCAGCCAAACGATAACCGTAAATGGTTTCAACTACACCGGCCTCAACTTGGCTGCTGCGGCGTGGGGCCCATGATGCAGGTAGCGCTGCGCTAGGTCGAACTAGTTGCGGCCGTTTCCTATCGCGAAAATCTCTTGGATAAATGATCGCGCCCACCAGCCCAGATCTTTCACAAGCTTGTTGCCGATTATTTTGCCGTCCGATTCGAAGATTATGCCGCTCGCAACGAATAGCGCGGCATGAGAGTAGTCGCCCTGGCTAAAAAATTTGATTGTTTCGGAAGACTTTTCTGGCGAGCACGTGAGCAGAATGTCTCCCGGTTCGATCCGATCCATACGCAACGCGAATTTCGGCAAAGTCGGCCCGTCGGTCATGGTCACCTCCACCGAATATACCGCTCATAAGCATTCGGTCGAATTCGCGTGCGGCGCGTGGTCTCGCAAGCGCACGGCCGGAGCCTCCAAACCAGCGCTTCGCTAATGGAGCCTCTCGGACGGAACCAGGCTTGGACCTTGTTTGCTGCGCGCATCATCAAGCGCGCGTTCGATAAGGTACATCGTAGTCGAGTCGCCCAAAGTTTCGGCGAGCGACATCGTGACTTCCAATATCTCGATCAACTTAGCGCGCTTTGCCACTGTGTTCATGCTCGTTCCCCCGTCCGAACTGCTGTCGATCAGAGCCATGGGCACATGAAATGATCGTTTAGTCCCTACACACTAGGATCCTGCACTTGAAATCTTCGAAGCTTTTGTTTGTCCACCGTCCCCTCCGTTAGTCAAGAAACGCTCTTTTGATAGCACGTTTGACTCCAAGAGCCGCACTGAAAAGCGTTGCGCCCGGCTATTCCGCGGCGCGAGCGCGTGGTTGATTCGGCAGGTCGAACATCACTTGGATGTTGCGATTGCCGCAGCGGGGACATTTGAGACGCACCGCGAGTTGATCGAGCGGAAAGCGGTCTCCCCGCGTCCACACCAAGGTTTTCATGTCGAGTTCGGCGCTGGTGTTACACTCGATCGTGTATCGCCTTTGATGGGTATGACCGTTGGTCGTGGCCAGAAGACAGCGCACGCGGACACGCCAACCGAGGCGCCAAGCTTCTCCGAGTGTCGACACGCGCATGAGAACAGAGCGTGAACGACAGGCCTTCAGAGGTCAAGGCTTGATTCGCGAGTGACCCGTGCCAAATTCCGCGCATGGTCAAAAAACTGCACGAGTGGAAAATCACCCGCATCCGGGCGAAAGGCGAATTCCTGGGCTATGTCGAAGCACCGGATGAAGAGGCGGCGATCGAAGTGGCTCTCAAGGAATTCGAGATCGCACCTGAGCTGAGATATCGGCTGGTCGCGCAACGGCGTGCGTAGTTCATGCTCCGCCGGAGCCGATGAGGCCCTTAGCCTGAAAGTCGCCGAAAATTGTCGAGGCCGCGTTGGCGAACGCTCGCCGAATCTCCGACGAACAAGGCTCCGCTCGATTGAACTTGGCCATTGCCGACCCAAAACTTCCGGCTCGTCTGTGGGTCAGAAAGGCGCGCCTGAAACGCGACCGCCCCGGCTATACGGGTGTAGTCGTGGCCGTCCCGGCGGGGCCCGATACGCAATGAGCGCATTCTGAAGGAGGGCACGCCCCATCTTGTGGCCGCATTTTCTGGCGGAACGGGGACGGCCGGTATGAAAGCCATCGCGCGAGCGGCTGGAGTAGAGCGCGTAATGCATCCCCATTTGACTGCGTGTCTCTCGTCGAGGGCTGAGGAGATCGGCCCTAGGCCGCGGACGTGTAAGTACAAAATGTATACTACAAAAAATAATATTGCACGGGATCACATTTCCTGCAAAATATATTATGCATATTCTTGTCAAAATTGTATTCCTATAGTATAGTACAGACTGTTGTTGCTCATTTTCTGGTCCTCCGTCTTCAGGGTGCGCGGTGCGCTCTGAATCATCGGAGGGCGAGAATGACGGCTGTTACAACTTTTCTTGTCACAAGCGGCGTGGCAATCTGGATAATCGGGTTGAGCCGCAGCGAATTGCTGTCTCACGTCTCCATGCCGGTCATGGCTACGAGCGTGTGCATTGGATTTGCGGCGGCGCTGCTGAGCATCAGGAGCAGTGCTGGCTAGAAGCAAGCCCCGGACCTAGGTCCGGGGCTTTGATTGGTGGTGCCAGGTAACTGTTTCTCGTTGCATTGCGTCGGGCAGGGGAAGGGGATGGCATGAATGTGCTGACCAAGAGGGTCGCTTTGCCGTTGCGGCGCGTACTGCTTTCGATTGCGCTCCTGCTCTCGCCCTTATCGACTTACGCGTCGGAAAAAGTCTTCTTGTCCTTGACAAACACTTGCTACGTTGCGGGCGGACAGGTGTGGGGAAGCAGCAACAATCAAAATTTCTACAGCGAAGTTTTAGGTTCGACTAATGGATTAGCCGGCCAAATGTGCGTGAAGGGCATGTATTTCAACGCACGTACATGCACCGCGGCTACGCTGTACAACTTCCAGATAGCTTGTCGCGGCGGATTGGCGAGCGCGCCACAGTTTTATATGGCCGTTTTTGGCAAGGACCCCAACACGCAAAAGAACGGCTTCGCGGTCTCAGGCAATCAACTTTCCTATGTCGATCCCGCCCCAAATTGCAGCTCGTTCGGCTGCCGCGTGCAGTTCCCTCCCGGCTACGCCCCGTTACATACGGGGCCCATCGACGCGTTCCTTAGGCGGCTCACTTGGGATGACATAAATCGGCGTCCGTCGCTCTCACGCGCTCTTAGCGGCGATCAGGAGCGCCGCGTTCAGCAATTGTTTGTCGCGGCCCCGGGATACGTCGAGCCGTTTCCCGAATCCAACATTAAGAGGGCATTCGATATCAGCGAGGAACCACCTCCTCCTGCGCCAGCACCTTCACTACCGCCCCCTGCGGTGGCGTCTGTTACAGCGCCCGGACCGGCGCCCGTCTCAAGCAGCGGGTTTACGTTCGAACCAAATTCCGGTGTGGCCGTAGGTATGGGGTTTGTTTTTGCCGCCTTTCTGTCTTGGGTGTTAGCGCTGGTGTCTCGATTAATCTCTGGGGAAGGACCGAACCCCTGGCGCCAAATTGGAGTGCAAAGCGTCTCGCTGGTGATTTCAGGTGTAGCCTTGTATTCGTTTGGCATAGTAGACGAGATCAAATTGCTCTCCATTCCCTTGTTTGGTGGTGTTTCCGTGGCCGTCATCTCCTCCCTTAGTAGTTCCTAAGCCGTGTCGACCATTTACTCAGCGACACCATCGCTGCAGAGGGCGAGCCATGGGCGCGTGAGTTACCACTTCTCCGCAGCATCGCTCGACAGATTGTCAGCGCTTCTACCAGTCCCCGGGGAGAAAGACGCGTTGAGTACGGCCGAATTGCTTTCGCTCCCCCCCGTCGATTGATCTTTCGCCGCCGTATAGCGATCTCGATTTTTGGCGATCATGTTTGCGTGTTCTGTTCCAGTCATGCGCGGCGCTCTCTCAAGCGCTCCAAAGGGGATCCGCAGGCGTACGGCGCTCCCGGTGTAGTTCCGAACGAAGCACGCGAACTCGGTAGAGCGCTGGAGCTTCTTCATGTCCGCGACAAACTCCGACGTGGTCCTCATGTCCGGCGCGAGCGCGCGGGCATCTTTGTCGGAAACGCCTCCCGCAAGCTTGATCGAAGTGTTGGCGGCGACGGCTGCCCGCAGCGCTGGCGTCAGCTGATCGAGATGCTGGTGCGCGAACAAGACTCCGACGTTGAATTTTCTGGCCTGCGACAGGAGGGTCTCCAAATTCTCGTCGAAATATTCCGCCGCTTCGTCAACCACCAAGAAGGCCGGATTACGTTTGCCAGAAGGCAGCGCGATGCGTTCGAATGCCGCGGAGATTACCCGTGCGATCATGTAGCGCCCGAACAACGCGGAGGCCTCGGTCTTCAGGAGTGCCTTGCTCGTGTTGACGAGAACGACCGAACCGGCCTGCAAGGCGTCGAACATGTCTAGTCGATTGCGCTGCGACGCAAACATTCGCTCGAACGCAGGAACCTGCAGCACGCTGTAGAGCCGCCGTGCGATTTGGTGCTTGGTCTGCGCGTATGATTTCGTGAAGAACTGATTGGCGAAATACGCCTGCGAGGTTGGATCAAGCGTGCGGATGTGCTTTGCGAAAGGGCTGCTCTCGATATTGGTCGCCCCATCCTCGAAGAGTTCGCGCAGCGTCTGGATCGTGGCGCCAGGCACGGACAACATAAGCTTGGTGACGAATGCGAACGTCGTATTTTGACGGCTGGTCAGCTCAGCAGCGAGAGAGCCGAACACATAGTTGAATGTCTCGATAACGGAAGCTTCGATCTGCTCGTTTATCGCCTGAGAGTAGTGCTGCATCCGCGCCGGCCGCATGTCGAACATGTTGAGAGCTGGCGGGTAATCAACATCTTCCGGGTCGATGACGACGATGCGATCCGCCAAGCGTCCGCCGTCGCCGAACAAGCTGAGGTGTTGTATCTTTCGGAGCATCTCCCCTTGGCTATCAATTATGACGAGCGCTGGCGGCTCTTCGCGGTTTAGGTCGTGGAGAATGAGACGCTGGAGCAGCTGCGTTTTGCCGTGGCCAGAACCTCCGACCACATGCATGTGTTCGTATCGTTGCTGATCGGTGATCGTGAAGGGGATCGGCGCATACGCGAGCCGGTGGAACGGCGTGTGATGCAGGTAGGCCTCGACGATCTCCCGTGCCGTGCCTTTATGCTTGTCAGCGGGAATGAGCTTTTCGCTCGAGCCGCGTGACTCGGCACGAGTCGCCTCGCGCAAGTTGCGTTCAAGCTGGTGCCGTAGGTCGGCAAAGAGCCCGATCTCGTCTACCTTGTTCGAATAGAATGGGTGTGTCAGGGCCGCCACAGCGGGGCCAGGGTTTGGCAGCACATCAACGAGGGGGAACGTCGCGAAGCGCTCGGCCTCATCCGTGCTTGTGAGTGCTTGGCGCGTTGTCTTGGCGATTGACGGGAGCTCCGCGGCAAAATCGACAAACGCGTTACCCAGTGTTCCGTGGAAGGTTTCAAGCGTCCTTGGCGCATCCACTGACTTGCGTTGATGGGCGATCAGGAGGTCGCGATATCGTCCTTCTTCGATAGTGTTCGCAGGGGGCAAAGGAGGCAATGGATTGCTCAGGCGTTCTTCTCGGTACAACTCCTCGGCAATCTCTGTCATCGATCGAAGGATTTCAGCCGTCGGCAACTCTGTGCGCAGGGAATCCAGTAGACGATCCAAGAATGCATCGACGAAGATGTCCGCATCGGGAAAGTGTGCCGAGACGCTGCGCTGTTCGGTCTGCGCGTAGAGGCGGTCAGTGGGGATGGGCCTCGTCGCGTACCACTGCATACCCCTCACCACCCCAATAGCGACCCCGATGGGAATTAGAACGGCGAGGCCAAAGATGAGGGCCAGGATGAGGCCGAACAAAAGCAGGAGAAGCAGCAGCGCGTCAGTGGCCGGTGACCCGGATGAGAGCCGCGACAAGCCTGTCCTCATAGCTCGTACGTGCTCCTTTCGCGCATCTCCGCGCTACCGGAAATGATCGCCTTCAGGATCGTCAGTCGTTCTTTGATCTGGTCGACAACGAGATCGGAGTATGCAGGGTCGGGAGAGTGGACGGTGAACGGACGAAGCAGCATCTCCCTAACAGTGACGAACTGCTTTGGGTGCGTGAAGCGGTGGTTCATCGCTCGATCCATCAGGAATCCGATTGCCCACGCAAAGGGCGCGAAGACAAGCAGGAGGCAGCCGACCACCGCATAGCCGAGCGCGCTTCGGCCACCTGAGATCACGAGGTTGATTACCGCATAGACGAGCGTCCAAAATCCTATCAAGCCAAAGAGCGGAGAGAACGCGAGCAGGATGCCGGCCGTCATGTACTCTCGATAGCTGGGCGGCGGCCGCGGGCTGTCGAGGACGATCAGATGATCTCCCAGGCCACGAACCCTGATAATTGCCTTCTCTTCCTCGCTGAATTGAACGGTGCAGTTGACAAATTGAGATTGTGTGCCGCCAAGGCCGGTCGTTTCTTGTCTATGATCAATCGTGACGCGCATGACCTGAACGCCGAGACCTCGCCCGCTATAGTTCGAACTCTTGGCGCTTGGAACGAAGCGCGTGCTTGATCATCTGCTTTTCGAGGTCATCCAGTTCGCTCACAAGTGCTCGAGCCGGCAAGCGGTCAAGCCGTGGGCCGTCCTCGTTTTTTGGCGCTGCGGTCGGTTGGTACGGGCTGACGCCCGTAAGCCATGCGTATCCGCGAATGATGTTTGAGTTCGGAGACAGGAGGAGCCCACACACGATGACGAGAATAAAAAGCGCCCCTAGTGCATAGAAGCCCTCGTATCGGAAATAGCCGCACGTAGAAAAAAATGGATATGGCCTGGGTTCGCAGGCGGAGGGTAGCGGGAACGTGAAATATGTCGGCGCGAGCTCAGCGAGAATCAAGCAAACAGGGACGCAAATTGACGCGACAAACGGAAGGGCGAGAATGTTCGGAACGCGAGACCTCCGCGACAGAACTTGCTGTAGGGAAACCCCTATTGCCAGTGCGGCGAACGCATCTGTCCACGCAAGAAGCACCTTGGCCAGCAACATGAACGAACCTACGAAGTAAATGAGGTCGTACTGATAAGCAATGAGAGGCGGTACTGACGGGAGGCCGATCACGGCAAACACGGCTGCTCGTCGTTTCAAAAGATCCAAAGGAGTAGCGGATACAAGGGAGAGCAAAAGCCGGAAGAGCAGAAACGCTGTGATTCCTGCGGCGGCATAGGTCGCGCCTCCCGCAATTTGTATCGTCCAAAAAAATTCGGGACCGAGGAGGTCGAAGTTCATCTCTTTTTCGGGGCGACTGAAACGAACGTTCCGGCCACGGCTTTCGCAGACGGGTGCTGAGCAACGACCTAGTGTAGCGGTTCGACAAGTCCAGAAAAAGTTGCGTTGTGGCGGTTCTGCCAAGGAAAAAACGGGAGCCCCGGACTTTGCCGAGGCTCCCGCCCTTTAGGAAAGGTCATGCCGTGCAGCGTTGAGCAACACGCTCGTCTATCCAGGTCTGCACCTCTTCGGACAGCCACGCGACCCTACATGCTCCGAGCCGTATTCGCTTGGGAAATTGGCCGGCGGCTTCGAGACGCGCGATATGGGCGAAGCTGTATGGGACTCCAAAGACGAGCTTCAGTTCTTTCTTCGAGACTAACTTTTGTGTCATCGGACACTCCCTTCGAAAAGGGAGCATCGCGATGCTCGCCAGGAACCAGCCAGCGGGCATCGCAGAACATACGTGAAGACTAGGTTCGGTACAACCTACACATAGCTAGCCATAGGCCATCAAAGAGGTCGAAACGCATGAGCGATCCAGGGATGGGACTTGGCCTGCTTGAGTGCTGGCCGAAGAAGATGCTAGGGCCGCGCTGGTCCGCCGTTCGAGGCTGGTCCGCCGTTCGAGCCCCGTTCGAGCGAAGAAAAGTGGGGGTACACGCGGGGGTACCTACCGAGATCGCTCAAATTATATGATGGTCTATCAAAAGCTTATTAGATGAATGTGGGTCCCTCTTGCGCACCATAAAATCAATGTCCGGCCCGGACACATGGGTGACAGATCGTACCAAAGACATAGGTGACAACCGCGTGCCGAGCGCACGAGATTATCGCGCGAGAGCCAAAAGCTTGGTGATTCGGCGGGGTAACGGACGGGCCTCCAGCTTCCGACCATGGAGCAAAAGCTGCCCTTCGGCGGAACGTAGCGACCAGTCATTCCACGCTGAGGTCGCTTTCCTTCGCGACTCGCTCGAACGGCTCGCTTGAGCTTCTAATTCGATATTCGAGCTGCCCGTCTTTCTGGACAGGCAGGTGCTTGGTCACCGCAAATGCGCGGGGGACCGCAAGGCGGTTGAGGACCGTGGGCTGCAAAAAGACTGTTTGGCCGATCATGAATTTGTGCGTGGCCATCTTAGATCGCCTCCGTCTGGCCAAGGGTGGGCGTATCGCAGTTTGATTGTCTATTCATCTGGAGACTTGGCGGCGATTGATCTGTAGTAATGCTCAGCGTGCTGGTAGTAGTTCTCTGCCTCGATAATATCGCCGTTGAGCGCCGCGGCGCGAGCAAGCGAGACATAATGCTCGTAGCTCCTCAGGGGAGATCGGTGCCGCTCGGACGGCCCCCCTCCCCTTTTCGTCATCTCGAGTGGTGCTCGCCTTGGGGGTTGGGGCGAACGACTGCCTCTGCGTGGGCTCTTTCGCATAGTTTTCCTTGAGATCGTCAGGCGGGCGATCCGGCTTTCGCGCTCAAACGCCAAAGCTGAAAGCCAGCGGCGTCAATTGCCCGCTCGATAGACACGCGCGAAAACTTGTGGGGTGGATCAGATTCCGGCCTGACCACACCCACAACCGTCCAGGGCCCATGGTGCTGCGGGAGCTTGCTTCCGGATGGATCGTCGGCGAAGGCGCGAAGCCCCTGACGGTTTTCGGATTTGAAGATGTAAATGCGCATATGGGTTTATCCTTTCTCCGCTCACGCTCAGAGCGGGTCGCCTAACAACGGGTGTCCACGTATGCCGAACCCGTACCAGTGCACCGCAGGTCGCGCTGTCGGGCAAGGCGAGACGCCAGCGCACGACCGAGCTGCGGCGTGGAATTGAAAGCCGAAGTGTTTCAAACGCTCCGGCTTTTCCGTGCGTCCGCACGTTCCGGATGGTCAGCTTTTCGAGTCCCCACGCACGACGCAGTCGATGGTAAACAAGTTTGCGGCGGCAGCATGAGCGACGGCGGCCGACTTACGGATGTCCTCACATGCTGCGCGAACGCCGTCGCCACGCCCCTGTCGTCAGGGCTGGCATTTTTTGGCGGCGTCCACCCGACGCCAACGCCGTTCGAGCTGGCGAGTGATGTCGATCGGGTAGGCCTGAGCCACGGCGGTCTCCCGTATTGCCGGCGGGAGCACAACCTCGTCTCTCAGCCGTCGGCAGCCAAGCCGATACCGACGGTCCTATAAACATGATGCTTGCGGGCGGAAATAGCCAGCTTTTTTCTCAACCGGTGCCCGCCACTGCAGGCTCATCGAGGCATAAGGACTGACGGCGAATGCTTCCATCGGACATATGCGTTGCGGAACAGGCCCCGATCTGTTAGGATTTGTAGCATCGAGCTTCGGCCGAACGACTTGGCCTCGCCGCGCGACTCGCGTCGGACTAACGAGCTTCTTCCAAATCTCGAACATGAAGAACAGACCGCACTCGGGTGCGGGCTGCGTAACGCTATATCAGAAAGAAGGACCTGATGACGCAAGGAACAGTGAAGTGGTTCAATGGCCAAAAAGGCTTTGGTTTCATTCAGCCGGATGACGGCAGCAAGGATGTCTTCGTGCACATCAGTGCCGTTGAGCGGGCCGGGCTGCATAGCCTCAATGAGGGACAAAAGCTCTCATTCGAGGTGGTGGCCGATCGCCGGACCGGCAAATCCTCGGCGGACAACCTGCGCACCGTTTGAGCGGCAGCGCAGCCGGCAAGCGAGCCTTGACCACGGATGTACTGGCAAGGCTTGTGATTGTTCCGTCGCGTGGTGCGATCGAGTGGGCCGCAGCTCTGAGGCCATCCCCGGCTGATTGTCGGATTCGTTGGCTTTCGCGATGACTGTCGGCCTCTTCATCTCCCGCTCAGAGGCACGATGAGCGACGGCCGGTCGTGTTTTAATCAAATAGAGCTGACATTTGAGATCTCGGTCCCGAGCTGATGGAGCTTGAATAACGTAGCGGCTTCAGTCGCCCCAAAGTGTTCGCGATCGAAAAAGCGAAACAATGTTCGGTCGCCTCAAGAGCGTCTTCCTCATGAGCTGAGCGGAATCCGACCAAGCGCCCGACTGGCGCGCAACCGCGGCGACATCATCGCTTGCCATCGACAGGCCGGCCAAATCCGTTTGCAAGCATTTGATGGATTCGCTGCAGCGCCCTTCGCGCCGCGACGGCATCGAAGGCGAGCATTGCAACGAGCGGCAAGTCGCGCGGGCGTCCGATCAATGCGCGGATCACCGCCGTGGGATCAATGGCTCCCAGCGAGTTGAAGCCCACCAATGCGGCGGCGGGAATTCTCCGGTGCGCCGGGTCGATGATGACCCTTATCGCCCCTAAGGCGAGTCTGTGCTCGACCGCGAGCCGCGCCACAATGTGGGACTCCATGTCCACGGCGGCCAGTCCGCGCGCGTGGAGCGCGCGCTTGGATGCGGGATCCGCTACCGGCGCATCTACTCCGATTATCGGTGCATACTCGGCGCCGGGCGCGTTTTCCAAAAGCAGGCGCGACAGAGCCGGATCAGTCGCATATGACACCTCGTCGCCTATGATCCTGGAAGCGACGATCCAATCCCCCGGCCGCAGGTCGGGCGCAAGACCGCCGGCCATGCCGAAGCTGACGATGCGGTGACACCCCGATCTGGCTGCCGCGAGGATTGTGGTCGCGATCCTGTGGCTATTGCCGCGGCAAACAACCGCGGCGGTCGGCCGCTCGGCAAAATGCGCCTCGAACAGCAAGCCCACGACCATGATGACGCTCGGGGCGGCCGCGGGCGTGTCGTCAAGCACGTGGCTCACCTTGATCTCCATGGTGTGTCATCGCGCTTGCCCCGCTTGTAGTCTATCAAACATTTGCACTGTGTCGGAGCCGCTCTGCAAATAGCTGAGGAGCGGCGCTGGTTCCGCGCCTGGCGGGGCGGACGTGACGCGGCTTGAACCGGCGGCGGTCGTGCAGCGTTACAGCTGCATGTTCTGCGTACGCCGCGCGCCGCAGCACTTGCCTGCGGGTCTGCCCTCCGATTTTTGCTGGGATTATGATGCTGCCGAGCTGCTTGCCGACGGCGCGATTCACAGCTGCGGGATCATGCTCGCCGGGATTGGAGCGATCGTGCTCGCCGCGTCCGCCCGGCCGGATTCCGTGCTTCAATTTGCCGCGACCGTCATCTATGCGAGCACCTTGGTCACGGCGTTTGTGCTGTCGGCCGTCTACTGTGGCCGGTCTCAAGAACAAAATGGACGCTGCGGCGGTTCGATCACGCCGCCATATACGTCTTCATTGCCGCGACCGCGATGCCGTTCCTGCTGCATCGCAGTCTCGGGAGCGCAGCAGCGGCCGCGGCTGCCTGCCTGTGGTTGTGCGCCCTGGCGGGAGCGTCAATCAAGTTCCTCGCCCCCGGGAGGTTCGAGCGCCTTGCCATCGGCTTGTATTTGAGCCTCGGCTTGTTCGGCTTGCTGGCGGTCTTGCACGAGACGGGGCTGTCGCATCGGGCTGCCGTGCTCCTCACGCTTGGCGCCGTCCTATATGCGACAGGGGTCATCTTCCATCTGAGTTCACGGTTGCGATTTCAGAATGCCATTTGGCATGCCTTTGTGCTGTCTGCAGCCGTTTGCCATTATCTTGCGATCTTCTCTGTTCTGACCGCGATCAAATATTGACGGAACCTGGACCTAAATCGCGGGCGGTCGTAGCTTTCGACAAGCATTGGTCATTCGGAAGCCATATCTGCTCTCTTCAATGCATCTGGATCGGATCGTGGGGAGCCCTCGTCGGTAGCAGCCGTTTCGGACTCCGGTCCTGCACGGGACGGCGCTTGGCCGCCCACCGGCTCTGCATAGTATACCCCGAGAACGATTTTGATGGACGCAGCCACCGGCACGGCCAACAACAATCCGATTATTCCGAACAGCACCGCGCCGGACAAAAATGAAAAAATAATTACCACCGGGTGCAGCTGGGCGGCACGGCCGAGCACCAGTGGCCCGACGATTTGATCTATCGAAAGTCGCAGTGCGATCGCAAATCCCGCAAGTCCCGCCACAGCAAGCACCCCGACTTGCCGGATTGCGATGAGGCAAACCAAGCCCATCGACACCGCGGGCCCGACCACCGGGATGAGCTCTAGAAAGCCCACCGCAACCGACAGGACGGGCGCGTGCGGAATATGAAAGACAAGCACAAACCCGATCGCCGCAACGCTGCTGGTGTAGGAAATGACGACGATCAGCCCGACGAAATAGCGCCACAGCATGGGCTGGATCTTGGCTGTAATCCGGGCGACACCGGTCCGATATTCAGGGGGCACGAGCCACAACACGCCCGCGGCCACGCGCCTGCCGGAGATCAAAAAATAAATGAGCAGCACGAACATCAGAATCATACCGAATATGGCAGCGATTCCGTAGCCGGCGAGCTTCATCGCCTCCGCGCCGCCAAACACGTTGGAAAGAGCGGACATGATCTCCTTGGTGAGGGCGTCAGGATCGATTGGCTGCCTGATCAATCCGGAGAAGACGGAAAGGAGCTCGCCGATTAGGCGCCGGAGCAACCGTGGAAGCTGTTGAATGACGTCCGCGAGGTCCTCAATCACCGGGCCTGCGAGCCAATAGGCGAGCAAGGCGAAGATCGCCAGAACACCCAGATAGACCAGGACCGCTGCAATCCATCGACGCATGCCGGTGCTGCGATGCAAAGCGTCAACCGGCGGGGTGAGTATGAGCGCAAGCGCAGCAGCGAACACGAAGGGGAGGAGGATTCCGCGGATGAAGAATAGGAACACCAAGATGACCGCCATTGCGGTCGCCAATGGCCAACCACCAACCTTGGATCGAACCTGCGTCATTGGCGGCGTCCGGGGCGGCGCTCCCGGATCATACGGACAGGGGGCGCCGGATGGTTGAAGCGATCGCCACAGCCGGAGGACACGACTTGACCTTCAGGTGCGGCGAGGGCCCCGTTTCCGAAGCTCGTGATACATCTCGGCACCCATTGGCGCGAGCTTCCAAAAGAAAGGGGCACCAACAAACATGTGATTCTCAGGCCGCTTTCGATTTGAAGTTCCTGAAAGAGCTTGCGGCATAGCGCGTCGAGCCGGGACACTAAGGCGGTTCCCAATCGAATTGATCCACTTCAGCGTCATTGCCGGGCTTGACCCGGCAATCCATCTTCTTGCGAAAAAGATGGACCCGCGGCTCATAAGGGCGTTTACGCCCGTCTTCGACGGGCCATGCCCGCGGGTGACGACTGGAGTGAGTCTTTTCGATCGGAACATGCACTAGCGTCTTGATAGGGAACCGGCTGCGACCGGCAGGGTTCCGTTCGGTGTTGCAGTCGCGATTGATTGGCGGCCGCCAGCAGACCAGCCCCGCAGGTTAGCAATGCTGTTCCGAGCACGGCGTTCATTCAATTTCACCGCCGAACAAAGGGCGGTGGTAGTCAGCAGATCCGCCGTGATCGTTGGATATCAGACACGAGCGCGCCGAAGGCCTGGCCGGCGAGAGTACGGCCATCGCGATAGCGCTAAAAGGCACCAGGCTGCGCCGGTCGCATAGGGACCAATCAGAATGAGGTTGTAGCGCGTATAGTGGTTGGCGATCAACGCATGCAGGCCCAGCATGGCGATGGCCGGCGCGCAATAGAGCAAGAGCAGAGAATGGCCGTGCCGGGTTGCGCGCATGCAGGCGCAGATGAACAGCGGCAGCAAGAAAAGACTCACTACCCAGCCCGGCCACATCCCGCACCAGGCGAGCGGGATGGATACAAGCAGGTGACGCCACCACTTTTCCCGCATCTCTGTGCCGACGATGCCGCCGATCAGTGGATCAAGACGTCCGTACTCGCTGACAAGCCGATCGCGCTCGTCGCGCCCGACGTGAAAGAAACTGCCCGGTGTGTGATAGACAAATCGATGCATCGAATCCGAGCCGTAGACCGTATCGAACGCAAGCTCGCCGAGGCCCGGCGTGCAGAACGGAAAGGCCTGGAAGAACTCGCGTAGCGACATATCATTGTAGGCGAAGCGCTCGATCAATACGGCCGAACCGTATTCCTCGCTCAGCCCGAGCTTGCCGACCGAGATTGCATTGCGCATGGCCCAGCCGCCCATCATGGCGCCAAAGGGCACCGACATGGCCGCGACGCCGGCGATGAGCGCGAACGTCCGCGCAGCCGGAATGATCCGCCGGCAGAGCAGCGTCAGGCCGATGCTCAGCGGGAACAGGACGAGAAATGAAAGCCGTGTCAGGCACAACAATCCGAGAGCCATACCGGCGCCTGCAAAATACCGCGGCCGCCCGCTTTGCCACGCAAGCACCATGGTGAGCGCGAAGATGCTGTAGAGGGAGAACGTGAGGCTTTCGGTCATCACGAACGAAAAAATTTCGGCCTCGGCGGCGAGCGCCATGATCGCAAGGGCGCCGCAGGCCCAGAACACCGGCCAGCTACCGAAGATCACACGTGCCGTGCTCGCGACCGCAAGCACTCCGAGAGCCAAAAGGAGAGTATGAACCACCCGAATGGGGGTGTCATACGGCTCGCAACTTCTCTCGTCGCGATGTCCGCGATCCGCCTCCACGCTGCAGCGGACCACTTTCGCGAAACGGGAATCGACCTTCATCACTGCGGCGACCAGCAGCGGATAGATCGGGACGAAGAACATTCCGGGCTGCGGCGCCGCCTCGGTGCTGTCGATGTCGACAAAAATTCCGTTGCTGAGGATGCCGTGGCGATCGAGATCGTAGGCCATGGTGACATAGAACGGCTGATCGAAGTCCATCAGACCTTTGGCCGGACGAGAGAGGATCGCGCCGCCGAGCACCGCGGAGGCGGCGAGCAACAGCACCAAATTTGCCCAGGGCCCCTTCGACCAGCGGGACATCACCAGCTCCTCATGCTCCGCGCGGGCGGCTGACGACTGCTATCAGGGGAGAGCGCGCGGCGTGATGACGGGAGATTGCCGCAATGACAATCGGCGCAGGAGCGGTCGGATGGATTGCGGCGCACGCCCAATGCCGTGGTTGGAGCAACGGTCAATCGCTACCCGTAACCCGGTCACGCAACGGAGAAGCTTCCGGCGCCGGCGCACGGCCGTTCGTCGCGCAGTTGGCCAGGGCCAGCCTCCGCGCCAGCACGGTGATCAGCTCGAGCTGGAAGCGAAGCTTCAGATGCAGATTGAGCATGACGAGCAGGCTTAGTGCGGCCCATGTATAGACGATCAGGTCAGACCCACGGCCAACCCCGGCGAACTCCGCCAATTGATTGCTTTGGGCCGGGAACCAGACGAAATAAAATCCGCCGGCAGCGGTGCAAGCCGATAGCAGAGCAACCACCGGAGACCGGCGGTACTCGGTCCAAGCATAGCCGATCACTCCAAGCAGAACGAACGACAGGGTGCATTGCGCGATCATCGGGCCAGCCCCTGCGCGATGAGATCCCGCAGAATGAGCAGGGAATCGCCCAGCCGCTGCCCCTTGGCGAGCGAATACGTCGTGTACTCGATAGTGACCGGGACCTCGACATAACGCAGAGCGCTACGGGCGATTTCAGCGAGGATTTCCGAGGCGTGCGCCATGCGATTCTGACGCAGATGAATGGTGGCGGCTCCGCGGCGGGTCATGGCGCGCAGTCCATTATGTGCGTCCGAAACCTGCAGTCCGGTGGTCAGTCTTGTGAAGACGACAGCCGCTTGCAATAGCCGGCGGCGAAGAGCTGGCAAGTTTGTGGCATGACCGATGAATCGGCTGCCCAGCGCGAATTCAGCTCTGCCTTCCCGCATTGCTTCGAGCAGGCGCCCGATATCGTCGACGCGATGCTGGCCGTCGGCATCGAACGTCACAAGCGTCTCGGCGCCCTGTTGGAGAGCGTACTCTATGCCCGTTTGCAGAGCCGCGCCCTGTCCCAAATTTATCGGATGGACCACAAGATCGGCACCCGCATCCGCCGCCAGGCGCGCTGTTTGGTCGTTGGATCCATCGTCTACGACGACAACCCGATAGCCTGCCCGTCGCAGCTCCGCGACGACCGGCCCGATCGTTGCCGCCTCGTTGTAAGCCGGGCATATGACCCAGTTGGCTGGTATCGTCGTTGCCATCTTGCGCGCCCGCCATTTACAAAAAAGGCGCCGACCCCCACGGCAACGTAGCTTTCCCGACTTGTCAGCCCCGCGATACAACCGCCGGCACGCGGGAAAAGTTCCTCAGGCGGTCACCAGCAGCAGGCCGCACAGGATCAGCGCCAAGCCTATCACCAGCCGTATGGTGATCAGCTCGCCAAACAAGACTGCGCCCAATAGCGGGGTGACCGCGAAAGCCAGGGCGGCGAACGGATACGCGCGCGACAGCGGAGTGAAGGTGAGAATCCAGGCCCAGAACACCGCGTATGCGGCGTACAGGACGGCCGCCGCCAGGAAATAGATATTCCAGACCAGGCCGAGCACATTGCGCCCGGCGCCCTCTGCACCGTACTGAAGCGCCGCCATCTTAAACAAGATTTGCCCGCCCGCCATTCCGGCGGCATAAATCGACAAGAGGGTGATCTGGAACAGAGTCAGACGATCCTGCATCATGACGCCGGCCTTCGCAGAACAACACGCATTGCATCGTATAGATTGATCGGAATGCCGACTCCATTGCCGGGCGGCTTCATGGGTCGTGACACTCCAAGCATTCTGCTCAGCTGAAACAAAATGAGCCCGCCTGGCACGATCTTGGCAGGATGGCTGCAACTTTCCAATGTGTATCCGAGAGAGCCGGACAGACGCCGCAAGCTCTCGCGGGTGAAGAACCAGAGGTGCTGCGGCGGAGTCATCAATCTCCAATTGGCGCCCATGATCCGAGCCAGCGGTGAGGCGAAATCACCGGTGGTGAGCACAAGCAGCCCGCCCGGCGCCAGATGGCGGCGGCAAAGGGAGAGTGTGTCGTGCGGCGCGGGTAAGTGCTCGATGACGTCCAGCAGGGTAATTATGTCGAAGGTGCCCAGGCGCTCCATGTTGGCCTTATCGGCTGTCCCGGAGAGGACATTGAGTCCAGCTCGACGGCAGTGCTCCGCGGCTTCCTCGGCGAGCTCGATGCCGGCGACCTCGAAGTATTTCCGTGCCTCCTGCAAGAAGTAGCCGTAGGCGCAGCCGACATCGAGAAGCCTGCCCGCCGCTCGCTGCTTGGCGATGAAGCTTGCGGTCCGGGCGAATTCGCGCCGCAGCACGGATTCCGCCCCCGGGTAGTCGGCGTAGCCATCGCTACAGGCCCCGGTGAAGTAGTCACCGGTATAGAATGCCGCCGGATCGAAGCTGGCGGCGTCCGCGCCACCGAGCCCGCAGCTTGCGCATTTCCAGATTGCGCAGCCGCATTTCTCGTAGAGGTAAAGGTGCGGGCGGGGCAGGCCGCAGGCGAGGCAGTCGCGAACGATGTCTCGGTCTGAAAGGGCTTTCATGCGACTCCGTGGGCGCGGCGATGCCCTTTGCATTTTGGGTCGATGCATGGAAGGTCGATCCGCCGCCGCACTCAACGCAGAATGCTTGCCGTTGGTTGCATCAGAACGGCGGCCGATAGCGCGCCCCGCTGCCCTTCACCTGCGCACAAAACCCGTGCTGGTGCGGCGAAAACGATCGGCGAGGCTCGCGTTCTTCTCGCCGGTCCATCCTGCCATCGGGACCTCGCCGTGATCTATCTCGCCCGATGCGGTGATCTCGATCAGCCGATACTTGATGCGCACGAACAGGCGCTGCTGGTCTGGTATTTCCCGCGCAAGCGCGCTGATGTCCTCGCGAAAGGGCGCCTCGCGCCAGCGTTCCGGTAAGCTCGGATCGACGTGAACGACCACGTGAACGTCGGGATCGACGGCTTCCGCGGTGAGCATCATGCGTGCTTTGGTGGGGTGCCAGCGCTCGCGATCAAGCACGGAATCGAGCGCGCCCGAAAGCCAGCCGCATATGAATGTGCGGCAGGCTGTGGGGCGATCCGCGTAGATGCTGCAGCCGCCCCTGCCGGGCCGGCAATGCCGGCACCACGTCCAAGGCGGGCGATCCTCCACGCCCTCGATCGAGAGGAGCTTGCAGCAAAGGGAGCAGGAGCCGCAGGCCCGTTCCGTTTCGCTCATGATAATAACATCGGTATAACAACATCGGTGGCATGTCTGCGATGGCGCGTCTAGAGCGTATTCCGATTTGACGGGATCGGAATGCGCTCTGCCTCTTTGCATTTGTGCATGTTCTGTTCGGAAGACCGGTGTCCGCTTTTCCGGAACATGCGCCAGCGTCTCGACTCAAGGCGCCTTCGCGTCGAAGCCGCGCAACTCCGGCGGCGGCTGATTCTTGCGGGTGGGCATGAGCTTGCCATCGACGCTGCGGAAATAGGATTCCTTGCCGACGAACACATAGTTGTTGTTCTCGGCGCAAATGTCCTCAAGCCAGGTCGGATCGCGCACACGCCGATAGGTCTTGTCCACCGTCCACGGCCGGGTCAGCGCATGATCGAAGAGGGTGATGACATCGTGCAGGATGTCGGCATTGGCTCCGTCGAGCGCGAAGCGTTCCCTGACGATCGATTGATTGTCGTCGGCGACCGGTATGCCGCTCGGGTCGAGGATGCGCGGCCCTTTGAGAGCACGGGTCTCGACCTCGAGCGCGTCGAAGCTTCCGCCGGTAACAGTCCAGCGGCCGATGGAATAACCTGAGAACGTCGGCGTGATTTGCGCGGGCCAGTCGCGCCCGTCCGTGTAAATGCGTCGGAGCTCGCGGAAGAACTGGATCGCAATGTAGGTCGCCTCCGGGGTGACGATGACCTCCATGGGCTGATAGGCAGTCATCATTCGCGGCATGCCCCCCGGCAGGCAATGCACCTGGGTATTATAGCTCTGCCCGCCGGCGGCCTCCTCGGCCATGTTGGCTTCCCAGGTCGCCCGGTAAGCGGCCGTCAGAGGCGGCTGCTGGCCGCGTTCCGGCCGCTTGTTCGGATCGAATGAGCCGTTGCCGATTCGCTCCCATTGCCCGGACCAATCCGGAAACTTTGCGCCTTCCGCGGCGCGTGCGGGCGCAGGCACGCCCGTCGCGAGCGCAGTTATCGCTACGGCCAGCAACAAGCCCGCGCCAGATCTCAGAAAGCCAGATCTCAGAAAGCCACGTCTCAGAAACATGCTTCAGGGGTTCTTCTTTGCGGCCTGCGCCGGGGCCGGGCTTGTGGCCGGCGGATTGCGGGGCGCTGAGAAGAGCGAGGCCGGGGTCTGGCTCTTGATCTTGTTCTTCTCGGCTTTCGGCTTCTTCTTCTCGCGGTTGTTGCGCTGCTCACGGTTCGCCATTGTGTCCTCCTGGGTTTGCTTCCTTCTTCTTCATTCCCCGACTACTTCGAGCCCGGCCTTGTCCCAAACCGGCTTTGACTCTGCGCGATGGAAGTAGCGCAGAAGTGCGAGCGCGGCTTCCGGCGCCTTGTTGGTCACCGGCACCGCCGAATCGTAATTGATGTAGACCTCAACGGCTGCCGGGACCGGCCCCGCGCGCGTCACGCCGGGCGCTCGCGGAATCTCGCTGAGATTGAACAGGCCGACATCGATGTCGCCCTTGGCAATCTCTGCCTGCCCGCTCGCCAGGTCCTTGGACAGCGTGAGCTTCGGCGCGATCGCATCGGTGAGGCCTAGATTGGCAACCACCTTCTTGGCATTGATGCCGCTGAGGCCCCCGCCACTCGGATTGCTGTACATGACGCTCTTGGCGTCCATGAGCAGCTTCTTGGTCGACTCAACGCTCGAGAGATCAACCTTGACGCCGTCGCGCACCGCAACCCCGATGCCGACCCGCGCGAGCGGATGGCGGCTGCCGGGAATCCACCGGCCCTCCTTTTCGAAGGCCGCCGCCGACTCGGTCGCGGTGATGACGAGATCATAAACCTCGCCGGCCTTGATCCGCTGCTCGACCTGGCCCGGATTGACACCCACGAAGGTCACCGTGTTGCCGGTCTCCTTGGTGTAGTCGGCGGCGATCTCCTTCATCGCGATGGTGAGCGCATTGGCGTCGAGCACCTTGATTTCGGCCGCATTCGCCGATGGAAGCGAGGCGGCGCCAATTACGGTCACCAGGCCGAACAGGCATGTTGTGCGAAACACGGGTTTCCTCCAGCTGGGTTGATTGATGTTGTGGCGCTGTTGGACGTCATTTTACGTCCCCTGCGGGCGCCCACAAGGGCGATCCCGCGCCAAGGAGCGGCTAAGCGAGGGAACCCGGGAACCGCCGCGGGTGTTCTAACAGCGGCCTTGTGTCCATTTGCCGGGAGGCACCCATGGATTGTCGGCGCGTTCGTCGTTGCCGTTCAGGTCTTCTCTTCATTTTGGCAATCTGCCTGTCTGCAGCGGGATCGATCGATTCCGCGGGTGCGCGGCCCGCTCGCCTCTACCCGACATATCCGGGGCCGGATTGCGGAAGAATATTGGATGACTGCGTGCCAGTGTGTAACTGGAGCGTGCCGGGCGGCGGCTGGCCGCTCGTTGCCTGCTACAACACCGTCTGCTATCGCCAGGCAGGCGCATGCGCGGCCAGCCAAATTCCCCGTCCGGCCGGCGAGCGAGCCCGGATGCACGCAACCGGAAGCGACAAGTGATCGAGGTCGCATTGTCGACCGATCCTCGCCGGTGGAAATCAAATCATTTGGGCGCTGCGCGCGCGACGCTCAGCGAGCCAACCGCAAGGGGCTGCAGCAAGTCGCCCTCGGGTCGCGATAGGTCAAGCCAGGCGCGCCAGTCCGGCGGACGCAGCACCACAACCTGCCGATCGTGATAGGGGCTGACGTCAGGGCCCGGAGAAGTGGTCAGCATGGTGAAGCAGTCAGCGCCGTCGATCGCATCCTTCCGGACGATTCCCGCAATGCAGAACCAATCGCTGCCCGCGAGCGCGAACTGCCATTTGTCCTTGTGCTTCTGCCTGGCGTGCGCGGCGACGGTGAATTCATAGAAATGCGAGGCAGGGATCAGGCATCGTTTGGTCTTGCCGAACCGGCGGCCCTCGGCGCGAAAGTTGAACACCGGCTTCTTGTTGCGGTCGCGCGGCGCCCAGGTGAGCTCGGTCAACCGGGCGCGCTCGCCCTCGCGCAGGATGACCGGCGCGGTGTCGCGGATATGGATATCGTCGCGCGGCGTCAGATCAGGTCCGTTGCCTTGCACGAACAGCGGCAGCTTGAGGTGGCTGAACGCCTCGACATACCGGTCATAGGAAACGTGGTTGCCGTAGTCGTTGCACACGGGCCTGCAGCATCACCGAGAGCGTGATCGACGTCACCAATAGCGCCCGGTGCCCCCGATGACGAGTGTGAGGGCTCCGAGCACCAGATTGATCGCCACGATCAGGCGGATCTGATTGAGGCTCTTCGCCGCCTCCGCCAGCGCGCCGCCGTCGAGGGCTGCGCGAAAGCGGCGCCAGGGTGCGAAGATGAGATGCAGGTAAAGCAGCATCATCAGGATGCCGACCCCCATCATGGCATGCACATAGGGCGGTGCGTCCGCAAACGAGCCGAACAGCAGAAAGATCATCGCAAAGCCGCTCACCAACAGGACCACAATGCTGAGCCCGACCCAGGGAAAGAAGCCGGTGAACACGCGCCGCCACAGCGGCAATCGCACCGGCGGATCGAGCGCACCCGCGGCCGGGCGCAGCATCGTATAGGCAAATGCCATGCCGCCGACCCAGAACACGGCGGCCAGCAAATGAACGGCAAGCAAAAGAATGATCCAGAACATCTCGGTCCATGCAAGGGCGAATGCGTAGCGCAAGCCTCCGCCAGAGATGATTGCGCGCCCGCACCCGATCCGCAACTGATTCCAACAGCCGGCCCAATCCTTGCTGATCTTGCCAAGGCGGCTGGATTTGTGGAGGGGGAATGACCGGGGCGCCAAGCCGCGCCCACCATGCCGCATGCCAATCGCCGTGCTGCGGATGTATGCTGGCGACGAATATCCGCTGAGCGGCACCCGCTGAACCTGCACATGACCGATCCCTTGCCTGATGGCCTATCCCGCCTTGCCACACGCGTGGCCTATGGGGCGCGGCAGCTGCCGCGCTTTGCCTGGTATGTAGGGCACAACGCCATCATGCGCCGCCTCGCCCAGGCAGCGCGCCAGTCGGGCGAGGCGAGCACGCGCGCCAAGCCGCACACGGACGCGCCGGTGCCGGATCGCAATCGCCTCTACGCCGACATGGCAGCGCTGTTTCGCCAGGACCTCGCCAATGTGGAGGCCGGGATCTATCCGCTGCCTGCCGATCACGACGGTCCGCTGCCGCAGCTTCTCGCCCGCTCGCGCCTGTTCTTCGAAGACCTTCCCGACATCCACCGCCGGCGCGAGAACGGCGAGCCACGCGAGGTCTTCAACGAAGAGACGCGCGGCAAGCGCCCCGCCTATTACCTGCAGAACTTCCATTTCCAGTCGGGCGGCTGGATGACGCGCGATTCCGCGCGCCGCTACGACACGCAAGTCGAGGTGTTGCTGCACGGCACCGCCAATGTGACGCGCCGCCAAGTGCTGCCGCCGCTTGCCGAGATTTTCGCCGGCCGCGACCAACGGAGCTTGCGCCTCCTCGATATCGGTTGCGGCACCGGGCGTGCGCTTGATTGCTGCAAGCAAGTTTGGCCGCGACTTGCCGCGATCGGTATCGACCTGTCGGAAGCCTATGTGGCCGAGGCCCGGCAACAGCTACGCCGCTGGGGCTGGGTCGACGTGCTGGTCGCCAACGCGGAAGCCATTCCGCTCGCCGATGCGAGCCAAGACGCGGTGACTGCGGACTTTCTATTCCATGAGCTGCCGCCGAAAGTGCGGCGCACGGTCCTGTGCGAGGTTGCGCGCGTGCTCAAGCCGGGCGGGCGCCTGGTCATCCTTGATTCGCTCCAGCGCGGCGACGAGCCGGATTATGACGGCATGCTGGAGCTGTTCCCCCAGAACTATCACGAGCCCTATTACGTGAGCTATCTCGATGAAGAGTTCGCGGCGCTGGGCGCATCCTGCGGCCTGGCGCTGGTGCGCACGACCCATGCCTTCGTCTCCAAGGTGATGGTGCTCGACAAACACTGAGGTTCGCGCGCGCCTCAATAGCCGCCGACGCCGGAGAATACGCCTTCATCGATCGAAACAAATACATCATCGACCTTGGCAAGGCGGTCGGTGAGGCCTTGCGCGTGGGTGTAGCGCATGGCGGTCTCGAGATTCCGGCGGTTCGCGGCATTGAGTCCGTAGGCCCACGGATCTGGCCCGAGAATCGCAGCCTGCTCCTCGGCCGCGCTCGTCGCCCAGGCCTGCGGCAGCACGCGCGGATTGCGCAAGCGTTGATAGGCGATCTGCTTGGCCTGGTTGAAAGCATAGGCGAGATTGGCCGCCACCCAGGGATGCTTGTCGACGATCTCCTGGCGGATCATCACCAGATGCATGATCGGAAAGATGCCGGTCTCTATGTAGTAGTCGATCTCCCGCGCCTTGAAATCGGGAAAGAGCCGCGCGACGCGCTTGTCGCCTTTCATGAATGGCGCCGGAAAGCTCGGCGCCAGCATCGCGTCGATCTTGCCTTCGGCCAGCATCTGATCGAGTGACTGCTCGACCGGAATAGTTTCGATCGCGAGCCCCGGCGGCGGCGTGAAGGGGATCTCGGGCAGCTGCGGCACCACCCAGGTCACTTCGCGGTGCGGCAGGTCGAAGAACTCCTCGAGCAGGCCGCGCAGCCACACGCAAGCCGCCGGCTGAAAGCCGCCATAGCAGCCGACCCGGCGGCCGCGCAGGTCGGCCGCACGGCTGATGCCCTTTTGCGTGTTGATGAACACGAAGCCATGACGGAAGCGCCGGTGCGGAAAGATCGGCAGCGCGATTGCCGGATGGCCGCGCTCCCGCGCCATGAAATAGGCGCAGGCGTTGAACTCGCCCAGATCGCATTCGGCGTTGCGGGCAAGCCGCCAGTGCCGATCACGCGAAGCCGTGTTGGTCAGGACGGTCAGTGCGATGCCGTCCGCCTCGACCAGGCCTTCGGCCAGGGGCCGGGTGATCTCGTAGTCGCCGCAGGTCAATGTCAACGGGAGCTTGGTCGCCACGCCGCCTCCTCGCAATGTCGCTGACCGGAAATCGTGCGCTCTATGCGCCCGGCAAGAATCGCTCGGTGCAGTATTTCGCAAGATCAGGTTCCTTGTCGATGAGCTTGAGATCGACGAAGGAGCGCTGGATGGTGGCGAGTGCATTCGGGTCGAATCGGCCCGTTGAAGAAAACATCGGCATCACCAGATCGTATTGCTTCTCCTCGACCGCGGTCGAAAACTTGGTGCGCTTGCGCGAGGCCTGCACGGTCTCGTCCCGATTGCTGCGCATGAACGCGATGGTCTCGAACCAGCCCTTGAGGAATCGCGCTATCGCATCGGGATTTTTCTCCGCCATCTGGGCGGAAGCGTAGATCGTGTGGATCATGAATTCCGACACGATGTCGGAGGCCGGCAACAACAGCCGCCCGCGCTTTTCCTCCGCAAGCTCCAGGCCCAGCGCCGTGGAGCTCACCAGGGCATCGATTTGACGGGTGACGAGCGCCGCAACCTGGTTCGGCAATTCCGCCCCGACCGTCACGTAGGTCATGCTGTCGGCGCCCCAGCCCTTCTGGCGGGCCAGCTCACGCACCAGCCATTGGGTCAGGGAATTGACGGTCGAGATGCCGATGCGCTTGCCTTTGAGGTCGTCCGCGGTCGCAAAGGGGGAATCAAACGGCACGACGACGCTGAGGAGGAGCGGCGGCCCCGCCATGCTGGCGACTGCGATCTCCGGGGCTCCCTTGACCAGAAAAATAAGATCGGTCCCGGAGCCAAGCGCCAGATCGAGGCTGCCGGCCGCCATGGCCTGATGCAGCTTGGCGCTGCCGTTGAGGCTTACCTCCGCGGGCTCGACGCCGTATTTGGCAAAGAAGCCGTGCGCGACACCGAGCTGCAGCGGCAGGAACGAGAAGGATTGTACCGAGGGGTTGCCGACCCGGATCTTGTCGGGAGCCGCAGCACGCAAATTCGAGGCTCGCGCTGCGCTTACCGCTGTGCTGCCAAGACCCAGGATGAAATCGCGACGCTTCATTCTCACGCGGCGGCGGGCCGGAATGACAACGCAACTCCGTTCATGCAATAGCGAAGCCCGGTCGGCGGCGGGCCGTCGTTGAAGACATGGCCCAGATGGCCGCCGCAGCGGCGGCAGTGGACCTCCGTTCGCTTCATCGCCAGGAAGGTGTCGTCGGACGTAGCCACGGCATTGTCCAGTGGCTGCCAAAAGCTGGGCCAGCCGGTGCCGCTGTCGTATTTGGTGGTGGAGGAGAACAGCGGCAGATTGCAGCCTGCGCAATCGAAAGTGCCAGCGCGCTGCTCATGATCGAGCGGGCTCGAGAACGGCCGCTCGGTGCCCTGCAGGCGCAGCACGTTATACTGTGCGGGGGTAAGCAAGCTGCGCCACTCGGCGTCGGAATGCGCGACCTCGAAGGTCCCGGTGGTCGCCGGGGGCTGTCCTGCAAATAGGCGGTTGGCAGCGACCGCCGCGAGCGCGCTCGCGCCGGCCCAGAAGGCAAAGCGTCGTGTCAGCATGGCGACCCTCCGCTCATTCTTTCAACGCGGAATTCTCCTGCGCCAAATATAGCACGTCGCTCGAGCTTGCTTTATGGGGTTCAATCAAACGTGACCGAGCTCGCGGCCCGGCTGGCAGCAACTCAAATCGGCGGCACTAGGGAGGGGGCCCGCTGTCGGAGAGGCCCGCCCAAGCGAGCCATTCCTCCCAGCTCTTCTTGAGCTCCGCCTCCGCGGCCTCGATGGTGTCGGCGACGCCCGCGAGGCGGAGCCCTTTGGGGCCCGATGGCACGCCGTTCAGCGCCCAGATGAATCGCGGATCCTTGTTCAGGAAGGAGGGCCGCTGGTCTATTTGGCCGATCTGCCATTCGCCGTGCATCACCTTATGATCGCCCATCGTTCCGGGGTCGGGCCGCAGCATTGGGGCCATGATTTTCTCCTTGTGTTGTTCTTGCTCCAGCCAAGCAACGGAAGACGGCTGAAGACGGCACTCAAGGCCCCGCTCTCGGCCGATCACGCCAAGCGCTTCGCGCCGAGATCGAGCCCCACGCCTGCGGGCAAGCAAGCCTGTGCGGCAGCCGCGGGACACTGCCGGCACGACAAGCTATTTGGGAGCGAATTCCTGGTTTGGAAAGTTGGAGGTTTCCGGCACCTTGATCACGATGAAGGCGTTGCCGACCGTGGTGTGGCAATTGTTACAGCCGGCGGTGATCTTTCCGTAGGAGTCGTTGAACTGGCGGGCGTCGCCGGCCTTGATCGCAAAGTCCATCACCGGGAAAATCTGTTTCATGGCGGCGTCGAACAGGTCGGCGACCGGCAACCCCTTGTAGCGCGGCACCTCCTTGCCGATGACGATGAAGCCGGCTTTGAGCTCGTTGAACTCGTAGCCGGCGAGCGCCCAATTCTCCGCCTTTCCGGCGAGGCCGAGCTTGGCGTGGCGGGGCTGGATGAGCATGTTCATGAGCGCAGCCATTTGCGGGTTGAAGGGTTGCGGCGGCAGATCCGCGCGGTTGGGCTCGTCCTGTTGCGCATGGCTGACAACCGGAAGGGCCGCGAGGCCGGCAACACCGGTGAGCGCAGCGAGCAGCGCACAGGCTGCGAAACGATTGGGCATTCGAGTCCTCCTTGGCATTCTGATCTATTGATATTCCTGTTGCGCGTTCACCCCGCTTGCGCAGGGTAAGCCTTATCGGAAAAGCCGCTATCCCCTTTTCCCTGATCTACGCGAGGACGCGTAGGCGAGCGGATCATTATGGCAAATGCGGCGCCAGAGGTGAATTCCCCAGAAATCAGCGAGCCGCAAGCCGGTCAGGCGAGCGCAGGGTCGGCGGCGGCGCCAAAGGCGCGCAGGCGTGCGACCCGCCTGGCGGTGCGCGGTTGGGCGGCGAAGAGATGCCCGACCCAACAATGCGGCAGCGGATCGACGATGCAGAGCGCAGCGAGCGCGGGCTGATCCTTGGCCGTAATGCTATCGAATCGCGGCGCGGAGGCGTCGAGCTTGATCAGCGCCGCGATCAGGTCGTCGGCACTGCCGCACAGGGCAGCGCCCTCGCGATCGGCCCGGTAGGCGCGCCCGGGCGGTGCGGAAAAGCGCAGAACCAGCGCCGAGACGGGAAGCATGAACAGGAGAAACAAGAGGGCGCCCGCGCCTTGGGCGTGCACTGAAGGGCCGATCAGGCCGAGCCGTGTGGCGAGCGCCGCGAGCGGGCTCAGCATCGTGGCCCCAATGGTCGCTCGCGCCGTGTCCCGGCGGGCGATCCGGGCAATCTCGTGGCCGATGACGGCGCGCAACTCGGCCCCGTTGAGACGCAACCGCAGGCCCAAGGTTACGATCACGGCGGCGCGCGTGGGACTAGAGCCGAGCGCAAAGGCGTTCGGATGGTTCTCTTGCGTCTCCAAAAGATGCGGGGTTGGAATGCCCGCCGCCGCGGCAAGCTGCTCCACCGTCGCGATAAGGTTCGGGTCCGTCACCGGACGCGCGCCGCAGCGTGCGAGGATGAGTGCCGGCGCCCGCCACAGCGACCACAGGATGGTGGCAAATACCAGCGTCAGGGCGAGTGCTGCTCCGATCGGTCCGAAGATCACGCCCACGATCAGGAACGGAAACCCGAAGAGGGCGAGCAGGAATGCGGCACGTGCCGTCGTCTGCAACGAGGGGAGCGAAGCCTCGCCGTGCGGGTCGGCAGCGATGGACTCGGCGTCCTCGGGCAAGGCGGCAGGTCTGCGCGCGCGATCGCGGACGTAGATGTGAATTTCCCGCACGATCAGGACGAGCCATACCAGGATTCCGACGAGCAGAATCGCTGCCGTCCGCGAGGTCATCGGCTCCGACCAAAGATCCATGAGGGACCTTTCCGCACCCTTGAGAGCCCATGCCGAGCATGGCGCCTCCAAGGATAGATAAACGTATAGATGCACGTAATGAGTTGGTGGCCATCCTCGAGACGGCCGGTGCGAAGGTGCCGACCTCCTCAGTCTCAGGGCCACACACGATGCTACCGCATCAGATAAAGCCGCAAAAGGCCGCGCGGCGCCGCACTATTCAGAGCTCGATCACATCGCCATCGGCAGCGACCAAAACGCCGGCGGCCCGGATCTCGTCCAGATGGGCGAGAACAGTAGGGTTCATATGGGTCACCATGATGCGCTGGGCACGAAGCTGCGGCAGCCGTGATTTCAGGATCTCCCAGGTCAAGTGATAGGAGATGCGTCCCGTGTAGCCGGAGCATTCGACAATGAAGAGGGAGGCGCCGTTCGCGATCGGCGACAGCGCATCGGTCCACTCCGTGTCGCCCGAATAGGCGAAAATGGCCCTCCCGTCGGAAAGGCGCAACGCAGTCGAGGGCGCTCCTGAGGGGTGAACGACTGCGGTGGTCAGCAGGCGATACCCAAGAAAATCGCATGGCTCCCCCGGGGTGATCTCGATGACCTCCCAGGGGAATCGCCATCGCGTGGCCGTCGAATCCGGGAACAGCACTTCCATTGCGGCTGCCAGGCGCGCTCGCGTGCCAGGGGGGCCGGCGATTATGAACGGGCGCTGGCGCCGGCTCATGTGCTGGGCATCGATGAGGAAAAACGGCAGGCCGCCGAAGTGGTCGCCGTGCAGGTGAGTTATGATAACGCCGTCGACCTGATTTGGTTCAATGCCGCGCGCCCGAAGTGCTGTCAGAACCGAGGCCCCACAGTCGATCAATAGCGAGGTTGCGGCCGATTCGAGCCGAAAGCAGGTGTTGAACCGACCGCCGGACCCAAACGCATCCCCCGACCCGACGACTGTGAGCCGCATGTTTTCCTGCTGGCCGCCGATTGTCCGGCCGATCAAGCTCGGTATGCCGGGCATGCCGATCGCGACCCGCCCCTCGCCACCCTAATCCCGTTTTGGCCGTGCTCAAATCCCCCAATACGGCTACTCCATACCTCCCGGGTGTCGCGTTAAGCACAGAGCGAGAGCCTTTGCTTGCCGCTGGCCATCCTTACGGAACAGATCGGCGCTCGGGACATTGTGTGGGTGTCGTACGAGGCCCAAGGGGGCATTTGGGCCACAAATTGCGGACGAAGGGGCGTTCAATAGGAGGGGTTCCATCGGATGTCGTCGGCTGATCGTTATCGGCGCAACGCGTGTGAATGCGTGGCCATTACGAGCTTCTTCGCCGATCCACAGCAACGAGCCACTATTCTGGCCCTGGCCGAAGCATGGACCCGGCTGGCTGAGCAGGCGGAGCGAAACGAGCAGATGAGTGCGCGCGAGCAAGATCCGGATACGCACATACCTGGCTCCGCCGAACGGCTGTGTTCCGCCGATCGTGGCGAGCCGGATGATGACGCAGCGGAAGATCAATCCGCTCTGAGGCAGCCAGCAAGGCCCGGCAAGCCGCAAAACTCTTGATGACGCGGTCGTCCGGGCGGGATCGCGGCCGGATGCGGGAATAGCCCTTTAGGCAAGCATATTGAGCAGATAACCGCTCGTCACCTGGCCCGACGCAACGGTGATCGAGGTCGACTGGAACGAGTCGATCAGGCCTTGCTCGGTCTGCGGATCAATCAAATTGGCGAGCTTCTGTTCGGCGAGGTTGGGGCTGCCGGTTTGACCGGAAGGCGGGGGCGCGGTGAGATTGCTCGCCTGTAGCTTCTGGTTCCAGCTCTGGTCTGCCCGATAAAACGGACGTGTCCAGCTCTGCTGCTGGACGTACCAATTTACGTCCTGCCGCCATAGCGAGGCGCCGGTCGGGCTCGAGGCTTGGCTCATGGCCCGGAGGCTAGGGCTCAATCCCCTGCGAAATATTTAATTGTCGAAGGTAGCAATTAACCTCCCTGTAAGGGTTCTGTACATCATGACGAATCAAAACCGCTCCCGGCAGCGGCCGGCGCTCCGGGTGTTGCTACGCAGAGCGATTTCTTCGCCGACCAGCCGGCTCGGCGCTACGGGCATCGAATGAAGGCGCCTCTCGGCCGCGGGAAGATCGTCGTCGATGCGGGAGGCTATTGGCTGGGTCCGCAAATAGGCGGTGAATTCCGCCGCCGGCAGCGGTTTGGCGAAGAGGAAGCCCTGCGCCTCTTCACAGCGCTCGTGCAGCAGAAAGGCCGCCTGCTGGCGCGTTTCGACGCCTTCGGCAATTACCTCCAGATTGAGATTGTGTGCCATCGCGATGAGCGAGCGGACGATGGCGGCGTCGTGTGGGTCGGAGGTTATGTTGGCGACGAAGCTGCGGTCGATCTTGATGCGCGCGAGCGGCAGCTGCGTGAGGTAGCTCAGCGACGCATAGCCGGTGCCGAAATCGTCGAAGGCAAGCTTGACGCCGGCCGCGTGCAGGCGCTGCAGGATCGTGGAATCTTCGCGGTTGAGCGCGATGTTCTCTGTGATCTCAAGCTCGAGCACATCCGCCGGCAGCGCGAAGTCGCGCAGAGCCTCCATGACATCGTGCAGCAAGACCTCGTCGTAGGCCTGTGAGGGAAACAGATTGACGCCCACACGCGCCAGCGGCAGGCCGTCCCGCCGCCAAGCGGCGACCTGCTCGCAGACCCGCCGAATCGTCCAGCGTCCGACGTCGGAAGCGATCGCGCTTGCTGCCAGCGTATCGATGAAGGCGGCCGGCGACAGCACGCCGCGCTGCGGATGGCGCCAGCGCAACAGGGCCTCGGCACCCACTATGGCCTCGTCGGCGAGGCGAATCTGCGGCTGGAAATAGATCTCGAACTCGCTGTTGGTGAAGGCTCGCCTGAGCTCGAGGCCGAGCGAGCGCCGCGCCTGCGCCTGCGCGCGCATCACCGGCATGAAGAAGCGCATGAGGCGGCCGCCCTCGGATTTGGCCTGGTAAAGAGCGAGGTCCGCGCTGGCAATCAGCTCCTCGACATGGGTCCCGTCCTGGGGCGCGATGGCAACGCCGGCGCTCGCACCCGGATGCACCAGCTGGTCGTTGATCAGGAACGGCTCGTTCAACCGCTTCAGCATCAAGTCAACCATTTCCTTGATGCGGATCGGGTCGCCGACATTCGGCAGCAACACCACGAACTCGTCGCCGCCGAGTCGGCTCGCCAAACCGGCTGGATTGCGTTGCTCGACGACTTGCATCAGTCGCCGGCCTACCTCCATCAGCAACTGGTCGCCGACGGAGTGGCCGAGCGTATCATTGACGTCCTTGAATTCATCGAGATCGAACAGAACGATCGAGGTGGACACCGGACTGCCCTGGTGGGTCAGCACCCGGCTCAATTCCTGTTGCAGCAGGATGCGATTGGGCAGACCGGTCAATTGGTCGTAGTGGGCGAGGCGGCGCAGCTGCTCTTCAGCCGTCTGCGCTTTGGTGCGACGGATTTCCAGCGCCTGCGCCATTTGATTGAAGCTCTCCGCCAGCGCTCCGACTTCATCGGTGCAGTTGACGGCACTGCGGTGGGCGAAATTTCCGCCAGCCAAGGCCTTGGCATCCCGGCCGAGCTCGCGCAAAGGCCGCACGATGCGTCCTGAAAGAAGCCAGGCGATCGCGAAAGCGATCGCGAGCGTGCCGCCGACAGCGAGCGCACCCCATTGCAAGCGGTTGGCCAGCGTCGCAAAGGCGATTTCCGTCGGCACCCCGACCGTCACCAGCCAAGGAACACGATGTGCCATGGCAAAGCCGTTGACGCGCTGCAAATTATCAAGCCTGTGCCAGTTGGAGACGTCGCTTCCTTCCTGGGCGGCCATGCGGCGCGAAAGATGCGCCCAATCGACGTGCTGCCCGATCAGCCGCCGTTCTTGTCCGGTGCCGCCGAGGACCACCCCGTCGGCGCTGGTAATGGTCACGACGCTGCGCGGCGGCAGGTCGCGCAACTTCAGCGCCTGCTGGAAGTGATCGAGCACCGGGCCGGCGGTGATCACCGCGCGAATCTTGCCGGTGGTGTCCTTGATGGGCAGCGCCACATTTAAAATCCAGCGCCCGCTCCGCGCTCGGATCGGCTCACCGACCGCCGGGCCGTGGTCCGCCAGCGCCTCGCGGAAATAGCGGCGATCATGCGCATTCGGGCGCGGATATCCGGGCGCTTGCGAAGATCCGATATTGTTGCCATCGAGGTCGAACAGCAGGATATGCGAGTCCAGATTCGATAGTATCTCCCGCCGCACCTTCAGCAGCAGGTCATCGTTCTCGCGAAAGTGAGCCGGATCATAGGAGACCGATTGACTGAGCACGGACAACAAATTCTCGAATGCGGCGATGTGATCATCGACCTGCGCGGCCAGCACGCGCGCCTCATTGATCGCGTGATCGGCGGCGGCCCTCCGATCGTTCTGCCACTGAATCCACAGCGCGCCCGCCATCAGGGCGGCAAGCGGAAGGACCGCCGCGAGAGCAAGTCCCAGGAGTCGCGCCCGAATGCTGGAAATGAGAATCATGCGTCTAGGAATCATGCGCGAGGATGCCGCGCGCCCGCCTCCCCCTTGGACTAGATGGTGAAAATTGCGGATGGGTTCCGCTGTCCGAATAGGCGGCGGGAATCGGCGCGTAAATTTAATTGGAGCTTAACGGTCGCAACGAATCTTGGTTGAGGATGTCCTAACGGTCGAGCCGCGCCACCGGCCGACCGAGCCTCAGGCTGCCTCGCTGCCACCGGGCGAAAACAAATAGCCGGCGCCGCGCACCGTCCGGATGACCGACGGGTGGGTCGGGTCCGGCTCAATCTTGCGGCGCAGCCGCGTGATGCGCACGTCGATCGCGCGATCGAAGGCTTCCCGGTCGCGCGCTTCGGCAAGATCGAGCAGTTGCTCGCGCGAGAGCACCCTTTTGGGATTCTCGGCAAAGACTTTGAGCAGCGCGAACTCGGAACCCGCCAGAGGAAATTCGTTGCCGAGGTCGTCGCGCAGGATCTGGGCGTTCAAGTCGAGCCATTTGGTTCCGAAGCGGACCAGGGCGCTGGGCGGCGCCGTTCTTTCGGGATTGCCGGCCTGTGCGCTCCGCCGCAGCACGGAGCGCACGCGGGCCAGCAGCTCGCGCAGCTCGCAGGGCTTGGCGAGATAATCATCGGCGCCGAGCTCAAGGCCGACAATGCGGTCGATCGCGCCGGCGGTCGCGGTCAGCATGATGATGGGCACCGTGCTTTGCTGCTTGAGGCTGCGAATGATTGCGAGCCCATCCTCCTCCGGCATGTTGAGATCGAGCACGATCAGATCGGCTTTCTCCCGGGCCAGCGCCCGGCGAAGGCTGGCGCCGCCATCGCAACCCGTCACCGCGAAGCCGTGCAGGCGCAGATAGTCAGCGACCATCTCGCGCGCTGGCGCCTCGTCGTCGACCACCATGATGTGCTGGCGCTCGCTCATCGTTCCGCACCTGCGGCAGCGGTGAGGCGGATCGTGAAGGTCGTGCCGCGGCCGGGACCGGGGCTTTGCGCGCTGACGCCACCGCCGTGCAGCTCGACGATGCGCTTGACGATGGAAAGCCCTAATCCGGTCGAGCTTTCGCCGCCGGTCGGACGAGCGGAGAGACGCTGAAAGCGGCCGAACAGGCGTGACACATCGTCGGGGGAAAGCCCAGGGCCTTCGTCGGCGACGGAGATCAACAGGTCGCCGTCAGCGAGCCGCATCGCGAGCTCGATATTGCCGCCGACCGGGCTGTACTTGATCGCATTGCTGACCAGATTGTCGACGGCTTCACGCAGCCGTTCCGGATCACAGGCCCATAGCTGGTGCGGCGGCGCCACCAGATTGATCGTCTGGCGCTTCTTTTCGGCAAGCGCCCGATTGGCGGCGACAATGTCGCCGAGCATGGCGGCGAGGTCGACCTGCTCGTGCCGGATGGCGATGTTGTGCGCGTCCATCATTGCGTCCGAGATCAGGTCGTTGACGAGCTCAGTCATCTGGCTGGCGGACGCCCGGATGTGGCCGAGCTGGTCTCGGATCTTGTCGATCGCAACAGGCTCGGCCGACATCAGCTCCTTCATCAGCTCGGAGCGTCCGAGGATGACGCCGAGCGGGTTGCGCAGGTCGTGGGCGACCGTGCCGAGGATCTCGTTCTTGAACTGGTTCGAGCGGCGCAGGTGTGACCACTGGGAGGCGAGGCGTCGATTGACGGTCATGAGCTCGTGGGTGCGCTCGCGCACCCGCTCCTCCAGACGGATGTTCGCCTCGTGCAGCTGGTCGTAGAGAATGACGTTGTCGAAGGCGACGGAAAGGCGGCTGCAGAACACTTCCACCAGGGCCCGGTCGGTCGCGGACATCGGCCGCGCCGTTTCCAGCACCACCACGATCTCGCGCTGGCTCGACGTGTGGATATACAAGACCGACAGCTTGGGAAGGAATTGATGCGTGCGGCGCGCGAAGGCGCTGCGCACCGCCTGTTCCAGCATGGCATCCAGCGCCGCGGCCGAGACGGCGCCGGCAAAGCGGCGGTAGCAGCCGGAGCCGGCGAGAACCGAGAATTTTTCCTGCCCACCGCCGGAATCGCGCAGCACCAATATGCCGCCGCACTCGACGTTGATGAGCGAAGCGATCTGTGTCAGCACGCCCTCCGCCAAACGCTGCATCGACTTGAAGTCGTAGAGCGTCGAGGCACCGTCGATGATCATCTCCAGGCCGCGACGCGTCTCGACCATGCGCTGGATCTGCTGATAGCTGCGCAGGGCGGTGGTGAGCGAGGTGAAGAGCTTGTCGGCGGTCAGCTCCGTCTTCGCCTTGTAGTCGTTGATGTCGTAATCGACGATCACCTGCCGCTCGGGCGCTTGGCCGGGTTGCCCGGTGCGCAGGATGATGCGCACCGCCTCGTTCTTGAGTTGCGTGCGGATATAGTCCACGAGGGCGAGGCCGGCATCGTCGCTCTCCATCACCACATCGAGCAGGATGACGGCGATGTCCGGAACCGTGCGCATGAGCGTGCGGCCCTCCTCGCCCGAATAGGCGGAAAGGATCTCGATGCCCTGTCCCTGCAGGCTGTAGTCGTAGAGCGCGAAGCGCGTACCCTCGTGCACGGCCGGATCGTCGTCGATGACGGCGACCTTCCAGGCCGGGAGCGCCTCCTCGACGGAGGCCGCGTCGGCGTCCTCGATCACCCGCACGATGTCAGGCTCGTCGCTCATTCCATCTCCGCGAGGGTCAGCGAGGTATCAAGGCGCTCTTCCTTGGGGGCGGCGAGCGGCAAGCGGATGCGGAAGACGGAGCCGTGCCCGGGGTGCGATTCGAGCCGCAGCGATCCGCCCAGCCGGAGCGTCACCAGGTTGTAGACGATGTGCAGGCCGAGCCCGGTGCCGCCGCGGTTGCGGCGGGTGGTGAAGAACGGCTCGAAAGCGCGCCGCTGCACATCCTCGCTCATGCCGACGCCGTCATCGGCAAACTCGATCTCGACCTCCTCGGTCCCGAGCTTGCGGGCCGTCAGCCTGAGTGCGCCGGCCCGCTTGTCGGGAAACGCGTGGGTGAGGGCGTTGAGCACAAGATTGGTCAGCACTTGACCGTAAGGGCCCGGATAGCTCTTGAGCGAGATCTCCTCCGGCACTTCGATCGCGAGGCAGACCAGGGAGTGCTTCAGGGCGGGCCGCAGGCTCACCATGATCTGCTCGGTCGCCTCCTTGAGATTGAACACTCGTCGCTCCGCATCACTGCGGTCGACGGCGACCTGCTTGAACGATTGGATCAGGTCGGCGGCGCGCGTGAGATTGCTGAGGAGCTGCTTGGCGGCCTCCTGGCCTCCGGCGATGAACTCCTCGAGCTTGGAGCGGCGCACCGCGCCGTCGCGGATCTCGTCGGCGAACTGGGTACAACGCCGTGCGAAGCTCGATGCCACGGTGAGGCTGATACCGACCGGATTGTTGACCTCGTGGGCGACGCCCGCGACCAGGCCGCCGAGTGCCGCGAATTTTTCCGCCTCGATCAAGCTGCGCTGCGCTTCCTGCAGATCGCGCAGGGCGTCTTCGGCGTTCTCCTTGGAGGCCTTGAGGTCGAGCTCGGCCTGTCGCTTGGCAATTGCGTTGGCGCGGAACACCTCGACCGCGCGGGCCATTTCCCCGATCTCGTCCTGGGCGTCCAAATCGTCGACCCGTTGCCCATAATGCCCCGAGACGATTGCGTCCATCGCGCTCATGAGGCCGCGCAAGGGACGCACGATGCTGCCCGCGATGGCAATGCCGATCAGGATGGAGACCAGCACCGACAGCGCAACCGCGATGGCAAGGCCCGCAAAAAGATCATCGAGCGTGCGGGCGAAGCGGTTGTAGGCGAGGCGCTCGCGTTCGCGCATGCCGATCGACAGGCGCTCGACCACATCGGCCATGGCGGCCTGATTGCCGTCGATCGCATCGCTCAAAAGCTGCGCCCGGATGGCGAAGCTCTTCTTCAGCTCCGCGATCCCCATCCGCCACGAAGCCGCATTGGTCGCGATCGCGCGCAACGCTCCGCGCTGCAACTCGCTGTCGGCAAGGTCGAGCATGACCGGCACCGTGCTCTCGATGCGCTCCAGGTTGCGGATGACCTCGTCGGCGGTGTCGCTGCCATGCTGGAGATAGAACACGTCGGTTTGAACCAGAGTCTCGGAGAAGGATTCGCGCGACTTGCTCAGCGCCGGCCACACCAGCGCGCTGCGGTCGTTGGTGGCGTCCTCGATAATGGCGTAAAGGCCGGACATTTCCCGCGCCGGCGCCAGCACCTGATTCTCATAGGTCTCCATGATGCCGCTCTGCAGTGCGCGCAGCTGGTCGAAGCCGGCGAGGAAGCGCTCGGTTGCCTGCACCACGTCGGCGGTCGAGGCGGAGAAGTTCGGATCAGTGAATGCCGGGTTCTGCAGCGTAGCCAGCAAGGCGTTACGCAGTGCCGTTATCTCCTGCAGCAAATCGGCATTCGGCTGGGTAAAATAGCGATGAATGAGGCTCTGCAGGCGCCCGGCCTCAGTCTCCAGCACGGTGAGCTGTCGGTCCGCCTCGCGGCTCGCCTGCAAGCTGTTGCGCGCGGTCGCCAGCACCTGTGCGCCGTTCCAGACGATAGCGATGAAGACGATCGCGACCAGCATATTGAGCGTGGCGATCGAAAGAATACGCCAGCGGATCGGCAGCACCCGCAACCGGTCCACTATGCCGGAAATCCGCGCGGCGGAGACCGTTCCGGGAGATGCGTGGGCTGGTGGCTGCTGATCCATGGCTCATTGCACGGCCAGGATACGGTCGATCAACGGCCTGAATTTCGGATCTGCGCGCAGCTCTTCGCGCAGGGGCCGGGTCGCGTCCTCGAATGATTGGCGGTCGAAATTGTCGATTATGGTGGTGCCGCCTTCGGCGGCCTGTTGCCTGGAGCGCTCCTCCCAGCTTTGCCACTGCGCGCGCATGAAGGCACTCGATGCGCGGGCGGCGGCGCGAAAGATTGCGCGGTCGGGGTCGGATAGCTCATCCCAGGCACGGCGCGACATGACGAGCACTTCCGGCCCCATCGTGTGCTCGGTCACCGTGTAGTAGTGCGCCACTTTGTAATGGCCGGTGGTCACATAGGATGGCCAGTTGTTCTCCGCCCCGTCGACCAAGCGGGCCGAGAGCGCGGTGAGCACCTGCCCGTAGGGAAGGACCACCGGCTCCGCGCCCAGTGCCTTCATCATGCGCACGATTACGTCGGATTGTTGCACCCGGATGCGAAGTCCTCTCATGTCGGCGAGGCTGCGCACCGGCGGGGAGCGGGTGTAGATCGAGCGTGCCCCCGAATCGTAGAAGGTGAGACCGATGAAACCGTCGGGCTCGATGGCGCGAAGAATGTCATCGCCGATCGGCCCATCGATCACCTTATAGAGGTGGTCCATCGAGTGAAACAGGAACGGCTGCGCCAGAACGCTCAGCACCGGGGCGACATCGCCGATCGCCGCCACATTGATTCGGTTGAGGTCGATGGCTCCGACTCGGGTCTGCTCGATGGTCTGGCTTTCTTCGCCAAGCTGACGCGAATGGAACACCCGGATGCTGTGGCGCCCGCCGGTTCGCTCCTCGACCAGCTTGTCCATGTAGAGAAGCGCCTGAACGGTCGGGTAGCTCTCCTCCTGGATGTCGGCAGCGCGGAATTCGCGCCCCACAACGGAGTCGAGCTCACCCGCGAGCGCGAGCATCGCGAGCGCGATGCCGGACCCGACTGCCAAATGTCTCGGCCAGACCCCCATTGTTCTAACGCCCCCGGGGCACCCCTGCTTGGTTGCCGCCAGTTGCCACTAGCATAGAGTTCTCCGGGCTTCGCCGCCATCGGCTCGCGCGGTGCGGAAATGCCGCAGATGCAGAACCGAAGGCAGCGAAGGCTAGGATAAAAAACCCACGCCTGAGGTCCCTCAGCCCGGCTTGGTGGCAACCCGCTACTCCGATTGTTTCTTCGATCTGTGGGTCACGAAACAATTCTTTGCTCCGACGAAACCGTTTTCCGCCTCGGCGCAATCGTCGCGAAACGACGTCCTGTTAACCATGGCAGCGAGCAGACACGCGAGAAGCGTGCCAGGGAGACGGGGTTCAGCCATGAAGTACAGCGATGCAATCGCGGCTGCCGCGGCCGGCCGACGGAGCTCGGCTGACAGAACGACCTCGGACCATGTGCTGGTCGGCCTCGTTGCCCAGGGCGACAAGCACGCGATGCAGGTTCTGTTCGCGCGCCATAACGTGAGGGTCTTCCGGTTCCTGATGCGTTTCGTGGACAGCGAGGCGACCGCAGAGGACCTGGTCAGCGAGGTATTCATCGAGGTGTGGCGCAATGCCCGCCAGTTTGCGGCCCGCTCACAGGTCTCCACCTGGCTCTTGGCCATCGCTCGCCACAAGGCGCTGTCGGCGCTACGGCGGCGCTCGACCGAGGAGCTGGACCAGGATGTCCTCGAATTCATCGAGGATCCGTCCGAGAATCCGGAGGCCGCGATACAGAAGACCGAGCGCAATGAGATCCTGCGCGAGTGCCTCACGCAATTGTCGCCGGCGCATCGCGAGATCATCGATCTGGTCTACTATCACGAACGTACCATCGAAGATGTCGCGGAAATCATCGGGGTGCCGCAGAACACGGTGAAGACCCGTATGTTCTATGCGCGCAAACGCATCGCCGAGATGCTGGCGGCCCGCGGCCTCGATCGCGCCTGGGTCTGATCCGGTAGTTTGCAGGGTGTGCGAAATCACCGTGTGAGGCTTGGCAGCGTGCGCAAAATCCCCCTCCCGTTCCCGCCCCTGTTTGCGGGGGGCTAGGCTGGGGGGTTGCGCACGCGATGGGCCGAGAAGCGTGCGCTCGCACACGCTGCAACAACGCGGATCGGGCAAATTCGCGAACGTCAGCCCGCTCCCAAGCCTTGCCGGCGGGCGATCAGCCAATAGAGCGCGATCATCGGCGTCATCATCGCCAGCATCACCATGGCGAGCGCCGAGGCTTGGCCGAGCCCGCCGCCGAGCCAGAGACTCCATACCGCGACCGGAAAGGTCGGATTGTCGGCTGTCGAGAGCACGACCGCGAGCGTCAATTCGCGAAAGATCAACAGCGCGATCCAGAGCCAGGCATAAAGCAGGGTCGGCCCCAGCAGCGGCAGCGCGACGCGGGTGAACGCGCGCCATTGGCTGGCGCCGCTCATCAGCGCCGATTCCTCGAGATCGGCATGGATCTGGATGAGGCCGCTATTGGTCATGCGGGTGCCGTAGCTCAAGCGGGCGACCGTGAACACGATCAGCAGGATCCAGATCGTGCCATAGATCGGCACAGCCTGCTGGACGACGAAGAGCGCCAGCAAGAGCGCGCCAACCCCGAAGATGATCGAAGGCACGGCATGCGGCAGGAAGGCGATGAAGTCGAAGGCGCCGCGACCGGGAAATTTGGAGCGTAGCACCACCCAGGAGAAGGCCAAGCTCAGCGCAAGCGTGAGCGTCGGCGTGAGCACGGCCAGAATGCAGGTATTGCCCAGCGCGGTGAGCACCAGGTCCCAGGGCAGCGCGAAGTAGTGGGCGAGCGAGATGGTGGCGAGCGCCCGCGCCGAGGGCAGCTGGAAGAACGGCAAAAGCGAGCTCCAGGCGGTGAGCGCAATCGGCAACAGCTTGCCGAGGAGCAAATAGAGCCCGACGAAGCTCCAGGCTGCGAGCTTTCGCCGCCCAAGCCGGATCGTCCGCGGCCGATAAGCGCGGCCGCTGATCACTGCAAACTGGCGCGAGCGCCGCTGCATGCGGGCGTACCACGTGCTCATCAGCGCTGCGATCGCCATGGCGACCGTGCTCAGCGCGGCAGCGAGCCCATAGCGGGGCAGCGTGTCCTGCGGATTGAGCAGGAGATAGAGGTAGGTCGTGAAGGTGAAAATGCGGTTGCCCCAGCCGATGATCGCCGGGACATCGAAGGCCGCAAACGCGGTCATGAACACATAGATGGCGGCGGCCAGGATGCCCGGCCAGGCGAGCCGCAGGGTGATCCGGCGCGCCACTCCGAAAGAGCCGGCGCCATGCATCAGCGCGGCTTCCTCGAGCGTCGGGTCAAGCGAACGAAACACTGCCGCCGTCATGATGAAGGCGAGCGGTGCGAGGTTCAGTCCTTGCACGAAGCCCATGCCGACGATGCTGCTGATGTTGAGAGGCGCGGCAGCCAAATGAAGCGTGCTCATCAGAACCTGGTTCAGGAGGCCGATGCGCGGATGCAGCAGGAACAACCAACCCATCGCGGCCGCGAAGCCCGGGATCAACAGGCCGATCGCCATCAGGGTGAAAAGGAACGTCTTGGCAGGAAAATCAGTGCGCTCGGCAAGCCAGGCGCAGGGAAGACCGAAGGCAAGCGCTACCACCAGGGCGATCAAGGCAAAGCCGATGGTGTCGCGCAGGACCGTGAACGTGCGCGGATCGGAAAATACGTCGACGAAATTCTGCAATGTGTACGAAAGGTCTATGCCTGGACTGCCGTCGGTGAAAGCAAGCCACAGCACGACCGCGAGCAGGCACGCGATCAATGCGCTGGCGGCGATCACCATCACCAGCACCAAGAGCGGCATGGCGTCGCCAGGGCTGCGGCGGGGAATGGCTGACTTCACGGTCCCTCCGAAGTCGTTCCGGGCGAGCCATAGCGCGTCAAAGACGCGCGTAAACGCGCTGATGGCGAGACCCGGGACCCATACTGCTGCGCGCTATCGAGAGAACACGGCGGCATGGGTCCCTGCTTTCGCAGGGATGACGGCGTGATCGCTATCGACTTTAGCCGCTCATTCCTTGGTGGTGAGAATCTTGATGAGCTCGCTGCGGCCAGCTTCGATCTCCGGATGGGCGGCCCACCATTCCACCGTGACTTCCTTGAACGCGACACCGCGCTTCTCGTAGTCGGCGATCATGCTGCCGGTTTTCGAGCCGGGGAACAGATGCAGATCGATCTTCCAGGTCTCGTAGGCGAGCCGCTGACCCTCGGGGGTCATCAGAAAGAGCGCGAACAGCTTGGCGGCATTCGGATGCTGTGCGTTCGTCGGCACGCCGAAATAGTAATAGCGCCGTTCCGCTGCGTCGCGTGGGATCAGCTGCGCAACCGGGGCGCCCTTCTCCTGCCACAACAAAGCGTCCTGGCCGGTGCAGTCCATCACCAACGCCAGATATTCCCCGGTCGCAACTCGCTCCGTTTCGCCACAGCGCATGACGCCGGCGATTTGCTTGGAGAGTGCCCGCACATAGTCGACTGTCTTCTCTCTTCCCCAGACGTCTTCGGCCATCAGCACGTCGAGGCCGGCCGCGTAGGGTGTCGAGGCGATCTTCCCCTTCCACGCAGGCCTGAGGAAATCCTGAAGCGCGATCGGTTGCTCCGGGGCGAGCGCTGAATTGTAGGTGACGCCGGAAAGGCCGGTCGCAAAGCGGATGATCTTGCCGTCGAGCTCCGTCATCGCCGGCGTGATCCGGTCCGGCAAATAGCGCGCCCAACGGACCGGTGCAAAGACGTTGAGCTTCACAATCGGAGCGATCTGTGGGGCCGCGGCGAGCACCAGATCCGTATGCGACTTCTGGCCTGCCGCGAGCTCCGTCGCCACCTGGTTGACGGCGCGCGCCATATCGGGCCCGGGAAGAAAGTTGAGACGGATATTGGCGGCGAACGCCTTGTTCATCGCCGCGACGATGCGCGCCGCGCCCTGGCTGCCGCCCAGCGTTGCTTGGCTCCAGCTCAGCGTCACGACGCCCTCTTGGGTCGCCGCAGCCGCCAGCTCCTTCAAAGCGGGATTGATCTCCTGCGCGCGCGCCGGCAGGCAGGCAAGCGGCACGGCCGCGATGAGAATGAGACCGAAAAGGCACCGACGAAGTGGATTCACGCTCTCTCCAGGTCTCTCGCCGTTTTTTTCACCGGCGCACGATTGGAATTTCGCACACAGTGTCAACGTAGGGTCAGCGATGCACCTTGCCGTCGCTCGCGATCCTCACCCCATAGTCGTGCGCGGCGGCTGCGGGCGAAATATAGCCGGCATCGATGTCCCGTTGAATGAGTGCGAGCGCGCGTCCCGCAGGGGGCCCGTAACCGCCCCCTCCGCCGGTCTCCACGCAAACCAGATCACCACGCTGCAGCGGAAAGGCGTTCTGCTTGTCGATGCTCTCGGGATTGTCCGATCCCGCCCGCACGATGCTGAAGCGGCCGGGCTTGGCGTCACCGCCGCCCCGCACTCCCCAGGGCGGGCATAAGGTGCGATCGAGATTGGTCTGCAGCCGGCATTCCGCCAGCATGCGATAGACTTTGCGGAACCCGAGCCCGCCGCGAAACGTGCCGGGGCCGGCGGAGTCCTCCCGCAACGAGAATTCCTCGATCCGGAACGGCAGGATCGCTTCCTGTAATTCGAGCGGAATGATGCGCGTGTCGCCATGCGCCATGGTGCGGAAAGGTCCGGCGCCGTCGTGGGTCGCACAGGCGCCCCAGCCGCCATGGCCGCTATCATGGCTGTCGAAGAACGATCCGTTCGGTCGCCGGCCGTAGAAGCGAACGCCCGAATGGGTGCCGAAATGCCCGCCCGGTACCCGTGCCGGCAACGCGCTCTCGAGCGCCTTGATGACCGCATCGATCACGGTCGGGAACGGCGTTGGATACATGAACATCGGCGCCGTCGGATCGGCGCTGAGCAGCTTGCCGGGCGGCAGGATCAGCTTGATCGGACGGAACGTGCCTTCGTTCGCCATCTCGGCGGCGCCCAGCAAATACTTGAAGGCGACGCGGGCAGTGGTCTGGCCGCCACCGAAATAGCCGGAATTGATCGGCCCTTTGGCCTGTGCGGCAATCTCCGAATAGTCGACCGTGAGCTCGTCGCCCTCCACGATCACCTTCACCTTGATGGGCACCGGCGTGTCGCCGGAACGATCATTGTCGAGATAGGTCTCGGTCGCATAGACGCCGTCCGGCATGGCGGCGATGAAGGCACGCGCTGCCGCTTCCGATTGATCGAGGATGAGCTCGATCGCGCGCGCAAAGATCGCGATGCCGTATTTGTCGGCGAGCTCGGCGGTGAGGTCGCGTCCCAGGAAACAACCGGCGAGCTGGGCCGCGATATCGCCCATCAGCTCGAGCGGCATGCGGGTATTGTTCTCAATGATCCGGTAGACTTCCTCGATCGGTTCGCCCTTCGACCACATCTTGATGGAGCGCAGCTGCAGGCCTTCCATGAAGATATCGGTCGAGTTGGTCTGGATGCCGCCGATCTCGATCCAGTGCACATTGATGGCGAAGAATCCGATCAAGCTTTCGCGCCGCTCGCCCGCATAGATCGGGGTATACATCACCGTGTTGTTGAGGTGCTGGCCCTGCACGGCCGCGTGGTTGCAGACAACGACGTCGCCGTGGAACAGGCGCTCGCGGCCGTAGATCGCAAGCCCATCGCGCACCGCCATGCCGACCGAGTCGGCCACGAACGGCGGCATGCCGCCGGTGCATTGGGCGATGAGCTGCCCTTGGGGGCCGGTCAGGCCGACGGCGAAATCATTGTATTCATAGATGTAGGGGCTGAACGCCGTGCGCTTGATGTTGGCGTCGATCTGGTTGGCGATCGAGACGAGCCGATGGCGGATCACTTCGAGCGTGATCGGATCGATCCCGGCGGCCGCGGCGGAGGGCAGCGCTGCTTGGAATTTCGGATCCTGCCGCATCGGCTGTCAGCTCCGACCGCAGTGAATGCGGATTTCCCCGAGCGTCCCGATCTCGAAACGGTCGCCGGGTGCGATCAGCGTGGTCGATCCGTATTCCTCGATCAAAGCCGGCCCGGCTGCGGCAAATCCTGGCCGAAGTGCGGTGCGCTCGTACACCAAGGCATCGCGCATTCCCCCGCCATTGCCGAAGAAAACCGAGCGCTGGGTCGCCACCAGCGTTCCCGCAATCGCGCGCGGCAAGCGGGCAAGCTCCGGCCGGCGCAGGCGCGTGAAGGCGGAGAGATGCAGCGCCTGCAGCTCGGCTGCGGCCTTCAGGTCCGCATGCCCGTAGCGGCGCTTGTAGTCGCGGTCGAATGCCTCGCGGATGCCCGCGGGATCGTTGCGTCCGGAGATTGGCACCTTGATATTGTGGCGCTGTCCGGCGTAGCGCATTTCCGCATAGCGCTCGAACAACACATCTTGTGCGGCGAAGTCCGCCGCGAGAGCGGCGCGCGCCTCATCTTCCATCTCGGCGAACGCGGATTTGAGGCTCTCGACCGAGCCCGCGTCGAGGATGCCCACAAAGGTCTTGGAAAGATCGAGCCGTGCATCGGCGAGCAGCATGCCGACCGCCGAGAAATTGCCGGGCTCCGGCGGCACCACGACGGTCGGGATCGCGAGCTCACGTGCCAGCGCACTCGCGTGCAGAGGTCCCCCGCCGCCATAGCAGAACAGCACGAATTCGCGCGGATCGAGACCATGCTCGATGGAAATTTGTTTGATCGCGCCAGCCATGATGACGGTTGCGAGCGACAAGATTCCCTCGGCCATGCGGATCGATCCGTCATGTCCCGAATACCCTAAGGGACCGGCGATCCGCGCAATTGCTGCCTCCGCGGCCGCGGTATCGAGCTTGAGCTCGCCGCCAAGGAAACGCGCAGGATTGAGTCGCCCCAGCACCAGGTTCGCATCCGTCACGGTGGGCTCGGTGCCGCCGTTTCCGTAGCAGGCCGGACCCGGCGTCGAGCCGGCGCTCTGTGGGCCGACATGCAGGCGGTTCTGCGGATCGAGCCAGGCGATCGAGCCGCCGCCCGAGCCAACCTCGACGATGTCGATGACCGAGGACTTGATCGGGAAGCCTTTCACATAGCCGCCCGCGTAGTAGACCGAGTCGACCGAGAAGCGGCCGTTCTCGACCAGCGCGCATTTGGCCGTGGTGCCCCCCATGTCGAAGGCGACCACATTGGCAAAGCCCAGCGCTTCCGCGTAGGCACCGGCCCCGATGCAGCCGCCGATCGGCCCTGACTCCACCAGCGCCACCGGCTGGGCGCAGCTGCGCTCAACCGAAAGCAAGCCGCCGTTGGAGCCCATCATGTAGAGCGAGCCGCCAAATCCCTTGATCTCGAGGTCATCTTCCAGCCGGCGGATGTAGCGGGTGACCTGCGGCCCGACATAGGCATTGGCGGCGACCGTCGAGGTGCGCTCGTACTCGTACCATTCTCGCGTCAGCTCAGTCGAAAAGGTCACATAGGCGTTCGGCAGGCGGGCGCGCAGCAGCGCTGCGGCCTGCTCCTCATGCGCCGGATTGGCATAGGAGTTCATGAAGAAGATCGCGACCGCCTCGATGTTGAGCGCCTCGAGCCTGTCGGCGAGCTGCCCGAGCCCTACCGTGTCTAACGGGGTGACGATCTCGCCTTTGCTGCCGATCCGTTCCTTCACTTCGAAACGAAGCTCGCGCGGGATCAAGGGCTCATCGCGGCGATAGTGCAGGTCGAACGGATCGGGCCGATTGCCGCGGGCGATTTCCAGGATGTCGCGGAAGCCTTGGGTCGTGACCAGCGCCGCTTTGGCACCCTTGCGCTGGATCAGCGCGTTGATGACCAGCGTCGTGCCGTGATTGACGAAATTGGCGGAGGCGGGATCAAGCTTGGCTTTGGCGAAGCAGTCGAGCACGCCGTCGACAAGATTCCCGTAGGTGGTCGGGCTTTTGGTGTAAGCGACCCTGCCATTCTCGTGATCGTAGGCGACAAGATCGGTAAATGTGCCGCCGATGTCGACGGCAACGGCCTGCGCCATTTTCCCTGGCACATCTCCTTTTTCGGAAGACCGGGGGCCACTTTTCCGGGACATTCGCTGTTCAGTCACTGCTCTTGTAGGCGCCGCGCCAGTTCTCGCCGACGCGGAATTCGTCATCGCTCCCGTCGTAGCGCCAAGCCCCACGGGTCGGCTTGTCGTAGGCGGGAACGAAGCGGTCCTGGTAGCGCATGCCGCAATAATGCGCCGGCTTCACCTTCTCCCAGCGGATGAATCCCTGATCGGTGATGCAGTCGGCGTCGATGCTGACCGCCTCGACCTTGCCACACACCATCAGGCGATGCAGCCATTGCTGCGTCCAGGTAACCCGGCACTCGAAATGGCTGCGGCACTCGGCAATGCGCGGCGGCCGCACCTCCCGGGCCGGGATCGCGGTGAGCCCGGCTTTTTCCAGCTCGCTTATGCCGCCGCGAAACGGCAGCCCGCATAGGAGCGTGCGGTCCAGCATCGGCTGCTCGAACGGCACCACATTGACCACGAACTCGCCGGTTGCGAGCACGTTGTCGTAGGTATCCTTCCCGCTCCCGCACGTGAAGGCGATGTAGACCGGATCGTGACAGACCCGTGTGCAGGTCCCGAACGCGGCCGCGTTGACATTGCCCCGCGGGTCCACAGTGGTGATCAACACCAGGCAGGAGCTCGGGGCAAAGATGTTATCCCAGAATTCCGGGGCGACATCGACCTTGCTGGCAGGGGTTCCGGTGGAAGTCATTAGCTCACTAAAACGCGCGCCCGATGACATGGTCAAGCGAGATCAAGCCGCCGCCATGCACCAAAAAAAAGAAGGCGCCGGCCGTCCACATCAGCGTGTATTCGAGCCCCTGGGTGTTCCAGAAATAGCCGCCGACGCGCCAGCGTTCGAAGTTGGACACGAGCAGGAACAGAAATATCGGCACTGCGGCGGCCCGCGTGAACAGCCCGAGCGCCAGGAGCGGACCGGCAATCAGCTGGGTCGCGGCAATGAGCGGGGCCCACAGCTTGCCCGGACGGTAGCCCCAGCGGTCGAGCGCTTCGGCCATCATCGCCAGGTTCTTGATCGGCCCGCCGGTGTCCGGGAAGAAGCCGAACGCCATGCGCAACCCGTGCGGCACCAGCGCGAGCCCGACGACGGCGCGCAGCAGCGCCTCCGCCCAGGGCCCAAGTGCTTGGTAGAAGCTTTCCAGGCCGGGAAGAATAAGCTGCGCTGAACTCATCTTCGCCCGCTCTGTAGGGTCGGCGAAGGGGCGGAACGCGCCGCGCCCACGCGTGCGATGCACAGATGATCAGGTCGTGTCAATGACGACGCAGGCTGGACCATTCCCCGCCGGTCAAGCAGGGTTGGCTGCGAACAAATTCCTCGGCTGCGGCGGGATCCCACGGAAATCTTCCTTCGCGGTCCGGCCAGACCAGCTGCAGGCACTTGAAGCTGTCTGACCCATAAAACCACCGGCTCCATCCGAGAAACTCGGGAAAGTGCCGCGTATTGACATCCAGCAGGACTGCCTGCGAGCTCTCGAATATCGTGTCCGTCGGCTCGCCAATCTCGAACGCCCCGCCCGCCTTCAGCTCTTTGTAGATATACCAGAAAGTGTCGTGGGCGACCTTCCCAGACAGTGAGAAGATGATGATCTCGGGAAATTTGAGATTCAGCCAAAATCCGGTCGTATAGGAAAACCCGGGACCCTCGTCGTCGGCGCCGACGTTGGTGCCGAACCATCCATGCTCGCGGATTTTCGCAACGAAATTCTTCTCCTGCTGGTCCAGCAGGGAAGGATCTGCATCAAGCGCCGTGTGCATACCCATCCCGCGCGCGACTTTCCTAGATCCGGATCTCGCCAAGATTGATGCTGGCGCCGAGCTTGGCCTCGATCGTTCGGATGCGGCCGTTTGTGCAAATCTCGACCGTGTATTTGCCGGAGTTCTCGTCGAGCTTGTCGAACTTGAAGTCGCCGTAATTGTCGGTCGCCTGTTGCGCGATCTCGCGGCCCTCCTTGATGAGCCGCACTCGCGCGCCCTCGACGCAATCGACCACGCCACCTGCCTCCGCCGAGACGCTGCCGCCGATGAAGCATTTCGTGTAGCGCCAGAGATTCCGGTAATAGACGCGCGGCTTGGTGCCGAGCTCGCTCCGCATCACCTCGAGGCCCTCCTCGCGCACCATGCGGGCCATATCCTCATCCTCGAGCGAGACCGCCCGCATGGCTCCGGTCGGGCAGGATTGGTGACCGCGCGTCTGCTGCCAGCCGTCGTCGATGAGATGCGCATCGAAGGGCCAGGCCTGCGGCAGCTCTAGCTCCTCGTTCCACCAGATGTGCCCGTACGGGCAGGCATCGACGAGGTCTCTACGGCCCTTGGCCTTCTCGGGATCGATGAGGACGATCCCGTCGGGACGCTTCTTGATCGCGCCGCCTGCTTTGGCGACGCAAGGCGCCGCGTCGCAGTGATTGCACATGGTCGGCACATAGGCGATGTCGATCATCGGCGACCCGTTGGTGATCTGGCCGCGCTCCTTCTGCAGGATGTTGATCCACTTGTGCCCGTGCTTCGGCATCGGCTTGGTATACCCGGGAAATTCATTGTCGACATATTCGTCCATGGTCGCGAGCGTGCACAGATTGCAATTGGTGCACTCGGCGACGTCGATGATCATGTTCCATTTTTTCATTGGAGGCTCGTTACGTTACTTCGCCGGCACCAGCGTCGGCGGCGCCTTCTGCTTGCGCGCGGCTTCCTGTTTGATTTCTGCCTTCGGCTCTTCCTTGCCGGTCGCGAAAGCGGCCGCAAGGTGCTCCGTGCGCCCATCCCAAGGCTCGATCTCGACCAGAGCATTGGCGCCCGCGAGTGCATGCGTCGATCTGGTTTGCGAGCGCTCCGGGGTGAGCAGGTTGAGGCAGCCGCCGCGATCGACCGACTTGCCGGGCTCGCCCATCGGATCGTAGATCGCGGAGGATTCGTAGCCGTGGCAGACGCCGCGCGGCAGCCGCTGCGTCGGCAGGGCCGCGCAGATGACCGCGCCGCGATCGTTGTAGACCTTGACCAAGTCGTGCTTCTTGATGCCGCGCTCGGCTGCGTCCTCGCCATTCAGCCGCATGATCCAATAATAATAGCCGTCGACCTTGACGCGGTGGTCCTCGATATTGAGGAGGAACGAGTCCTTGCCGTCGCCCTGCGTGTGGAACGAATACTTGGAATGCGGTGTGAGCATTTGCAGCGGATAGCGCTCGTAGCGCTCGCCCGCATGCGGCCCTTCCCAGGCCGGCTCGTATTTGACGATCGGCGGCCGCTCCGGATCATTGACGCGCTTGAGGCTGTTGCATTCGAACTCGAGCTTGCCTGACTGGGTCTGCAGGCCGCGCAGATATTCCTCCGTGTAGTCCGACGGCAGTGGCTGCGCTTCCGGCACGTCTTTCTTGCGGTTCTCCCAGAACCAGCGGAACGATACCGGGGCGCGCAGCTTCTCCTTCTCGGCCGGCACCACGTAGTAGCCGCGCTTCAACAGCTTCTTGAACGAGATCTTCTTCGGCAGGTCGGACGCAAGATAAAGGCGGTAGACCCAGTCGATCTCGTTGCAGCCTTCCGAGAAGTAGTTGGCAAGCCCGAGCGGCTTGCAGATCTCGTTGAAGATCCAGAAGTCCGATTTCGATTCGCCCTGCGGCGCGACTGCGGGAGCCTGGAACACGATGACGCGGTGGTTGAGCTGCTGCTGGCCGTGATGGCCGTAGCCGCCGAGGCCCGCCCATTCGCTGATGTCGGTGCGCTCGAAGTTGGTGCAGGCCGGCAGGAGCACGTCCGCGAACTTGGCCTCGCCCTCGAACCAGATCGACTGGTTGACCACGAATTCGAGGTTCGGCGACTGATACATCTTCACCCAACGATTGGTGTTGTTCATGGTGGAGAGAATCGAGCCGCCGTATTTGTAGAGCATGTGCACCGGCGAATGGCCCGCCGACGGATAGGCGAACTTGGCGAACTGGTGCTCGATCGACTTGCCGACCCAGCGATAGCCCTCCGCTTTACCCTCGAGGATCGCCTCCGGCATCCAGATGCGCGGAATGGTCTGCCCGTTCGAATTCATCGACGGCAGCTGCGGCATGCGCTGATAGAGCTCGACCGGAAGCGCGGTGTTCTCCAGATCGCCCGACATGCCGCCTTCCGAATAGCCCGGGAAATAGAAATTAAAGTCGAGCGGGCAGCCCCACTGCAGATTGCCCATGTTGCAGCCGGGCTTGCCCAGGCCCTGCATGGCCGAGAGGCAAACCATCACGCGCGCCCACTGGATGCCGGTCTGGTTGCGACAGGCGCCGCCGTGGCCATTGCCCCAGCCGCCGGGCGCGAGATAGACGCGCTTCTTGCCCCATTCGCGCGCAAGTGCGCGCACGTCCTTGGCCGGAACGCCGGTCTCCTTTTCCTGCCATTCCGGCGTCTTCGGCGTGCCGTCTTCCTCGCCCAGCAAATAGGCCTTCCATTTGTCGAAGCCGATCGTGTGGGTCTTCACGTATTCCTTGTCGTAGAGGCCCTCCTTGATCCACACATAGGCGATGGCCATTGCCATCGCGACCGAGGTGGTGGGGCGCGGCGCAAACCATTTGCCGGGCAGGAACTGGGCGGTCGCGTTGTAGTAGGGGTCGACGTGCACGACCCTGATGCCGAGCTTGGGATTCTTGAGCCACTGCCGGCGCACCGTGCCTTCCTGCGCCCCGTACGAGCCCGAGGTTGATTCAGGATCCGCCGCCCAGGAGACGATCATGTCGCAGTTCTGCAGGCAGTCCTCGACCGTGCCGTAGGTTTCCGACTGGCCGACGCGCAGCGTGTAGCCCCAGTGGTGCACCGCGCCCCAGTACCAGCCTTCCCACGAGTCCGGATTGTGATGCACCCGCGTCATGCCGATCGCATTGGCGAAGCGGAACAGCGCGGAGAGGTAATAGCCGATATTCCCCCAGGTATGATGCGAGCCGTGCGAGACCGCGATGCAGCCGGGCCCGTGCGTGAGCTTCTGCCGCTTGATCTCATCGGTGACGATCTTGATCGCCTCCTCCCAGGAAATGCGCACGTATTCCGACTTGCCGCGGTTCTGCGGATTGCGCGCGCCGTTGGGATCGAAGTCGACCCGCTTCATCGGATAGAGCAGGCGGTTCGGCGCATAGACGATCGATTTGGCGTTCTGCCCGTGCGGCGCCAGCGTCGTCTTGCGCGGCGGGGTGAGCTTCACGCCCTTGGCCTCGATGGTCCACGGCGGCGGATCGTCATCGCCGAAATCGATCGGCGTCATGCGCACGATCTTGCCGTCCTTGACGTAGACGAAGACCGGCCCCCCATTGGTCATGTTGCAATAGCGCATGCTGCCGTCTTCGAGCCGGGTGCCGATCTTCAGCCCCACGCTCTGGCTCATCATGATGGTCTGCGCGAACCAGTTGTTGAGGTCCTCCGAGCCGTCGACTGTGAGGATGAAATCCTTCTGCGCGTTGATCTGATTGAGCCAGTTGATCGGCGGCATCAGCAGCGCCGCGCCGGCACCAGCGTTCTTGAACATGAGCTTGATGTCGGGTTTGGGATGCAGGCCGGCCCCGGTGGTGAGCTTGCCGTCCTTCAATGCGAACCAGCGGCCGGTTCCTTCGTCGCGCGCCAGCACCTGCGCGACCAGATCGCGCTCCTTGAGGCGGGCGCGGAAGGCCGGATGGCGGAAGGACTTGTAGCGGAGGAGCTGCGCCAAGCCGAACAGGATCAGCGAAAGCTTGATGGTGGAGAAGGTCATGTCGTCCTCCGCAAGGCTTCAGCGCGATCGCGCGATCTTGACGCGGGCGGGGCTCGGTCGCGCCTGCCCGGGCCCGCTATTCATGGTTCGCTCGATTTCGCGCGCGCCCGCGACCGTCAAAGGCGCAAGGCGCGCAATGGTTTCGTCATTCGCATGCGCTGCCGATAGCGCCAGGCTGACGCTGCCGAGCACTGCGCGGTCGGTGTCGAAGATCGGAGCCGCGACGCCGATGCGCCCGGGATCGATCTCACCATGGCTCACGCTCACGCCGGCGCGGCGGATCGCCGCAAGCCCCCGGCGGAAATGCTCCCAGTCGCTGCCGAGGCCGGCGCTCGCGATCTCGACCGCATTGTGGGCGTACAGGGCCTTCAAAGTGCGGGGACGCAAGTGCGCCAGAATGATCTTGGAAGTGGCGCCGCGATAGAGCGGCATCAGCCGGCCGCGTTCATAGCTCACCGGCTCCTGCGGGCCGCGCCCCATGAGTTGGTGCACGCACATCACCCGGTCATGAAACAGGCGGCAGAGCAGGACGGTTGCGCCTTCCCCGGCATCCCGCGCGAGCTCGATCATCACGGAGCGCGCAGCGTTGAGCACCGGATCGGCAGCCTGAATCAGGCGATCCATCTGGATAATGGCAGGTCCGAGCACATAGGCGGCGCCAGCGACCGGACTGATCAGCCCGGCTTTGGTGAGCTTCTTGAAATAGCGGTAGGTGGTAGTGGTGGAGACGCCGAGCCGAACGGCCGCATCCTCGACAGTCCATTGGGGGGTGTCGGCCGCGAACAACCCCAACACCGCGAGCAGGCGGTCGCCGCTGCCGTGAACTGCATCGCGTCGAGCGACTACGGATTCGGGGTCGGGTGTGCGCTGGTTCAACTTTACCTCTGATGCGCTCTTTCGAGCATAAAAGCCACATCGTGAGAAAAATGTCCAGAAAACTTAGACCAACTGCTTCCGCAGCACGACCAGTGCGTCAAGCGCCAGACCCCCATGCCCGCGCGAGAGCGCCACAAAGGGGTTGATGTCGATCGACTCGATCGAGTCCCCGAGGTGGAGCGCAATCTGGCCCAGGCCCACCAAGGCGGTCACGACCGCATCTTCATCCAGCGGACCCGCACCGCGATAGCCCGCCAGCAATGTGCCAACGCGCGTACGGGCAATCAGGTCGCGTGCCTTCTGCGGGCTCACCGGCGGAACGCAAAAGGCCACGTCGCGGACGAGCTCGAGCAGCACGCCGCCGCTGCCCGCCATCACCGCAAGTCCGAGCTCAGGATCGCGATGCAATCCAAGGATTAGCTCCAGCCCGCCACGCACCTGCCTGCAAACCAGCATGCCGGCAAGCGGGACGACGCGGAGGCGCTCGGCCATCGCCGCATATTCGGCTGCCAGCTCCTCGGGCCCGGAAATATTGAGCTTGACGGCACCGACATCCGACTTGTGCGTGAGCTCCGCGGCGACCGCCTTGAGCACCACCGGATACCCGATGCGTTCGGCGGCGCGCAGCGCCTCGGCGGATGAAGTCACCAGCGCTTCGGTGGGCGCGAGGATGCCGTAGGGCGCGAGCAGCGCCTTGGATTCCACCTCGCTCAACGGCGTCGGGGTCATGGCGCGCGCCATCATCTCGCTCCGCCTCGGCAGCTGCGCCGAAGCTGCCGGAAACAGCGCCGGTGTTGCGGATGCGGCGAGGCGCTCGCCTTCCCGCGCCCGGGCAACGGCCGCGATCGCGCGTAGTGCCTTGTTGGCCTCCTGCAGAAACGAGATGTGCGGGGCGCGTTCGCGCAAGGCGCGGCTGTAGTCGGTCTGCCCATGGGAGGTCGGCGTCACAAACGCGATCGGCTTGGCTGCTGTTGCCGCATACTCTTCCACCATCGCGATATAGTTTTCGGCCCGCGCCGAGCCCGGCTCGCGCGGCAGGGCCTCCTGCAGCAGCAACACGTCGATCGCGGGATCGGCCTGCATCGCCTTGATCGAAGCCAAATAGTTCTCGGCGCTGGTCAGCACCCCGAAGCCGCCATCGATCGGATTGCCGACCAGCGACCCGACGGTCAACACGCTGTTGAGCCGCTCCGTGGTCTGCGCCCCCAATGCCGGCAGCTCGAGCCCATTGCGCTCCGCCGCATCCAGAAGCAGGCCGCGAAATGCGCCCGACAACGTGATCGCGCCGAGGCGGCGCCCGCAAGGCGCGCCCGTGTGAACCAGGAGCTCCGTGATCTCGACCGCATCGTCCAGCGTATCGGCGCGGATCACACCGAGCTCGGCGCACAGCGCATCGAATACTTCGACGCTGCCGGCGAGCGAGCCCGTATGCGCCATGGCGGCGGTGCGTCCCCCTGCAGATCGGCCGAGCTTCACTGCGACAACCTCCTTGCCGGCGGCGCGGAGGGCGCCGCAGGTCGCCGCAAACTTCTCCCGGTCGGCGATCGCCTCGATGTAGATGATGACCACCTTGAGCTCGCTCTCGCCGGCGAAGAAAGCCAGATAGTCCGCGACCGTCAGGCCTGCCTCGTTCCCGCTGGTGATCAGATATTCAGCGAAGATGCCGCGCTCTTCGAGCGCCGCGTTGAGAAAGATCATCATGCCGCCGCTCTGCCCGGCGAGGGCGACAGGACCTTCCCGCACAGCGAGCTGCCGGTCCTCGGTCAGCGTGACGAGGCGCGACTTGGCGCAGACATTACCCATGCAATTGGGGCCGGAGACCGCGAGGCCCGTGTCGGCAATCACGGCCGCGAGCTCGCGCCCGAGCGCTGCCGCACCCTGGTCGAACGCCTCGCCAAACCCGGCCGAGAACACTGTGGCGCTGCGCGCGCCGGCCGCCGCGCCACTGCGCAGGGCCTCCGGAACGCCGGCTGCCGGCACCAGCACGACCAGATGATCGGGCGGCTCGGGGAGCGAGCTGAAATCCGCGTGGCACGGCCTTCCCCAGACCGCCTCTCGCCGCGGATTGATGAGATGGATCGGACCGGAAAATTGATAACGATTGAGATTGCGCCACACCCGCGCCGCCCAGCTTCCGGCGCGATCACTCGCCCCCACCAGAACGACATTGCGCGGGGCCGTGAGCGCCGCGACCCTGCGCTGCGAGGCTTCGAGATCCAAGGCGCCCTCCGGTGAGTTATTGCGGATACCAGCTTGGCTTGCGTTTCTCGCGGAAGCTCGCGATTCCTTCAAGGGCTTCGGCCGTCTTGGAATCATGGCCTGGCATTCCGGACTCGGAAGTGCCGGCGGCAGCAAGCTGGGCAGCCGCAGCCTTGAGGGTCCGCATCGCGCCCGGCGCGCCGTGCAGAAAGGCATCCGCAATGCGTGCCAGCGTCTCCTCCAGAGCTTCCGCACTGCAGACCTCATGCACGAGACCGATGCGGAGCGCCTCCGCAGCGCCGATCCGTTCCCCGGAGAGCCCGTAGCGGCGAAACTGCCGGTGTCCCATCGCGCGGATCAGGAACGGGGCGACCCCGAGCGGTGGCATACCCACGCGCACCTCCGGAATGGAAAAGAAAGCAGCGTCGGTCGCGATGACACAATCGCAGCAAGCCGCAAAGGCAGCGCCACCGCCGACCGCGGCGCCATGCACCACCGCGAGCGTCGGCTTTGGCAGGGCGTCGAGGGCGCCCAGCACGTCGCGCAAGGAATAGCGGGTGTGCGCACCCGGTTCGGTCTTGGGTGCGGACAGATCGGCTCCACTGCAGAAGTGGCGCCCGTTCGCACGCAGAACGATGATCCGGGCGACCTCATCGGCGGCCAAGCGAGCGAAGGTCTCGCCGAGCTCGTCCAGCATCGTCTGATCGAATGCATTGCCCCGCTCGGGCCGGTTCAGCCGGACGGTGACGATGCGGCGCTCCGAGGCCTCGACCACAATCGTGTGCAACATTCCTACCTCGATGTTTGATTGCACGGCTCCATCGGGCCGGACAGGCGACGAGACCACACTAGCCCGAAGAATGAATTGCTTGGGGAAAAATAGAAGAAATATCGCGGGGCCGAGACCCGCGGGATCGGCTGTGACATTGACCATCTACCGGGATGGCTGGCTTTGAAGGCACAGGCGCGGCAATATGATCGCATGCGTTCGCGCGTGCGACTTGCTGCGCGGGAGCACCGAAGGGCTTGCGGTCTATTGTCAACGACCGATCAAGCCGATTTCGTGAGCAGTGTCATGAATCGTATCACGACTGCATTCTCAGGGACGCGGCGGTTGCTCATCGCTGCCAGCCTGCTGGCGATGATCCAACCTGGCGCCGCCGCCGCACAGTCCGCAGCACCTTTTTATGCCGGAAAACAGATCACCTTGATCTGCGGGGCGGCGGTGGGTGGCGGTTACGATTCGGTGGCGCGCCTGTTTGCCCGTCATTTCGGCCGGTTCATCCCGGGCAATCCGACCATCATTGTGCAAAACATGCCGGCGGCCGGCAGCCTCGCGGCCGCCAATCTCATCGCCAACACCGCCCCGCGCGACGGCCTCACCATTGCGCTCATCCAGCGCGGCATGCTGCTCACGCGGCTCATCAATCCGACCGCGGTGCGCTTCGACCTCAACACGCTCAATTGGATCGGCAGCCTTTCGAGCGAGGTCGGGGTCGCCTTCGCGTGGTACACGGACCCGCACAAGACCGCGCAGGATCTGTTCGACAAGGAGCTGATCGTCGGTGGACATACCGGGGTCGACCCGGAGCTGACGCCGCGGCTCTACAACGCCGTGCTGGGAACGAAATTCAAGATCGTGACCGGATATAACGGCACGGCCGATATCGGCCTTGCCATCCAGCGCGGCGAGGTGGCGGGGATCGGCGACTGGTCGTGGTCGAGCCTCAAGAAGCAGAAGCCGGATTGGATCCGCGATCACAAGATCACGCTGCTGTTGCAGAGCGGATTGCAGAACGATCCTGAATTGCCCGACGTGCCGAATGCGCTCGACTTCGCCAAGACGCCCTCCGATCGGGCCGTCATCTCTCTGTTTCTCACCCAGAAGAAGGTGGCGCGGCCGATCATTGCCCCGCCCGGCGTTCCGCCTGAGCGCATCGCGATTCTACGCGCCGCGCTCACGGCTTTGGCGAGCGACCCTGAGTTTCTTGCCGACGCGGATCATTCGGGCCTGGAGGTCTCCCCCATTCCGGCGGAAGCGGTCGAGCAGGTCATCGCGCTCATCTCCGCAACCCCGCGCGATGTCGCCGATCGCTACACCAAGGCTTTCGCCGCGCCTTCGCCTTGACGGCGTTTAGCTCGCAGGACGCAATCGCTTTATTGCGCCATCTCGATCGAAACTTCGGATCGATGCCGGGCGGCCACCGGATTAAGCCGACAATCGGAGCGCATCGTGCCGGCAAAATTCGCCAACTGTGGACTGGCGCAATAAAGGGATTGCGCCCTACGCTCGCCTACAATGGCCGCGAGCCTGGCGTCACGCTCCGGTCGGGCTGTCGACGGCGCGGCGGATCGCTTCGCGAATGCGGCCGTCGGACAAAAACAGGTCGTGATTGATCACCCCCCAGCCCTCCGCCGTACCGTCGATCACGTGCAGCCCCAGTTGCTCGAGCTGCGCCTTCTGGGCGGCGCCGACGCGGGTTATGCCCCCCGCCATCCAGCGTGACAGTGCGAGCGCCCGATCATTCGTCGCCGTCAACACCGTGATGTTGTGGGCGATGGGGCCGACGCGCTCGACCGAGGACGAAAACACGTCCATGTCGATGTCCGGGGCCGCAAACACCACTGCGCCCAGCCGGCCGGCCGCCTTGTCGCCTTGATGCGCATAGAGTTGTCGCAGCGATTCCATGGTCAGCATGGTGCCGATGCTGTGCGCCACGATATTGATGCGGCCGACCGTGGGGCTTGCCAACAGGCCGTCGAGCACGGTCTCGAGCGCATCGCGCGACCACATCGCGCTCTCGCGGTCGTAGCCGTAGTCGAAGAGCTTGGCCTTGGAGGGCCATGTGAAGCAGATCGTGTCGCCGTGAAATCTGATTCCGTCCGACAGGCGCGCAGCATCAAGCACTGCGGTCTCGAAAGTCGTGTTGAAGCCGTGCACGTAGACCAGCACGTCGCGCGCGTTGGTCGACACCCCGGGCAGATCGCCGATCTGCGGCACCTTCTCGATGCCGTCGAGCTGCCAATCCGAAAGCCCGACCGCGGCGAGCGAGAAGCGGCCGTCATCCGGCGGGGTGAGCCGGGCATGCATGATCGTCAGGGTTTGCGACCGCTCGCCTCCAAACCAGGGCTTTGCGCGCGCACCGTCGAGCGGCTTGCGATTGGTCGCAACCAATACGGTGGGGTTGGTCGCAATGTCCGACGCATCGAGGTGCTCGCCGGTCGAAGCGAAGCTCGCGCAGCCTTCGAGGGCAAGCAGTGAGGCTGCAGAAGCAAGCGCGCGCAAAAGCTTGCGGCGGCTCACCGCAGCGGCCGGAAAGCTTCGACCGTGCAATACCGGATCACGAATGATCATGTCGTCAATGATCATCTTAACCACCGAGTAACTCTACCCCGTCCCCGTTCACCTGGGTGAGGGCTGAACGCGGCAACAACAGGGCGGGAGCTTTGCGCGCTCCGCTTCAGCATCCGCGGGGTCAGAGGTATCAGGGTGAGCTTGCTGCATGGAAATACCAAGCGGCCGATAGTTTCCGACGAAGTCTTGTTCTGATTAATCCGATTCTGAAATCTTGTTTGATCACATGGCGTGACAATTCAGATACACAAATGAAACGGAGCGTGGCTCGTTTGCCACATATTGCCGAAATTGTCGTTTGCGCGCCACTTTGAGCCTTTGAGCAGTTCACGCCGCCGCCGCAATGTCCTACATTGCATGCAATGAGAAGGGCTCGACGGAAATCGCCGTCGAGTTGGGCGGGGGCCAATTCTCATTGTGATCGCAGGCGGCGTCGTTACGCGTCCGCGCGTAGCGGAGATGCTTGCTCGTTTAACTGTGCATCGCCGATGCAATCGCGTTGGCGAGCGGGTCGCGTATGCGGCGAGCGTCGCATGATTTGAAAACGGCCACGCTGCGTCGGGAGTGCCCAGGAGGGCTTGTCATGACGGCCAAGTCTCGGTCCAAGGCCAAAAATTCTGATAGATCGGAACGTCCGGAGCAGCCGCAGCGGTCGCCGCGGCCGCTGAAACCGCAGCGCTCCCCGGGATTCCTGCGCCTCGCTTATTCGGCACCGACGCCCGACCAGGCGCTTGGCGAGGAAATCCGCCGTTTCACGCTGCCGGCCACCAAGGCTCTGCCGTTCGTCAAGGTTGGCCCCAACGACCAGCCCCTGGTCCGTCCAGAAAGCTTCTGGAATGTCGAGTCGACCGGAAAGCGCGAGAATGACGTTCGTCTCGGCCGTCGATATGCCCAGCTCGCCATCGCGGCGATGAAAGCCGATCGTGACAGCGACCTGATCGCTCTTGTCATCCAGGACATCATCAAGGACGCCGTTGCGCGCGTCAGCAAGAGCGGGCGCGGTCGCAGCAGTCCCGCCGCATTGGGATTCCTCGCTGAAATCAGCGAAGTCATCGCCGCCACCAAATAAGCTCACCGGTTCTTGGACGGCGGTAGCCCGAGCTGTTTGCGGGTTGCCGGACCAAGGCGCCAGGCTTCGCCCCCGGCCGCCACCCGCTCGTTGATGTAACTTTCGGCATGGTCCAGCCGTTCGGCAAATGACGCTGGCTTGTCCTCGATCGACGACCAGTAGTCGTTGAAGAAACCGCGCACCATAGCGCGGCGCCGGTCGATCTCTTCCGCTGTCGGTGGGCTTTCGGGGTCGACCTCGATCACCGGCGCGAGCTCAGGCTCGATGTCGGGACGCGGGGGACCGGCAGACTCGGCCTCGATTTCAACTTCGGTCTTGATATCGATCGGCTGGACCGGCTCAACGGTGATGGCATCTGCGTTGGCGTCCGGCTCGACGCAGGGGGGCGGCCCATCGCTTGGCCGTTTGCTTTCCACCGGCGCAGCCGCGCCGTCGATGCGCGGCAACGGCGACGCTTGCGCCGACGGTGCTGGCGCGGCCGCCTGCGCGCTCGCCGGCGCCTTGCTCAACCCGATCACCTTCTTGATCCAAGCCGACAGGCTCACGTGAATCCCCCTTCGGGTCGAGACTATAGATGATCACGCGAAGGTTGGGCAGATTGGAGAGCGCATGCGGTGGTCTCGCCCACCGAATGTCGGAGAACCTGCTCCGAAATCTGCTTTACGCTGCCGGCAGTGTTACCGCGAAACAATTGCCGCGCTCGGATTGATAAGTGGCATCGCCCCCGTGTCGGCGTGCAATCTGCCGGACCAGCGCGAGGCCAAGGCCGGTGCCTTTTGGCCCGCCGCGCTCAGGAATACGCTGGAACGCAGAGAACAGCCGCTCACGCGCCGCTTTGGCGATCACTTCGCCGCCATCGGCCACGCTGAGCCGGGCCTCTTTGCCGCGCCGCTCAACCTGGACCTGGACCGGCGGCTTGCCATGGAGCTTCGCATTCTCAACCAGGTTGCGGATCATCCGGCGCAAGAGGGCCGGGTCGCCGTTGACAACGACCGACTGACCGCGCACCAAACAATCCTCGTAACGCGCGCACTCCTCGGCCGCCAAAGCGGCGAGATCGACGTCTTCGTGGACGTCGAGTCTCTCGGTTGCATCGAGACGGCTGACAGTGAGGATCTCGTCGACCATTTGGTCGAGCTCGGCGATGTCGCGCTCCAGCTCCGCCTTGCGGCTGGGCTCGGCCTGGACCAGCTCGAGGCCGAGGCGAATGCGGGTGAGCGGGGTGCGCAGCTCATGCGACGCGTTGGCGAGCAGCATCTTCTGTGCCTGAACCAGATTCTCGATGCGGGCCGCCGCCTGATTGAAGCTTTGTGCGAGCTGTGCGACCTCGTCGCGGCCCTCGACCTTGACGCGGGCACTGAGATCGCCCGCCCCGAGTGACTCCACCCCGCGCTGCAGGCGCTCGAGCCGTCCGGTGAGCCGGCGCACCACCGGCCGTGCGCCGAGCGCGACCGCGAGTGCGATCAATCCGAGGAAGACCGCGAGCCTGGCGGAGCTCGGACGTGTTCCGAATGGAAGGCGCGCGACCACCCAGCGCCCGTCCGGAAGGCGGATCGAAACCGCCGGACCGGCCCCGGTCCTGATCACGACGCCGGTATGCAGCCGGTTGGGCGGCGGAGGCAGCGGCCTGCCGGCAGCGGCGATCGGATCATTGCCGGCACCGAAGAGAGCAAGGTCGCCCCCCAGATGCTGCGCCAGTCGATCAATCGCCTGCTGTTGCGCCGACCGCGGCGCATTCGCGGGCGGCACCAGCTCGGCGACGATGTTGCCCGCGACCTCGAATGGCTGCTCGAACGGCAACACGCCGGCGCTGAAGTGCCAGACCAGCAAGGCGGTGAGCACCACCAGAAAGAGGCTCACCACGATAGTGAAGTAGATTTGCACATAGAGGCGCCGCATGGGAACGCTTTCAATCCTGCGCTTTGGCGAACACATAGCCGGCGCCGCGCACCGTGATGATGCGGCGCGGCTTCTTCGGATCATCCTCGATGGCGGCGCGAATGCGCGAGACGTGCACATCGATCGAGCGGTCGAAGGCTTCGAGCTGTTCGCCCTTGACCAGATCCATGAGAGCATCGCGCGACATGACGCGTCCGGCATGCTCGGCGAGCGCCAGCAGCAGCGCGAACTGATAGCTGGTGAGCGGACGCGCCGCACCGTCGAGACGGACTTCGCGTGAGCCGCGGTCGATCTCGAGCTTTCCATATCGCAGCACGTCGCGCTTTGCGCCGCCGCGCCCGCGCCGGAGGATCGCCCGCAGGCGCGCCAGCAACTCGCGCGGCTCGAACGGCTTGGGCAGATAATCGTCGGCACCCATCTCGAGCCCCACCACGCGATCCATTGGGTCGCCGCGCGCGGTGAGCATCAGGATGGGGCAGTCGGAACGGCCGCGGATCTGCCGGCAGACGTCCAGGCCGTCGGCGTCCGGCAGCATCAAGTCGAGGATGACGGCATCGAGCGCCTCCCGCCCATGGAGCGCGATCCCGCGCGCGCCGTCCTCGGCATGGACGACCTGGAAGCCCGCCTTGCCGAGGTACTCCGCGACCATGCCGGCAAGACGGGAATCGTCTTCGATAAGGAGGATGCGTTCACTCAATTTCAATCACGACTATGTCGACGCGGACGGATCATCGTGAATGATTAGGCCATGAGTGCGTCAGGTCGCCAATCCCGGTCGGGGTCAATACCGTCCCCGGTCGGGATCGACTTCCCGCACAGTTTCGATCAGTGCAGCGCGCGGATCAACCGTTGTGCCAGCGCATCATCATCCACGGGCCACCCCCCTCGTGGAGGACCGCAAGCCAGTCCGCGATCTTGCGCCGCTGCTCCGGATTGAGCACCTCGGAGGCGTCGTCTGCGGCCTGAACGATACGCTTGCTGGCGGCGTCGGCGAGCGCAATCTGGTCGGCGCGCAGCTTCTCGATGGCGGCGCGGTCCACGGTCGGAGCAGTCAACAACCCAACCGCCTGGCGGCGTGCGGCCTGCGCTTTTTCGCGCATGGGCAGCAAATCAGTCACCGCCGCCTTGGCGATCGAAGCGATCTTCATCTGCTGGTCGGAAGTGGCGTCGAGCTCGATCGCCAGATGCTTGGTAACCCGGTCGATGCGATCATCGATCTGCGCCTCCGTGAGCGGCCCGCTCATGAATCCGCCCGCGAAGCCGCCGTCGCGCCACACGTGCCAGGCAAAGCCCTGGCCGAACGCCGTGGTCAGCATATTGCCGGTGAGACCGGCGACGACCGCGACCGCGACGAGGGCGAGCACCAGGAGACCACCGCGCCGGCGGCTTGGGGCGGCAGTTGAGCCGGGCGCGCTATTGTTTGAATCGGCATTGCTTTGATCGGGCATGCGGAGCTCCTCGTCTTGTCAGCAGGCGGGCTTGCCTGCGCCCGCGAAAGCTAGGAGCGGCGGTTTTCTCGCGGATGTGCGCCATGTAAAGTTATGTAAAGGGCCGTCGGCGGCCGGCTCATGGGGCGCGGCTCAAAGTGCGCTTGACGCCCTCCGGCAAATCACACTATTTGCGAAATTGAAACTGGTGGATCGCGCCCGGCCGAGAGCTCACGCCGGGCCTTTTTTGTGCGCGAGAGGCCGACCAGGTTGTTGATTCGTTTTTTTGCCAGCGGGGCCCGATGGAGCGCCCGTCGCGCTCTGCAATGCCCGGATCGGCATTGTCGGGCCAATCTTGCGGGTGATGTAAAGGACGGCGCCGCCACGGCGTGTTAAGCTCCGCTCGGGGAAAGTCCACCGCCGCGAAGACGTACCGGCCTGCCGCCACCGCGGATCGGTCCGCCGCGGCTTCAAGATTCACGTCGACCATTAATGCTGTTCAACAGTTATACGTTTCTCTTGCTGTTTCTGCCCTCAGCAATTGCGATCTATCGCATTGCGGACGATTATCCGCGGTCGCGCATTTGGGTCTTGATCGCACTTTCGCTGGTCTTCTACGGCTACTGGGATGTGCGCTTCGTTCCCCTGATGCTGGGCTCGATCCTGTTCAATTGGCTGGCGAGCCGCGTTTATGCCGCACGCAAGAGTCCGATCATCATCACCGCCGCCATTGTGGCCAATCTGGCGGTGCTTGGGCTATTCAAATACGCTAATTTCTTTGAAGAGAACGTATCCCTGCTGCTGGGGTCGCACTTCGCGCCGCTGCATCTGGCGCTGCCGCTTGGGATCAGCTTTTTCACCTTCCATCACATAATGTATTTGGTTGATCTACGACGGAACCGCGCGCCACTTTATCCGCTCGCCCATTACGCCCTCTATATTTGCTTCTTTCCGCAGGCGATAGCCGGCCCGATAGCGCGCTGGAATGAGGTCATGGATCAGTTCGGCCGCCAGGTTTTCAGACCTGGCTGGGAGAAATCTTGTGTCCTCGGCGTAACATTCATCGTCCTCGGGCTCATCCAAAAGGTCGTAATTGCCGACCCGCTCCGTGACGCTACAGACCCCATCTATGCGCACGCGCTGATCGGTCCGTTGCCGGCCGGCGATGCCTGGATGGCGCTTGCGTTCGCTTTTCAGATCTTTTTTGACTTCGCCGGGTATTCGGACATCGCGATCGGCCTCGGTCTCATCTTCGGGATCGAATTGCCGGAGAACTTTAACGGTCCGTTTCGTTGCACCAGCATACTGCAATTTTGGCAGAGCTGGCACATGACGCTCGCCCGCTTTTTGCGCGACTACGTGTTCACGCCGCTCTCAAGGCTGCGGATCGGCGGCCCCCGACATCGTGCCAACCGTCTTCTCTTTGCGCTGCTCGCCACGATGGCGCTATGCGGCCTCTGGCATGGTGCGGCTTGGCACTATATGATCTGGGGCACGCTGCAGGGCCTTGCACTCGCCGTCGCAGCCACGTGGCGGCGATACGGTCCGCCGCTCATGCCGCTGATCGGTTGGGCGCTGACGATCAGCTTCTTCGTTGTGACCAGCGTGTTCTTTCGTGCCGAATCGTTTGCAGCGATTTGGCACATCTACCAGGGGCTCGCGGTCGCGCCCCGTTTTTTCAGCGCTGATGGCCGGAGAACCCTGGAAATCGCTCTCGTGGTTGCGATCGCACTGCCGCCGAGCCAGGACATCGCTCGTTGGTTGTCGGAGCGGCCATACGGCATCAATGCCTACGCGATGGCATTGGCAGCCATTCTCATTCTCGCGATGATCGGGCGAGAGGAGACCCATGAATTCGTCTACTTTCAGTTCTGAGTCGGAAGCCGATCTCCTCTATCGCGGTTGGATCGTGCGATTCCTCAGCGCCGCAATAGGCGGCGGCGTTTTTCTTTATGCCCTTGTCGTGCTGTGTGATCCCTATTCTGTCGGTCGCTTCGGGTTGATTCCTGGCGTCGACACGGCAATTTCCAGCCGATCGCTCGGCAACATGGGCAGACTGCGCGACCAACGATTCGATTCGGCAATCGTCGGAAATTCACACGGCATCGGCCTTGATCCGGTGCAATTGAGCATCCTGACCGGGCTGCACTTTGTGCAATTGGGAATCTTGGCGATAGGGCCCGAAGGAGAGCTCGCGATTGCGAACGCTTTTGCACGTGAACGGCGCGGGTCGCCAAGAGCCTTGGTATGGGTCGTCGACGATGGATGGTGCGCGCATGATGGGGAATTCGTTCGCAGCTATGATCGCTTTCCAAGCTGGCTTTATTCCGGCAGTAGTCTCGACTATCTCGCTCATGTCTTTTCAATAGATGCCATTCAAGCCGCGTTTTATCGCGTGGCCGTGCATCTCTTGCACGCGCCGCCCTACGGCCGCATGGATGGCGCGACAAATCCGCCGAGCGCCGGCGACCTGGCCGACATGCAGCGGACTTTGGCGGCGTGGTCTAGTTCGCAAGCATTTCTTCCGGCTGCTCCTCCAGCTCCGCCGCCGCAAGCCCCGCCGATTGCGCCCAGCTCCATGTTCTTCTCCGGTGTCAAGCGTCTGCAGGAGGCGATCAGCGCATTGAGCCCGCAGACCATCGTCGCATTGGTGTTCATGCCCTATGCGAAATCAGCGCTGCCGGCTCCGGACAGCCGAGCCGCAACTGTATTGGCTGAATGCAAGGTCCAGTTTAACGAGATTGCCCGATCGCGGCCGGGGACCTTCATCATCGATCGACTTGTAGACGATGACGTCGCGCGAGACCCAAGAAACTTCCAGGACCCGACCCATGTCACCGATGCTTACGCAAGGATCGCCGGGACCGATATTGGTCTTTCTCTTCGCGCTATGATGCGGTGATCTTCGGGCGTCGGATCTGATTGTCGCGGCCAGCGCCCCGATCTACGATTAAGGCACCTGGAGGTGCTCATGACCTTTCCGGTTCTAGTCCTGTTATAACAGAGCGCCGCAGCCCACATTGCGCAATATCAGCCGCTTCGGTTGCGGGAGTGTGTGCGGTGGCGAGCGCGGCCTGATGGCCGCTGGGCTACGCCTTGAGGTGCTGGTCGAAGAACGCGATCGAGTCCTTGACCGCCTGCCTCTGCACGGCATCGGGCGCGTAGACCCCGCTTGCGTTCCGCTCGACATACACAAAGCCGTGCACATCGTGCTCATAAGTTGCCCACGTGGCGTCCTTGCCGGCTTCGATCAGCAAGTCGTAGCAGACGCGGAAGATGCCCTGCAGCTCGTCGCTGTTGCGGCCCTGCACGAAAATCGGCGTCGCGATGCCGGCGATGCGCGCACGGGCGACCTCCTCGGTAATGCGGCCGCGCACCTTCCCGGTCTCGCGCATCAGCAGGCTCTCGATGTCGAGAAGGCCGGTTGCCGGATTGATGCGCGCGCTGGCGTCGGGGCGAAGGCGCAGGAACTCGTGCGCGGCCGGCTCGCTCGCGATCATGGCGCGGAAGCCGCGGTACTCGGAGGCGATCTTGAACGCCATTTCGCCGCCGTGACTCATCCCCATATACCCAATCCGGTCCGCAGCGATCTCCGGCAGCGTCTTGGCGAAGTCGGCGATCGCGATGATGTCCTCGAACTCGAGCGGGCCGCGATTGAAGAGTTGCCCATGCTGGCGCGTATCCACGATCAGCTTGGGCGACCGGTCATAGGCGTAGTCCACCTCGGCGCGATATCGCGTCCAGGCGACGGCAAAACCCGCAGCGAGGAACTGCTCCTGGGTCCAGCTTCTGTTCTGCGTCGCCGCCCGCACCCACGCCAGGCCGCCGCCCCCATTGCCGGACGCGAACAGCACCAGTGGAAACGGCCCGTTGCCTTCCGGCAGTCTTAGCCCGATCGGGGCGTAGAGCCCGTCGATTGTCTCCACAAGCATCAGGCGAACCGGAATCGCGGAACCGGACACCGGCTCGACAACGGGTGGAAGCGGCGATGCTGGCGACATTTACTTCTCCGATATCTCTCCCGGTGGCTCAATGGGCGGCAGTGCCTTGATCGATTCGGATAGAACTGCCACATGCAGCTTGCCATGAACGCCCCTATCCGTCCCCTTCAAGACCTGACCACTGACGCTGCGCCGGGCGCCTGTCCCCAGGCGGCGACCCCAGTCGAGCGGCGGCGCACCTTTGCGATCATCTCCCATCCGGACGCCGGCAAGACCACCTTGACCGAGAAGCTCCTGTTGTTCGGCGGAGCGATCCAGCTCGCCGGCCAGGTCAAGGCCAAGCGCGACCGGCGGGCAACCCGGTCCGACTGGATGGCGATCGAGCGGGAGCGCGGAATCTCGGTGGTCACGTCGGTGATGACCTTCGAGTATGACGGCCGGGTATTCAACCTCCTGGACACGCCTGGCCATGAGGACTTCTCCGAGGACACCTACCGCACCCTCACGGCCGTCGATTCGGCCGTCATGGTGATCGATGCCGCCAAGGGCATAGAGGCCAGGACCCGCAAGCTGTTCGAGGTCTGCCGCCTGCGCGACATTCCGATCATCACCTTCATCAACAAGATGGACCAGGAGAGCCGCGATCCGCTCGATCTGATCGACGAGATCGAGAAGACGCTGGCGCTTGACGCCGCTCCGCGCAATTGGCCGCTCGGGCGCGGGCGCGATTTCATGGGCACGATCGATATCGAGACCGGCGGCGTGCGCCTCCTCAATCCGGACCCCGCTTCCGACCGCGAACCGACCATCACGGAAGCCGCCGCGCTCAATCCCAGGCTCGATGCCGCGGCCGCTGAAGCAGAGTTCGAGCTGGTGCGCGGCGCGGTGCATCAGTTCGATCTCGCCGCGTTTCGCGAGGGGCACATGACGCCGGTCTTCTTCGGCAGCGCGCTCAAAAATTTCGGCGTGCGCGACCTGCTCGATGCGCTGGCCGCCATGGCGCCCTCTCCGCGCGCGCAGGCTGCCGACAAGCGCGTGGTGACGGCGGCCGAGCCCGGCATGTCGGCCTTCGTGTTCAAGATCCAGGCCAATATGGATCCCAATCATCGCGACCGCATGGCTTTCGTGCGCATCTGCTCCGGCAAGCTCAGCCGCGGCATGAAGGCAACCCATGTACGCACCGGCAAGGTCATGAGCCTGCGCACGCCGCAATTCTTCTTCGCCCAGGATCGCGCGCTCGCCGAGGAAGCCTATGCGGGGGATGTGGTCGGCATTCCTAATCACGGCACGCTCCGCATCGGCGACACGCTGACGGAAGGCGAGACGCTGAATTTCGTCGGCGTGCCGAGCTTTGCTCCGGAAATCCTGCGCCGGGTGCGACTGCCGGACGCCATGAAGGCCAAGAAGCTCAAGCAGGCCTTGCAGGAGCTCGGCGAGGAGGGAGTGGTGCAGGTGTTCCGCCCGACCGACGGTTCGCCCGCCCTGGTGGGGGTTGTCGGCCCGCTACAGCTCGATGTGCTGCGCGAGCGGCTTGCCGACGAATACGGCCTCGCGGTCGATTGGACGGTCGCCGAGTTTTCGCTTGCGCGCTGGATCAGTGCCAAGGACCGTAAGCTGATCGAAAAATTTGTCACGACCTATCGGGCGTCCATCGCCGAGGATCTCGACGGGGACTTGGTGTTCCTGGCGCGCAACGCCTTCAACCTCGACTACACGGCCCAGGAAAGCCCCGGCATCGCCTTCGCCAACGTGAAGGATGTCGAGCGCAAGGGAGCCGCCTGAGACGCTTGTGAGAGGAGACGTGGCTGGACTTATGCGGGCTGCGTCGGTGGGGGCGGAGGAGGGAGATGGCAAAGACGGATGCGCACGGGAAGGCCGCGCCGGATGCCAGGGCGGCGCGGCTGCGCCGGCGCTTTCCCACCATCGCCGACTTGCGCGCCCGCGCCCGCCGGCGGGTCCCGCGTTTTGCCTTCGATTTTGTCGATGGCGGCGCCAATGAAGAGACCTGCGTCGACCGCAATGCCAAGGCGTTTCGCGCCGTCGAGCTGCTGCCCCGCTACAGCATCGAAGCCAAGGGGACCTCGACCGAGGTCGAGCTGTTCGGGACGCGCTACGCCGCCCCGATCGGAATCTCTCCCATGGGATCACCCGGCCTGATGTGGCCGGGAGCAGACGAATATCTCGCCAGCGCAGCACAGGCCGCGCGCATTCCGTTCGTGCTCTCGACCCCCGCCAATGCGGCGATCGAGCGCATCGCCGCGCTGGCGGGCGACGTATTCTGGTTCCAGCTCTACCGCTTCCCGGCGAACGACCACGCCATCACTTTCGATCTGGTGCGTCGCGCCGAGGCGGCTGGCGCGCGCGTCCTGGTACCGACCGTCGACAGCGCCGGAAAATCGAAGCGGCCGCGCGACATCAAGCACGGTGTCGCGGTTCCGTTTCCGATCACGCCCAAGACCGTGTGGGAGGTCGCGACTTCGCCGGCTTGGGCCCTCTCGCTCCTCAAGCACGGAATGCCGCGCACCGAAAATCTCGCGCCCTATGCGGGACCAAATGCGGGCCAAGTCGCGACCGCCCGCACGATGCAGCTGCGCAGCGGCGGCAGTCACACATGGGACGAGCTCGCCCGCCTGCGCGAGCGCTGGAAGCGGCCATTCGTGATCAAGGGCATCCTGCATCCGGCCGATGCCGAGCGTGCGGTGGCGCTGGGTGCGGACGGCATCATCGTCTCCAACCACGGCGGCCGCCACTTCGATGGCGCGCCGGCATCGATCGACATGCTGCCGGCGATTGCGGCCGCCGTAGGAGGGCGCGCAACCATCATGCTTGACAGCGGGATTCGCGGCGGCCTCGACGTGGTGCGGGCGCTGGCACTCGGCGCCAAATCGGGATTTGCGGGGCGCCCCTTCCTCTACGCTTTGGCGGCGCTCGGCCCCGCCGGTGCCGCCCACGTGATCGACCTCTTCTGTGAAGAGATCCGCACCGAGTTCATCCATGTAGGCATCCGCTCCACCGCCGAGGCGGCCGCAATTACGGCGCGGCATCCGGGCGCGTGGCGCGTCGAAGGCCAGTTGACGGAACGGCGGGAACTTCAAATCGGCAGCACGACCCCTTAAGATCGCGGCGCATGGGGCAGCGGGCCCGATCAATGGATCGGATGCTTGATAGACCGGGGTGAAATGCGATGTCCTCTTCTCTTTTGCTGACACGACGCTTCGCGCCCCTGTTCTGGTGCCAGTTCTTCTCGGCCTTCAGCGACAACTTTCTCAAGAACGCGCTGGTGTTCCTGCTCGTCTTTCAGATCGGCGGTTCTGCCGCCGATGCGCTGACGCAGCTTGCCGCCGCCGTCTTCATCGCTCCCTATTTCTTCCTGTCGGCGGTCGGCGGCGAGCTCGCCGACCGATACGACAAGGCCATCATCGCGCAGCGGCTCAAGCTCTCCGAGATCGCGGTCGCGGTCATCGCCGTGATCGGCTTTGCCATCCATTCGGTTCTGATCCTGTTCGTCGCGCTCTTCGGTTACGGCGTGATCGGATCACTGTTCGGGCCGATCAAATACGGCATCCTTCCCGATCATCTTGCGCGCGGCGAGCTGCCGGCCGGCAACGCCTTGGTGGAAGGGGCGACCTTCATCGCCATCCTGCTCGGTCTGATCGTCGGCGGCATGGCGGCCAAGGACGGCGGCGACCCGGCTGCGTTCGCTCTGCTCATGATCGTGTTCTCGCTCGCCTGCTGGGGCTCGAGCCTGTTCATTCCGCCGACCGGCGAAGCGGCTCCCAGCCTCAAGGTGCGCTGGAACATCGCCATCTCGACCTGGGATCTCTTGCGCCATCTGCGCGACGACCGCCGCATCTGGTGGGGCGCCATGGTGACGAGCTGGTTCTGGCTGGTGGGCGCGATCGTGGTCGGTCTCCTGGTCCCGCTGGTGAAGAACGTGCTCGGCGGCAGCGAGGAGGTGGCGCAAACCTGTCTCGCCATCTTCTCGGTATCGATCGCGATTGGCTCAGGGCTTGCCGCATGGCTCGCTGCCGGCCGCATTATCCTGCTGCCGACCCTCATCGGCGCGGTGCTGATCGGCCTGTTTGCGATCGACATCGGCTGGTCCACCAGTGGGGTCGCCCCGATTCCCGACCTGACCGGCTATCTTTCGCTATTCAAGTCAGGCCGCGGCATCCGTCTTGCGGTCGATCTCGCCGGGCTGGCGATCGCGGGCGGTCTATTCATCGTGCCCGCCTTTGCGGCCGTGCAGTCCTGGGCGGGCGCCGATCGTCGTGCGCGCGTGGTCGCGGCCGTCAACGTGCTCAATGCCGCATTCATGGCCGGCAGCACGGTCGGGGTCGCGATCCTGCAGGGGGCGACCGGGCTAGGGGCGCCCGGCGTGTTCATGCTGCTCGGGGTACTTGGTCTCGGCGTTGCGGTCATCATTGGCCGTACCATGCCGGCGAGTGCGCTGAGCGATGCCTTGTCGATCATTTATCGGGCGCTGTTCCGCATCGAGGTCAAGGGCCTCGAGAACCTGCATCAGGCCGGCGACCGCATCATCATTGCCCTCAACCATGTGAGCTTCCTGGACGCCGGACTGGCACTCTCGCTGCGCAGTCGCAAGCCGGTCTTCGCCATTGATGTCGGCATCTCCAAACTGTGGTGGGTGAAGCCGTTCGCGAAGCTGACGCGGGCGATCCCGCTCGATCCCATGAAGCCGATGGCGACCCGCACGCTGATCAACGCGGTGAAGGAAGGCCAAGCGCTCATCATCTTCCCGGAAGGCCGCATCACCGTCACCGGCAGCCTGATGAAAGTCTATGACGGTGCCGCCATGGTGGCCGACAAGGCCGACGCCGAGGTCGTGCCGGTGCGCATCGAAGGCCTCGAGCAGACGCCGTTCAGCCGGCTTTCCAAGACGCAAGTGCGCCGCCGCTGGTTCCCCAAGGTCAAGGTCACGGTATTGCCGGCGGTCAAGCTCGCGGTCGATCCCGCGCTCAAGGGGCGTGCCCGCCGCCAGGCGGCCGGCGCCGCGCTCTACGGGATCATGTCGGATCTGGTGTTCCGCACCACCTCCATGGACCGCACTGTTTTCGAGGCGCTGCTGCAGGCCGCCGACGAGCACGGAAAAAACCGGATCGCGGTCGAGGATCCGGTCAGCGGTGCGCTCACCTATCGCAAGCTTATCCTGGGGGCAACGGTTCTTGGCGAGAAGCTCAAGGGCTATGCGCCAGAGGGCGGCACAGTCGGCTTGATGCTGCCCAACGCCAACGGCGCTGCGGTGACCTTCTTTGCTCTGGTCTCTGCCGGGCGCGTGCCGGCGATGATCAACTTCACGGCTGGCGCGACCAACATTCTGGCCGCCTGCAAGGCCGCGCAGGTCTCAACCATCCTGACCTCGCGCGCGTTCGTGGAAAAAGGCCGGCTCGAGAACATGGTGGCGCTGGTCGGCAGGGAGGTGGCGATCGTCTATCTGGAGGACATCCGTCCGACCATCACGCTAACGGATAAGCTCCGCGGCATGCTGCGCGCGCGTGCCCCATTGGTGCCGCGCAAGGCCGACGACTGGGCCGCGATTCTGTTCACCTCCGGCTCCGAAGGCGCGCCGAAGGGCGTCGTCCTGTCCCATCGCAACATGCTCGCCAACGTGGCGCAGGCTCGCGCCCGCGTCGACTTTGGCCGCGAGGACAAGGTGTTCAACGTCCTGCCGGTGTTCCATTCATTTGGCCTTACAGTCGGCATGGTGCTGCCGATGGTGTGCGGTGTGCGCCTCTATCTTTATCCTTCGCCGCTGCACTACCGCACGGTTCCCGAGCTGATTTACGGCGTGAACGCGACCGTCCTGTTCGGCACCGACACATTTCTCGCCGGCTACGCCCGCTCCGCGCATCCTTACGACTTCCGCTCGCTGCGCATGATCATGGCTGGAGCGGAGCCGGTCAAAGAGACGACCCGCCGGGTTTACTTGGAGAAGTTCGGGCTGCGCATCCTCGAAGGCTATGGGGTCACCGAGACGGCGCCGGCGCTTGCGCTCAACACCCCGATGTTCAACAAATTCGGCTCGGTCGGGCGGCTGTTTCCCGGGCTCGAAGCGCGTCTCGACAAGGTCGAAGGCGTGGAGGAAGGCGGCCGCCTGGTGGTGCGCGGGCCGAATGTCATGCTGGGCTATCTCAAGGCGGAACGTCCCGGCGTGCTCGAGCCGCCGCCGGAGGGCTGGCACGATACCGGCGATATCGTCACCATCGACGCGCAGGGCTTCGTCACCATCAAGGGGCGCGCCAAGCGGTTCGCCAAGGTCGGCGGCGAGATGATATCGCTTGCGGCGGTCGAGGCGCTCGCCGGCGAGCTGTGGCCGCAGCACCAGAGTGCCGTCGTCGCTGTGCCGGATGCGCGCAAGGGCGAGCGCCTGATCCTGGTGACCCAGAAGAAGGACGCGACGCGCTCGGAGTTCATGGCCTATGCGCGGGCGCAGCACGCCGCCGATCTCATGATCCCATCCGAAATCATGATCTTCGACAAGCTGCCGCTGCTCGGCTCCGGCAAGGTCGATATGATGAGCCTCACCAAGCAGGTGAAGGACCAGATTGCGGCCGCTCCGGAGGCTAAGGCGCGCGCGCAGGCGTGAGCCTGCTGCGTCCTACATCGCATTTATGACACCTGATCGGCCTTGAGCTGCTCGGCCATCCAATCTGCACTGTCCGAGCGCCAGCGATAGGCGCGGTTGTTGGCAATGTGGTTGCCGCCCTCGATCAGTCGCAGCGTGACCGGACCCTTGACCTCGCGGGCGAGGCGTTCGGCATCGGCGCACGGCACGATGCGGTCCTCACGCCCATTCATGATGTAGAGCGGGCAGGTGATGCGCTGCGCCACGCCTTCAAGCGACAGCGTCGCCGCATGGCGGCGCGCGGCTTCGGCATCGCCTGCGTGGCTGCGCACGCGAAAAGCCTCGCGGGTGAGCTCGGGCAGGCCGTCCCAAGCCGCCACCCAGGCGAAAGGTCCGCCCAGCGCGATGCAGGCCCGCGCGCGTTTCTCGAATGCGGCAGCGCGCGGCGCATAGTAGCCGCCAAGGCTGATGCCCCACAGGCCGATGCGCGAAGCATCGAGATCGCCTCGCGTCTCGACGTGATCGATCACCGCCGCGACCGGCACCTCGTAATCGCCCCGGATGGCGAATGCATATTCGCCCTCGCCTTGGCCGGGTCCATCAAACGCGAGTGTCGCCATGCCGCGCGCCAGGAACGGCTGCTCGTAGCAGTCCGTCTCCTCCTTGGTGGAATCGAGCCCCATTGCCATGATGACGACGGGCGGGCGATCGGCGCCCACCGGCTTGCGCAGGATGCCGGCGAGCGAAGAGCCCGCATAGGGTATTTCGACGCGCTCGCCGGGAGGGCGCAGATGTGGCAGCGCCAGCGAACGGCAGGCGACCGCCTGCCTATGCGCGGCCTTCATCTGCGGTATATCGTGAACGAATAGAAACTTGGCAAAGTGGTAGTAAACGCCGGCGCGCTGCAGGTGCTCGCCTGCAGTCAAGCGCTTGCCGTCCCTGAGCGCGTCGCGGCCGAGCTGCTCATGCACCGCCGCACGCTCCGACCAGGCCGCGCACCAGTCATCCCAGGACGAGAGTGAAGCGGTCACCTCTTCGAAATCCGTGAGGGTGACGCCGTTGGCGGTAAAGCGCGGCCCCCAATGGGCGATCGCCGAAGCAACCCGGGCATCTTGCGGCATCGGCCGAATCTCCTCCCTGCGAGTTGTGATGCTTTCTCGTTTGTTTTCACGTCCGCTGCAATTGCATCGTCCGCATTATCGCTGCCTTCGTTTTATCGCTGTCTTCGCTTTGGCCGAGCCTGATGGTTTCCAACTCATTTGCGATTGATGAATTCCAGTAAAGGTTACCTCGATGTTGAGGAGCTCAGGTGAGAACCCATAAACAATATCGCTTCAGGTCCTCTTCAGCATAGAACGAGAAGGGCACCGCGGTACACCAATTCAACACCTACGCAAATTCAATATCGGGGCGACCAACGTGAGCTCTCGGCTCGTCGTCGCTTCAGGAATTTGCAATCGTGCGCGTCAGCACTTTCGTGATGATCGGTTTTGCGGCTTTGTTCGGCCTGCTCGCCGTGTTCGTGGCGCAGTCGTGGCTGAGAAGCCAGGCCGATGCGCGCATGAAAAGTCTGGAGGCCCAGCAGCACGCGCCGGCGCCGACGCAGACCATCGTGGTGGCGAGCAAGCCGCTGCGTTACGGCAACGAGCTCAACGCATCGGAGCTGCGCGAAATTCCCTGGTCGCAGGATTCGCTCCCTTCCGGCGCCTTCGCCAAGATCAACGACGTTCTGGCTCCCGGCAAGCGCATCGTGCTTGCCGCGATCGAGGTGAACGAGCCGATCCTCGCCGTCAAGATCACCGGACCGGGGCAACGTGCGACGCTCTCCGCGGTGCTGCACGACGGAATGAAGGCGGTCACCATCAGGGTCACCGACGTCGAGGGCGTGGCCGGGTTCGTGCTGCCGGGCGATCGCGTCGACATCGCCCTCACGCGGCTCGATGGCAAGGGCGGCGCCACCACAGATGTGGTGCTGCAGGACGCGACCGTGCTCGCCATCGATCAGGTTGCGGACGAACGCGTCGCCGCGCCTGCAGTCGCCAAATCGGTGACGCTGGAGGTCGACACGCTGGCCGCACAGAAGCTCGACCTGGCGGCCTCGCTCGGGACCTTGTCGCTCCTGTTGCGCAAGGCCGGCGAGACCACCTCGACCAAATCGATGCATGTGTCGCTCAAGGATCTGTTCAGCGACGTGGTCGCCGACGTGACCCCGTCGCGGTCAACCGCGACCATCACGGTCAAGCGCGGCATGACCAAAGAAGACTACAGCGTGCCGGTCGAGGGCCGGGACCACCCCCAACCTAATCCTCCCGCGCATAGCGCGGCGGAAGACGCGCGTGAACGCGCTAACGCGGGTGAGGGAAAGGGAGGGGGCTGATTCTGGGCAGGAGCACGCAGTTCACTAACTCGGGGACGACTTCAACACACTGGGCGGGGGAGATTGTTGTGAGATACGGGACAGGTAATGGCGCCGCGGCCACCGCGGCGGGACGTTCGGGCAGGAGCGGGGAAGCGGGGCGAGGGGCCGGCAAGAACTGGCCACATAAGATCAGGCTTCTCGCCTCGCGCGCGCTCTTCATCGCGGCTTCCTTGGCGATGTTCATGGCGGCGGGCTCGCTCACGCCCGCGCAGGCGCAGCGCATGTTGCAGCTGGCCGGCGCAAAGCACACAATCTCGGTCACCGTCGCAGTCGGCAAGACCGAGGATGTGCGCATCGACGCACCGTTCACCGATATCACGATCGGTGACTCCGATGTCGCCGATATCTCACCGTTGACTGATCGCACGCTGTCGATTCTCGGCAAGAAGATCGGCACCACGCGCGTCACGCTCTACGGCGAAGGCAAGATGCAGATCGGCATCTTCGACATCGAGGTGACCTATGACGTCACCCGCTTGGCGGCTGAAATCGCCCAGGTCAGCGGCAGCGGCATCAAGGTCTCCTCGGTCAATGGCCGCATCGTGCTGTCGGGCACCGCGCATGACGCATCGACGCTCGACAAGGCAGTGGTCATCGCCCGCCAGTTCGCGCCCGACACCATCAATGCGGTGCAGGTGATGCAGCCGCAACAGGTCGTACTGGAGGTGCGCTTTGTCGAGGCCAGCCGGCAGGCTGGGCGCGCCCTCGGCATCCAGTGGAATTCCTTCGGCCAGAATACCCTCGCCAATATCGGCAACGAGAGGCCGTCGCAATCCCTCCCGCTTGGACCGCAAGCGGCGCTCAACGCCGCCGCCGGCGTGATCGGCACCTCGACGCCGCCATTTGGTTTCCTGCTCGGCGCCATGAACCGCGGCGGCCTATCGGTCGACGTGGCTCTCAATGCGCTGGAGGAGAAAGGCCTGATCCGCGAACTCGCCGAGCCCAACCTGGTAGCACTCTCGGGCGACACCGCGAGCTTCCTCGCCGGCGGGGAGTACCCGATCCTGGTGCCGCAAACCCTCGGCCTCGTCACGATCGACTACAAGAAATACGGCGTCGGCCTCGCCTTTACCCCGACCGTGCTGGGCAACGGCGTGATCAACCTCAAGATCGAGCCGGAGGTCAGCTCGCTCGATACCAGCCATCCGGTCACGATCGGAGGCTTCAATATTCCGCCGCTGATCGTGCGCCGCGCCGCGACGACGATCGAGCTGCGCGACGGCCAGAGCTTCGCGCTGGGTGGCCTTCTCCAGAACCAGAGCACGACCGCGCAGGAGCAATTGCCCTGGATCGGCGACGTGCCCGTGCTCGGCGCGTTGTTCTCGAGCAAGAGCTACCAGAAGAACGAGACCGACCTCGCCATCATCGTGACGCCGCATCTGGTGCGCCCGATCGCGCCCGGAACGCCGGTGAAGACGCCGCTCGATAATACGCTGCCGGCCAACGACATCGATTTCTTCCTTATGGGCAAGTCGGAAGTCACGCCGGCTGACGTCCGCATGGCGGTGGGCCAAAGCACGCCGGGGGTCGGCCATATCCTCGATCTTCCCAAGCAAGGAGGTGCCAATGTGGTCACAGCCAAAGACTGACGCTCGCTCGCTCACCGCGCGGGCGCTGGCACTCGCCTGTTTCGCCGCCACGCTTGCCGGCTGCTCGGACATCTACTTCGATCGGCGCGAGACCATTGCGCTCGGGGCCGACGATCACATTGCGGCCAACGAAGTCGGGCAGATGGTCGACCCCTGGCCGCGCTACGTCGACAGGACGAACATCGCCTTCAATGGCGAGCGGATGCAGTCGGCAGTCGAGCGCTACCGGCGCCATGAGGTGATCCAGCCGATGCCGCTCACCAACAGCGCCTCTACCGAACAGCATGCTCCCCCGCCGCTCACCACGGAGCATGTCCCGGTCCAGCCTGCTGCGTCGACGCCGGCGGCGCAGGTGAAGTGACACGACAGGAATGGGATCCACGCTGCCAGAATCAACAACATCAACAAGAAGCTTGACCGAGTGAATGGGATGAAGACGGGTGTACCCGGCAGCGGAGCCGCGCAGGCCCAGGTGGTCGTCATCACCGCCGATCCCGGCTTTGCCGAGCAGGCGCGCGCGACCTTCGGGGCGAGCGCACAGATCGCCGTGCAAGTCATTCCCGGCACGCTCGCATCTGCCGAAAATGAGATCGATGCGCAGACCACGACAGTCGCGGTGATCGATCTCGATGCCGCGCCGGCCGAGGAGCTGGCCGCGCTGGAACGCCTGATGGCGCGCGAAGGCGGGCTGCCGGTCGTCCCGGTCATCCGCGCGGTCGACGCCAGCCTGGCGCGCACGCTGGTACAGATGCGGGTCGCCGATTTCCTGGTCAAGCCGGTGTCTGCAGCGGAGCTGGTCCGCACGTGCGCACGCGTTGCCCAGGGGCCGCAAGTGTCTGGTGCGGCGGCGCCGAACGAAGCGCAGATCTATACGTTTCTGCCCGCGGTCGGCGGCGCCGGCGTCACCACCCTCGCGATCGCCAGCGCCATGATCCTGTTGGAGAGCAGTCCGCGCGGCAAATCCTCGACCTGCTTGGTCGACCTGGATTTTCAGCACGGCTCCTGCGCCGACTATCTCGATATCGAGCCGCGGCTCAATCTGGCGGAGATCGAGCCGCGCCCCGATCGTCTCGACCGCCAATTGCTCGAGGTCATGCTGTCGCACCACGCTTCGGGCCTCGCCGTGATAGCGGCGCCGCATCACCTCGCCGAGATGCGCTCGTTCGATCCCGACGTGGTCACCCGCCTGCTCGATCTGGTCTCGTCGAACTTCGACTACGTGGTCTTCGACATGCCGCGGACCTGGTTCAGCTGGACCGACAGCGTGCTGCTCGGCTCCAACCACCTCTATGTGGTCTGCGAGATGACGGTGCCGGGCCTGCGCCATGCCAAACGGCTGGTCGAGGCGATCCAGGAGCGGCTGGGCGAAGGGCCGAAGCCGCAGGTCGTGGTCAACCGTTTCGAGCAACGCATGTTCTCGTCCGGGCTCCGGCGCACCGACGTGCAGCAGGTGCTGGGCGAATCCTTTGCGGCCTGCGTCCCCAATCAATATGGCCTGGTGCGCGAGGCGATCGATCGCGGCGTGCCGCTCGACGAAGTCAAGCCGGGGAACAAGGTCACGCTGGCGCTCAAGCGGCTCATTCTGCCGCCGGCGGTCGCCAAGGCCGCCGCGCGCGGCGATACCGCCGCACCCCGCAAGGTCCTGTCATGGGCGCGATGATGAGCACGGCAATAGCCGAGGGGGCGGCATGATCGGTCGATTCACCATTCGCCGCGCCGCTCAGAACGAGCCCGGCTGGGCTCCGGAGCCACCCGGGGCGCCGGTGGAGAATGCCTCCTGGACGGTGTCTCCCGAGGCGGTGCCGCCGCCGCCGGAGCCGGCGGCGCCTGCGCCCAACTCGCTCCTCAGCGACAAGCTGCTCGACGCCAAAGTGCGCCTGCACCGACGGCTGATCGAGGAAATCAACTTGCAGGCGCTCGAGCGGCTGCCCGAGGAGGAGATCCGCGCCCACGTCACCCAGATGGTGAGCCAATATATCCTGGTCGAGAGATTGCCGCTCAATACCCAGGAGCTCAATGCCTTCGTTCTGGAAATTCTCGATGAGATGACCGGGCTCGGTCCGCTCGAGCCGCTGCTCAAGGACCCGACGATCAATGACATCCTGATCAATGGGCACGAATGCGTCTATGTGGAGCGCGCAGGTGTGCTCGAGCCGTGCAGCGTGCGCTTCAAGGATGAGGCGCACCTGTTGCGCATCATCAACAAGATCGTGTCGGCGGTGGGCCGGCGCGTCGACGAATCGCACCCCATGTGCGACGCGCGCCTGCTCGACGGCTCGCGCGTCAACGTCGCGGTGCGACCGATCGGCGTCGATGGGCCGCTGGTATCGATTCGCAAATTCTCCAAGAAACCGTTCAACCTGAACAAGCTGGTCGAGGTGGGGGCGCTGCGGCCGCAGATGGCCGAGGTTCTCGGTGCCGCCGTCAAGGCGCGCGTCTCGACCATCATCTCGGGCGGCACCGGCTCCGGCAAGACCACGATGCTCAACGCCTTATCGGCATTCATCTCCGATAAGGAGCGCTTGCTCACGATCGAGGATGCGGCCGAGCTGCAGCTGCAGCAGCCGCATGTCGGCCGCATGGAGACCCGTCCACCCAATCTCGAAGGCAAGGGCGAGATCCGCCAGCGCGAGCTGGTCAAGAACGCGCTGCGCATGCGGCCCGACCGCATCATCCTCGGCGAGTGCCGCGGCGAGGAAGCCTTCGACATGCTGCAGGCCATGAACACCGGCCACGAGGGCTCGATGGCGACGGTGCACGCCAACACGCCGCGCGATGCCTTGACCCGTCTTGAGCAAATGATCGGCATGGCGGGCCTGCCGATGACGGTCTCGTCCATCCGCGGCCAGATCGCCGCCGCCATCAGGCTGATCGTTCAGCTGCAACGCTTGTCGGACGGCAAGCGCAAGGTCACCAGCGTCGCCGAGGTCACCGGGCTCGAAGGCGACATCATCCAGATGCAGGAAATCTTCAAATACGTGCGCACCGGCACCTCCCCGGACGGGTCGGTGATCGGCCATTTTCAAGCCACCGGCGTGCGCCCGCGCTTCCTGCATGAGCTGCAGACAATGGGGATCAAGTTCCCGGGCAGCCATTTCGATCCCTCGCAACCCCTTTAGCCGGGCGCGCTGATGTCGCTCGATTTCGACCCGATCTATCTGATCTACATCCTGGTGGCGGCCTCGGCTGGGCTGTTCGCCGAGGGCGTCTATCTCCTGTGCTTTACCGGCGCGAGCTACCGCCACAACGTCAATCGTCGCTTGAAGCTCCTGAAGGACCAGCCTGATCGGGAGGCCATCCTGGTTCAGCTGCGCCGCGAGCGCGGGCTGACCGGCTCGGGCAATTACAGCTTGCGCTCCGTCAACCTCAATCAGCTGGTGCTGCAATCTGGGCTGACGGTCGGGATCGGACGGCTGGCGACCTTCGTGGCGATCGGCACCGTCGTGATCTTCATCGGCGCGCTGATGATCCGCGGCAGCCTCGGCCAAGCGCTGTTCATCGCCCTGCTCGGCGGGCTCATTCTACCGGTCCTCGTCCTGCGCTTCCTGCGCAAGAGACGGCAGAAGGCCTTCGGAGCGCAATTTCCCGATGCGCTGGACATGATCGTGCGCAGCCTGCGTGCCGGACATCCGGTGCCGATCGCGATCTCAATGGTGGCGCGCGAGATGAAGGATCCGATCGGCAGCGAGTTCGGCATCGTGGCGGACGAGATCACCTATGGGGCGGATCTGGAGTCCGGCTTACGCAACCTCTATTTCCGCGTCGGCCAGGACGACCTGCCGCTGTTCGTAACCGCAGTCGCGATCCAGGGCACCACCGGCGGCAATCTCGGCGAAATTCTCCAGAACCTGTCCGCGGTCATTCGTGAGCGCTTCAAGATGCGCCGCAAGATTCGCGCGCTTGCCGCTGAGGCACGCGCCTCCGCGCTCATCCTGTCATCGTTGCCGATCGTGGTCTTTGCAGCCATCCAATTTGTGACGCCGGACTTCTACGCCAGCGTCTGGGACGAGCCGTTGACCAAGAAGGCGCTGGCGCTCGCCGGCTCATGGATGATGGTCGGAAATTTCATCATGTACCGCCTGGTCAACTTCAGGATTTGAGCCATGGGTTCCATCTCCGAGGTCTTCGGCGGTGTGTTCGCCGATTCATCCGCGTTGATGCTGGCGGTATTGGTGTTCCTGGCGACCACAACGGCGACCTTCGGGGTGATGGCTGCGGTCCGCGTGCGCGGCGCCGTCAAGCGGCGGGCCGCCGGCATAGCGGCGATCGCCGGTGACGTTGCGGTCGAGGAGGGTGGCTCGCTTAAGCAGACCAGCGTCAAGACCGTGCAACGGCTGCTGGACTACACCACCAAGCATTTCGGCAACGGCGAGCAGGGCGAAGCCAAGGTGCTGCGCCAGCGCCTGATCCGTGCCGGCATCTTCGAGCCCCGCGCGGTCGGCTACTTTTTCGCCGGCCGCATCGCGCTCGCCATTGTGCTGGCAGTCGCCGCCTTGGCGTTCCTGCCAATGATTATGGATCTGCCCTCGTCCGCATCCTGGCTGGCGGTTCTGGCGGCGGGCGCAGTCGGTTATGTGGGACCGAGCTTCTATATCGATCGGCGTATCAGGTCGCGCTGTGACGAGCACCGCGCGGGCTTCCCGGATTTCATGGACTTGTTGGTCGTGTGCGCCGACTCCGGGCTCAGCATGGAAGCCTCGCTCGAGCGTGTTGGGATCGAGCTCGCCGGCACCTATCCCTCGCTTGGCGCCAACATTCACATGACCAACCTCGAGATCCGTGCCGGCCGCACCATGACGGAAGCGCTCGAGCACTTCGGCGACCGGCTCGGTCTTGAGGAGGCGCGCTCGTTCGCAACCTTAATCCAGCAATCCGCCGAGCTCGGCTCCAGCATCACCGATGCGCTGCGGGTCTACAGCGACGACATGCGCCATAAGCGCCTGTCGCGTGCCGAGGAGAAGGCCTACAGCCTGCCAGCCAAGCTGTCGGTGCCCATGATGGTATGCATTTTTCCGGTGCTTTTCGTGGTCATCCTCTTGCCCGTGGTGGTGCGGCTCTACACCCATCACTACTGAACCGTTCACGCGTGCCTCCCCATTCGGGGTGCTGGTTTCCCACAACCAAAAGTATTGATTCTGCTGTGTTTTCACCACCGCGCACGCGGATCGGTGGGCGACTAAATCTTAACCATCCTGGCCTAGCTTGCCGCAAGGGGCCGCATTTCAAGCCGTCTCGCGGATTTCGCCTGTGCCTCCGAGGCTCGCGCGCCGCGACACGCATGACCGCCCGGAGCAGGTGATGAGTTCGCGTAAGGGTCGGGTCGTCGTCGCGCTGATGGGGCTGCTTGTGCTCAGCGGGTGCGAGACATCGACCAAGCTGGGCGACCTCTTCCATTCCAAGACCGATGATCAGCCGACCGCTGCGCTTGCCGAAGCGCCGCCGGGCGCGGCCCAGCCGCCCGCGTCTGATGCGGACACGACCGGATCAATCGATTCTGACAAGACCGATGCAGGCCTGCTGGGCGGCGACCCGAACGACGACCTCAACCTCGGCAAAAAGCAGTATGGCGCGGGCAATTTCGGTCTCGCCGAGCGCTATTTCCGTCGCGCTGCTGAGCTGCATCCGCGCGACGCAGAGGCTTGGGTCGGCCTTGCGGCCGCCTATGATCGGCTGCGCCGGTTCGATCTCGCGGACCGCGCCTATGACCAGGCGCTTGCCATCATCGGGCCGACTGCGGAGCTTCTCAACAACCGTGGCTACTCCTACATGCTCCGGGGCGATTACAAGCGGGCCCGCGCAACCCTGCTGGCCGCGGCCGCCAAGGATCCGAAGAACCAGTACGTCAAGAACAACCTCGATCTACTGGAAAAAAGCTTCCGCGCCGGCAAAGCCGTGCAGTGAGGGCTCGTGCCGGCTTTGAGCCGGGAGCGCTTGTCCGGCGAAGGCCGGATCGCGCCAATCACGGAATTTTCGGCTCCAGGCAGTCCCGGACCATTGCGCGGAACAAGGCCGAAGTTGGGGCGCGCAGGCTTGCCGGCTGGCGCCGGATCACCAGATTGGGTATGCACCCGCTACCACTGCCGCTGCGTGCGGTCGGTTTCCATCACTCCAGCGATCCAGCATGTTCGAGGCCTTCCGCAGGTTCCTGTCCGATTTGTCCGCCGGCGCCAAGCATCCGAGCCGGTTCGAGGATGACGATTACCGTCTCGCGGCTGCGGCCCTCATGGTGCATGCAGCAGCGATCGATGGCGAGATGTCGCCGGTGGAGCGGGACAAGCTGCATGCCATCATCAAGGGACGGTTCGAGCTCGACGAAGAAACCGCCAGCGAGTTGGTGGAGGAAGCAACCGCAGCCGAGCAGCAGGCGGTCGATCTCTATCACTTCACGAGCCTGATCAACCGCTCCCTCAACGAGGAGGGTCGCCGCCGGGTGGTCGAGATGATGTGGGAGATCGTCTACGCCGATGGCCGTGTCACGGAGTTCGAGGACAATCTGCTGTGGCGCGCCGCGGATCTGCTCGGCGTCTCGTCTCGGGAACGGATCGAGCTGCGCCAGCAGGTCGCCGCCGCGCGCGGGCAGGATGGCGAGGACGCGTGAGATGGCGGATCTGCGCCCCATCACGCTGATCACCGGCGCCTCGGTCGGGATCGGGGCCGCGCTTGCCCGCGTGTTTGCGGCCAACGGCCATGCAACCGTGCTGGTGGCGCGCCGCGAGCAGCTTCTCGCAAACTTGGCGGAGGAAATCGCCGCAACTGGCGCGCCGCGACCGGTGGTGCTGCGCGCCGATCTGGGCAGCATCGATGCGGCGAGCCGGATTGGCGAGCAACTCACCGCGCTCGATTTGGAGCCGGAATTCGTGGTCAACAATGCGGGTTTCGGACTGGTCGGACCGGCGGCGGAGCTGAGCCGTGCCGAGCAGCTCGCCATGATCGACCTCAATGTCCGGGCGCTGACCGATCTCTCCCTGGCCTGGGTCGACGCGCTTGCGCGCCATCGCGGCGGCATACTCAACGTCGCCTCGGTCGCCGCATTCCTGCCCGGTCCCGGCATGGCGGTTTACTACGCCAGCAAGGCCTACGTGCTGTCGTTCTCAGAGGCGCTGCATCAGGAGCTGGCGCCGCGCGGCGTGCGGGTCACTGCGCTTTGTCCTGGTCCGGTGCCGACCGAGTTCCAGGAGCGCGCCGGCGTCAAGGACTTGAAATATCCGCGTGCGCTGACCCGTTCGCCCGAGCGCGTCGCCGAGGAAGGCTATCGGGCTCTCAAGGAGGGGCGCCGTGTGGTGGTGCCGGGCTTTGCCAATCAGCTCGTCACGCAGCTGGTCGGCTTTTTCCCACGCAAGCTCGTGCTCAACGCCATGGCGGCCCGCAATCGTCGCGATTAGTTAGGGTGCCCGATTCCCGCTGGCGCTGACGGCGCACCAATGCGGATCTGCGGTCGGGCCGACCCTCGACTCGACAATTTCAGCTGCGCGGGGTGCGGGTGGTGGAGCCGAGGGGGATCGAACCCCTGACCTCCTCATTGCGAACGAGGCGCTCTCCCAGCTGAGCTACGGCCCCGCAACCAGATTTGGTGTGCCCAAAGCCGTCATGCCTTGGTGGCCACGAATGGCGCTTCTCCGCCGCAAGCCGGATGGAGCCGGCTTGAGGGTTCGCACAACGTGTGCGGGCTTGCGAGTGAGGCCATTTACGAAGCGTGCGGCCGCACTGTCAAGGGAACGCTCAAACCGGGCCTCTCCGGCTGCCTTTGGATGCCTTTCCGGAAGGCTTGCCGGGGCGGGGCCGCCCCGCTACACGTGATCAGTTTCGACGACTCATCAATACTTGCGAAAAATCACCCCATGCGCGCCCTTCTCGACGTCATTCTCATTGTGCTCAATCTTTACATGTATGTGGTTATCGCGATGGTGATCATGTCGTGGCTGGTCGCCTTCAACGTGGTCAACCCGCGCAATCAGTTCGTGCACATGGTGGGCGATTTCCTCTATCGGGTCACTGACCCTGTGCTGCGCCCGATCCGCAACGCGCTCCCCAACATGGGAGGGATCGACATCTCGCCGATCATCCTGTTCCTGATCATCATCCTGATTCAGCGGGTGATCGAGTATTACATCTACCCCAACGTGTTCTGATGCCGACCGGTCGGCCCTGGCGACAGGCGCCAGGCCGCTTGACGCTCGCGGTCCGGGTGACGCCCAAGGGCGGGCGCGACGCCCTCGAGGGCGTGGCCGATCTCGCGGATGGCACCGCAGTCGTCAAGGTGCGCGTCCGCGCTGCTGCCAGCGAAGGCGATGCCAATGCGGCATTGATCCGGCTTCTTGCCTCGGCCCTGCGGGTACCGCCCAGCGCTGTCACCCTGCTGGCCGGCGGCCGCGGGCGTATCAAGCGTCTTGAAGTCGCCGGCGACAGCGCAGCCTTGGCAATCGAGCTGGAGCGGATTTGCAGATAGTGCCTCGCGGGCTTGCCGCAAAACCGTGGTCGCAGGCGGCCGGGTCTCATGCTTTTTTCTTGAAAATCCTCTATGCCGCGGCGCAACGAAACGGGCAAAAGGGGGCCCGAGGGGGATCATGAAAGCGAAAGTGATTGACGGCAAGGCGATCGCCGCGGCGCTGCGCGCCAAGGTCACCGGTGCGGTCCGAATTCTGTCGCAGCAGCATGGGCTTGTGCCGGGGCTTGCGGTGGTCCTGGTGGGCCATGATGCGGCGAGCGAGACCTACGTGCGCAGCAAGTCCAAGGCCCTGGAGGAGGCCGGGATGCGCTCGTTTGATCATCAGCTGCCGGCGTCAACCACGGAGGCTGAACTCCTCGGCTTGGTGAGCAAGCTCAACGCCGATCCGGCCGTGCACGGCATCCTGGTGCAATTACCGCTTCCGCCGCAGATCGATGCGTTGAACGTCGTCGCGGCACTCCACCCCGATAAGGACGTGGATGGCTTCAGTCCCGCCAATGTGGGACGGCTGGCCACCGGCTGGCCCGGATTTGCGCCCTGCACACCGCTCGGCTGCATCCTCCTGACCAAGACAGTGCATGCTTCGCTCGAGGGGCTCGAAGCGGTCGTGATCGGACGTTCGACTGTGGTTGGCCGCCCCTTGGCGCAGCTGCTGCTGGCCGAGAACGCAACCGTCACGATGGCGCACCGGAAGACGCGAGATCTGGCGGGGGTCTGCGCGCGCGCCGACCTGCTTTTCGCCGCCACCGGGCATCCGGAGATGGTCAAGCGCAACTTTATCAAGCCGGGCGCCACCGTGATCGACGTGGGAATCAATCGGATTACAGGACCCGATGGCCGGTCACGCCTGGTCGGCGATGTGGCTTTTGCGGAGGCCGCCGAGATTGCGGGGGCCATCACTCCGGTTCCGGGAGGCGTCGGCCCGATGACGATTGCGTGCCTCTTGGCCAATACGTTGAAGGCGGCCTGCCGCAATGCCGGCTTGCCTGCGCCGACGTTTTGAGGGGCTCAATTGCTCCAGGCGAAGGCGACCTTATCGAGTACGCGTGCGCCGAATCGCTCGGAAGAGCGGGCCACCGCCTTGCCGCCCAGCGCGCGATAGAAGTCAAGCGCCGGAGCATTGTCCGAGAGTGCCCACACCACCATGCTCTGCAGCCCGCTTTGAATCAAATCGCGGCGGACCGCGGCAAAGAGCTTGTGGCCAAAGCCGAGCCCCTGAAATTCGGGCCGCAGGTACAGCTCGTAGATCTCGCCATCGTAGTAGAGGCTGCGGGCGCGGTTGCGGCCGTAATTGGCATAGCCCGCAACCATCTCGCCGAAGTTCAGGATGGAGATGCGGCTGCCCTTGCGGATGGCGCTCTCCCACCAATGGGCGCCACGCCGGTTGATGAGCTTGTCAAGCTCCGGCCCCGGGATGATGCCCTGATAGGCAGCCCGCCAAGCTTCATCGTGCGTCGATGCGATCGCACTTGCATCCGACGACTTGGCGCGCCGGACCTCGATTAACGTCGTGCTCATGAATCGAATACAAGCAAGCGTGCCGCCGCCCATCAAGCCCTATGTTTAATAAACGGTTAATGCGGCCGATCCGTGCGGCCGGTGCGGGGGTGGTCGCCAAGCGAAAAATGCGAGGAATGCTCGCAGGCTGCACCATATGTTGCCGCCAAGACACGGCACTCTGAGAAATTGGGAACCCTGAGAAATTGGAAGCGGTGTCGCAGTCAATCGCGCCCGGTCATGCATATCGGCCAATGACCGAGGCACTATGTGACAAATCGCTCACTGCGGTAGGATCGTGCGGGCACCGGTCAGGCGCTCTGCGCCTCGGCGCGACGAACTTCCTTTTTGCGCTCGTTGGGGTCGAGCAGCTTCTTGCGCAGCCGGATCGACTTCGGGGTTATCTCGACGAGCTCGTCGTCCTCGATATAGGCCATTGCCTTTTCCAAGGTCATGCGGATCGGCGGCGTGAGGCGAATGGCTTCATCCTTGGAATGGGTGCGAATGTTGGTGAGCTTCTTGCCCTTGAGCACATTCACCTCGAGGTCGCTGCCGCGCGTGTGTTCGCCCACGATCATGCCGCGATAGACCTTCCAGCCGGGCTCGATCATCATCGGCCCGCGATCCTCCAGGTTCCACAACGCATAAGCGACGGCTTCGCCCTGGTCGGTCGAGATGAGCACGCCGTTGCGCCGCCCGGTCAGCTCACCCTTGTAGGGTGCATAGGCGTGGAACAGCCGGTTCAGCACGGCGGTGCCGCGGGTATCGGTCATGAGCTCGCCCTGGTAGCCGATCAGGCCGCGCGTCGGGCAGTAGAATACGAGCCGCACCCGCCCGCCGCCGGAGGGCCGCATCTCCACCATCTCGGCTTTGCGCTCGGCGAGCTTCTGCACCACAATGCCCGAGAACTCCTCGTCGACATCGATCACCACCTCTTCGATCGGCTCACTCAGCTCACCTGTCTCGGGGTCGCGGCGGAACAGCACCTTGGGGCGGGACACCGCAAGCTCGAAACCCTCGCGCCGCATCGTCTCGATGAGAATACCGAGCTGCAATTCGCCGCGGCCTGCCACCTCGACCGCGTCCTTGTCCTCCGATTCGCTGACCTTCAAGGCCACATTGCCCTCGGCCTCGCGGAACAGCCGGTCGCGGATCATGCGGCCCGTGACCTTGCTGCCTTCGGTGCCGGCCAGCGGGGAATCGTTGACTCGGAACGTCATCGCCAGGGTCGGGGGGTCGATCGGCTGGGCTGGCAGCGGCGTTTCGATCGCCGGATCACAGATTGTGTGCGAGACGGTCGCCTCGGGCAGCCCCGCAACAGCGACGATATCGCCGGCAGAAGCCTCCTCGATCGGTTGCCGCTCGAGCCCACGGAACGCCAGCACCTTGGTGGTGCGGCCGGTCTCGATCAGGTTGCCCTGGCGGTCCAATACCTTGACGTTCTGGTTAGGGCGGATGATGCCGGACGTGATGCGTCCGGTGACGATGCGGCCGAGATACGGATTGGCTTCCAGGATCGTGCAAAGCAGCCGCAATGCGCCCTCTTCGACCTTGGGGGGCGCCACATGGCGCAGCACCAAATCGAACAGCGGCGCCATGGAGCTTTTGGGCCCTTCGGCCGATTCCGCCATCCAGCCCTCCTTGGCGGACCCGTAGAGCACCGGGAAATCGAGCTGTTCCTCGCTCGCGTCGAGCCCGGCAAACAGGTCGAAGACCTCACCGGCGACCTGGGAGGGCCGCGCGTCCGAACGGTCGACCTTGTTTATGGCCACGATCGGCTTCAGGCCCACCTTGAGGGCCTTGGAGACTACGAACTTTGTCTGCGGCAGCGGGCCTTCGGCTGCATCCACCAGCACGATGGCGCCGTCCACCATGTTGAGAATGCGCTCGACCTCGCCGCCGAAATCGGCGTGTCCGGGCGTGTCCACGATGTTGATGCGGGTATCGTTCCAGACAAGCGAGGTCACCTTCGACAAGATGGTGATGCCGCGCTCACGCTCGAGATCGTTGGAGTCCATCGCCCGCTCGGCCACCCGCTGGTTGTCCCGGAAGGCGCCTGACTGCTGCAGCAGGCGATCCACCAGCGTGGTCTTGCCGTGGTCGACATGCGCGATGATGGCAACGTTGCGAAGCTTCATGATTTGATGGGCCAAAGTGCCTTCCGAAGAGGTCGCATCGGAATCCGCTCTGGATTCTCCTTGCTGTGCTCGTTCTGGAGCTGAGGCGTTTCAGGCCAGAAATGGGGCCGAAAACCAATTGCGGGCCCCTCGGGCCCGCGATTCGCCCCCTATATAGCGACCGTGCATAAAGGCGCAATGTGACGTCGCCTATATGACTTACACTTTAGCGGCGCCAAACACTTAACCTCTTGCCAGGCGGGCCCCGCGAGGCGACCATGGGCCAAGCCGTTACAATTTGTGAGGTCCTGTGCGCTGCTCGATCGAAGTCCGTAACAAGCGTCGGGTTCTCTGCGTGTTCCCGCGCTATACCCCTGCTTTTGGCACGTTCAACCACGCTTATCGGCTGATGCGTGGGGTCAAGGCATTCATGCCGCCGCAGGGCCTGCTGTTGGTTGCCGCCTACATGCCGGACAGCTGGGAGGTCCGCTTCATCGACGAGAACATCCGCCGCGCGACTGCCGCCGAGCTCGCCTGGGCCGACGTGGTAATGATGAGCGGAATGCACGTCCAGGCCCCGCAGGTGCACGACATCGCGGCGCGCGCCAAGGCAGTCGGCAGGGTCTCGGTCCTGGGCGGGCCTTCCGCCTCCGCCTCGCCCGAAATGTACCCGGAGGTCGACTACCTGCACCTGGGAGAGCTCGGTGACGGCACCGACGCCCTGATCGCGCAGCTTGACGCCAGCATCGAGGCGCCCGCGGCACAGATGTGCTTCAAGACCGAGCAGCGGCTGCCGCTTTCCGATTTCCCGATACCCGCCTATCACCTGATCCCGCTCAAGAGCTATTTGTTGAGCACCCTGCAGTTCTCGAGCGGCTGTCCTTACCGCTGCGAATTTTGCGATATCCCGGGGCTCTACGGCCGCCAGCCGCGGCTCAAGACGCCGCAGCAGATCATCACCGAGCTCGATGCGATGCGGGCCCAAGGCGCGCACCCCACAACCGTCTACTTCGTCGACGACAACTTCATCGGCAACAAGAAGGCGACGCGCGAGATGCTGCCGCATCTGGTCGAGTGGCAGAAGCGGAACGACTATCCGATGCTGTTCGCCTGCGAGGCGACCCTCAACATCGCCAAGCAGACCGACGTGCTCGAGCTGATGCGCGAGGCGCAGTTCGTCGGCGTGTTCGTCGGTATCGAGACCCCGGAAGCCGATGCACTCAAGGCCATGCGCAAGGAGCAGAACGTTTCCATCCCGATGATGGAATCCATCAAGACGCTGAACGACTTTGGACTGGAGGTCACTTCCGGCATCATCCTCGGACTCGACACGGACTCCGATGACACGGAGGCCCGGCTCAGGGATTTCATCGATCTATCGAAGATCCCGATGCTGACCATCAATTTGTTGCAAGCGCTTCCGAAGACTCCCCTCTGGGATCGGCTCGCGCGCGAGCAGCGCCTCGTCGAGGATGCCGACCGCGAGAGCAATGTGCGGTTCCTGCGCCCGTATGACGAAGTGGTGGCGATGTGGAGGCGCTCGATCGCCTATGCGAATGATCCGGAGCGGCTGTTCGATCGCTTCGCGCAGCAAGTAGAGCGCACTTACGTAAACCGCAAGCTTGCGCCGGCGCGCGGCAAGCTGACCTGGGCGAACCTGAGCGGCGCTGCAGTACTGGCGTTCCGGGTCCTGATCTATCTGATCATTCTTTCGGACTACCGGCGACCGTTCCTGCGGGCGGCGCGCCACGCCTTCAAGCACAAGCAATACGATGCGGTGCTCGGCATCGCCTTCATCGGCTACCACTTGGTCGAGTTCACCCGGGAAGCGCTGCGCGGCCAGCAGAATGCCTCGTTCTACTCGCAAGCCCGCAAGGATCGCGAACGCGGCCCGAAGGAGCCGCCGGCGCTCGAACCGATGCGCAAATCGGCGTAGCTGCTACGCTCCAGTGGGGCGGCTCCAGGGACCCCAGGTCACGTCCTTGGGCAGCGACTCGCGTAGCATCATCATCTCGCCGATGGTTTCCGATGTGACGAGTCCAATGAGGCGACCGTCCGCATCCGTCACCGCGACCGCCGGCGCGGACTTCTCCTGCAGCAGGCGCAGCGCATCTTCGAGACAGCGGCGATAGCCGACACTCGGCACCTTGGGGTTCATCACTTCGGCCACGCGGGCGTGCGGGCCCACCTGCCGGACGGCGCGGATCAGGTCGCCGCGAGCGAGCAGGCCGACCGGCTTGCCGACCGCATCGACCACGGGGAATTCGCTCTGGCTGGTGCGCAGGAGCGTCTCCACCGCCTCATCCACATGTGCGTCCGGCGTCAATCTGGCGAGCTGCGTCATCATTGCGTTCGTGACCGGCACGCCATGCGACATTTCCTTGAGCGCCACCATGTGGGCCTCCGAGGAAGCCGCCAGATAGACGAACACCGCAATGAAGATCAGCAGCGGATTGAAGAACAATCCGGCGAAGCCGAGCAGGAAGGCGGCGGCCTGCCCGACCGCGGCCGCGATCTCGGTCGCCCGCGTATGGCCCATGCGGGTGGCCAGAAGCGCACGCAGCACGCGGCCGCCATCCATCGGGAACGCGGGGATCATATTGAACACGGCGAGGAACAGATTGACCACCGCCAGCCGATCGATCATCGAGATATGCGCATTGTCGACACTCGCGAGTTCGTTCGGATCGAGATGTGCGCCGGCGAGCCACCGGAGTGCGAGCGCAATGACCACATTGACGGCCGGCCCCGCGATCGCGATCAGGAATTCCTGGCGCGGCTCCTCGGGGATACGCTCCAGACGTGCCACACCGCCGATCGGCAAAAGGGTCACGTCCGGGGTCGCCACCCCGAAGGCGCGAGCGGTAAAAATGTGCCCGAATTCGTGCGCGAGCACGCAGGCGAACAGGGCCACCATGAAGATGAGCCCGGTCCAGGCCTCGTTGGGGCCGCCCGACGCATAATCGGCGGCGAAGAGCCAGACCAGAAACAAGAGGAAGGTAATATGGATGCGGACCGCCGTGCCGGCGACCGTGCCGATATTCAGGGACCAACGCATGGCAACCTCGCAGGGCGCGCCATATTGCCTTAGGTCGCGCTATAATGCCTTAGGTAGTGGCAGCCGATCATCTTGGCGAGTAGATATCGTGCAGATATCGCGGGCCTAAATCGTAGGGGGCATGACCCGCGCCGGCTGACAGCGAGGAGGACCCATGGCGCAAAAATTGACCGGCGATGCCCGCAAGGCGGCGCTGGCGCGGCTTCCCGGCTGGAGCGAGCTCAAGGATCGCGATGCGATCACCAAGAAGTTCACGTTTCGCGATTTCAACGAGGCGTTCGGCTTCATGACACGCGCCGCGCTCGCCGCCGAGAAGCTCGACCATCACCCGGAGTGGTTCAACGTCTACAAGAGGGTCGACGTCACGCTCTCGACGCACGATGCGGGCGGCGTGACGGAGCTTGACATCGAGCTCGCCGAAGCGATGGACAGGTTGGCGTCTTGATTTGAGCCACTGGGTCGTGCCTGCGAAAGCAGGCTTCCATACGGCCGCGCATTTTGAGAGAGCACGGACTATGGGTTCCGGCTTTCGCAGGACCACCCGTATGCCTCACGGATGCAGGATCACCTTGCCCATGGCCTTGCGACCGGCGATCTCCTTCAGGGCTTGCGCGACCTCGGCGAGCGGATAGGCGGCGTGGATGTGGCAGGCGAGCTTGCCCTCCGCCGCCCAACGGGTGAGCTCACCGAGGCCTTTCCGATACGCTTGCGGCCGATCGCGCACGAAGGCGCCCCAGTTGACCCCCAGCACGTTGCAGCCTTTGAGCAGGGTCAGATTGAGCGGCAGCTTGGGGATCTCACCGGAGGCGAAGCCGATCACCAGGAAACGGCCCTCCCAGGCGATGGCGCGGATGGCTGCCTCGGTCGCATCCCCGCCGACCGGATCATAGATCACGTCGATGCCATGTTCACCGCCGGCCTCCTTCAAAGCCTCGCGGAGATCGTTCTTGGCATAGTTCACGAGCACATCGGCGCCATGCTGGCGCGCAAAGGCGAGCTTGTCGTCACTCGACGCGCAGGCAATGACCCGCGCACCCATGCGCTTGCCGAGCTCGACGGCCGCGATGCCAACTCCGCCGGAAGCGCCGAGCACCGCGAGCGTCTCGCCGGCCGCAAGCGCCGCGCGGTCCTGGAGCGCGTGGTAAGTCGTCCCGTAGGTGATGTTGAGGCCGGCAGCACGATCGAAATCAAGATCGGACGGAATTGGGAACAGCTTGTCGACGGGCACCGCGGCATATTGGCGCGCGCCGCCGAAGCTTGTGTAGCCGAGCACTCGATCGCCAGGCGAAAAATCTATCACGCCCGCGCCGATGCTCTCGACGATGCCGGCAAATTCTCCGCCCGGTGAGAACGGCAGCGACGGCTTGGTCTGGTATCTGCCGGCAATGATCAGTGTATCGTAGAAATTGAGCCCGACGGCCTTAATGGCGACGACCGCCTCGCCGTCGGCGGCGACCGGCACGGGCAAGTCCGCAAGCTCGAGATCGTCGGGTCCGCCAAGTCGGGTGCAGAGGATGGCCTTCACGCGTGCAACCGTACTGATCTGTCTACCGCCTCTCATGTTTCTCACAGTTTAGCGCGCGCGCAAATCGACGCGTCCACAGCGGCACAGAAAAAAGGTAAAGTGTAACGGTTCCGCGTACCGAGGCGGCCGCCAATGGCCGCCTTCACATTGCCGAATTCATAAGGATTCCATGGCCTTCAGATGGAGTACCCGGCCGCGGGGAAGGGGGAAGGAACAACGCTCATGATTCGCTCACGCGGTATTTTCATTGGACTGGCTTTGGGTGCGGGCTTTGCATTGTACGGCGTGGCCCAGGCGCAGGCGCCGGCGGCAACCGGAGCCCCAGCCGTCAGCAAGCCCCCTGCGAACAGGCCGGCTCCCTCCGCCGCGCCAGCCGCGAGCGCCTCTGCCTCGGCGGGCGAAGCGCAGCCGACCCTGCTCGGCCAGTACGGTGATTGGGGCGCGTATTGGGCTACTCCGGGCGGTCACAAGGTGTGCTTCTCGATCGCCAAGCCGAAGTCGGCGCAGACCAACCCCGCCGGGCGCAAGCGCGATCAGGCCTATTTGTTTGTCTCCGATCGGCCGAGCGAAAATGTGCACAATGAGGTCTCGGTGATCATCGGCTATCCGTTCAAGCCGTCGAGCGATGCGACCGCCGAGATCGGGGCCGACAAGTTCGCCATGTACACGCTCAACGACGGCGCCTGGATCAAGAACGTAGCCGAGGAAGCCCGCATGGTCGACGCCATGCGCAAGGGTACGGACCTGACCGTCAAAGGGGTCTCCGGTCACGGCACCGAGTCGATCGACCAATATTCGCTCAAGGGCCTGGCCCAGGCGATCGACCGCGCGGCCCAAGAATGCAAATAGCGGCTCGATTTGCAGGCGCATGATCCGGGTCGGCATCGGCGGCTGGGTGTTCAAGCCCTGGCGCGGCACGTTCTACCCGCCCGGATTGCCGCAAGCGCGTGAGCTTGAGCACGCGAGCCGGGCGCTCACCACGATCGAGATCAACGGCACGTTCTACGGCAGCCAGAAGCCCGAGAGCTTTCGGCGCTGGGCCGAACAGACGCCGGACGATTTCATCTTCTCGCTCAAGGGGCCGCGCTTCACGACCCATCGTGCCGTGCTCGCCGAAGCCGGACCGTCTGTCGAGCGCTTCCTCGGCAGTGGCGTCCTGGAGCTCAAGTCGAAGCTCGGACCGATCCTGTGGCAATTGCCTCCCACCAAGGCTTTCGCGCCTGATGATCTCGCGGCCTTCTTGAGTCTGCTGCCGCATAAGTTCGAAGGCCATGTTATCCGCCATGCGGTGGAGGTGCGGCATCAGAGCTTCTGCTCGGGTGAATTCGTCGCGCTGATGCGCAAGTTCGGCGTGTCGATCGTGCTGGTCGATTCAGAGAAACATCCATTGATCGCCGATGTGACGGCGGATTTTCTCTATTTGCGCCTGCAGCGGACCGCCGAGGAGATCGAAACCGGTTATGCGGCGGCCGATCTCAAGACGTGGGGGAAACGTGCTCACGCATGGGAAGCCGGCGGCGTTCCGGCCGACCTGTCGACGCTCGCTCCGGCGCCGGCCGGCAAGCACAAGCGCGATGTGTTCATCTACATGATCTCGGGCGCCAAGGTGCGGGCACCTGCGGCCGCGCAGGCGCTGCTGAAAGAGCTGCGATAGCCGGGCAGCATTGCTCTCGTAGGGGCGCCCCTGGGGCGCCCCTTGTGGGCCCCGAGGACCGCACAGAACAAGAGAAGAGAACAAGAGAAGAGGGCGGCCACAAGGGCCGCCCCTACAAACCGCCCGCGGGCGGCGGTAGCGCTTATTTCTTGTCCAGCACCGCGACCCCGTAGGGGTCGATGCCGACGCCGGTCACGGTCGCGGCTTGCGCCTTCTTTTGCAGATCGACCGCGAAGGCGGTGCCGGTCAGGTCGGTTGCGGATTTCTTGATGCTGTTGGCGCCGCCGGCCACCACCGCATAGTGCCCGTCGCCGGTGAGCGCGAGGCCCTTCGGCCGCGCCGGCTGGCCGTCGTTGCGGGTCAGCGGAATGCGAGCCACTTCGGCCCCCGGTTCCTTGGCGAGGGCCTTCTCGAGGTCGACAACGGACAGGTTGTTGGTCAGGAAGTTCGCGACCACGATCTGCTTGCCATCGGGCGTCCAGGCAACCGCGAATGGCCGGGTGTGGCCTTTGGGGTCATCGCTGCCGACCTGCACACGTGCGGCTTCTGCGCCGGGCTTCCCTTGGCGGGCCAAGTCGACGTCGATGATCGAGATCGTGTTGCCTTCGTTGTCGTCTTCCAGGTTGGTCTCGCGCGAGGTGACCGCGATGTATTTGCCGTTCGGGCTGGCGGCGATGCCGAACGGACCGGACTGGACCGGAATGCGCGGCGCGATCTCGACCACCGGTTCGCCTTTGAGCGCGCGGCCGAGATCCATCACCGCGACGTCCTCGGTGCCGGCATCACCGGCGAACAGATATTGCTTGCCGTCGCTGCCTTTGCCGATCGCGAGCGATTCCGGATCGGGCCAGCAGCCGAAGTCCTTCGATGGCGCGAGGTGGACGTTGACGGGCGCCGGGTTGTTGTGCCACGGCACCTCGATATCCGGGCAGCCGGTCCTGAGCTGGTGCGTATCCTTCATGGCCATCTGGATCTGGCCGACAAACGCGCCGGTTTTGGGATCCAGGAAGGTGATGCGGTTCGAGCCGTCCTCCGACATCCATCCTTCGGATGCGCTGGTGATCAGCAGGTCGGGATTGCCGAGGGCGAGCACGCCAACGCCACCGAACCAGCCGCCGTCGATCACCTTCTCGACCGCCTTGTCGGTGTTGTCCGACGACTTCTCCAGCATCTTCTTCACGTCCATGATCGAGACGCTGGCGCGGCCGCCATGCTGCAGGAATTCCGAGTTGGACACCTGCCCATGATGATTCATCACAAAGGCGGTCTTGCCGTCCTGGCTCAGCACGATGTTGGCCGGATCGCCCAGCAGCACGCCGTCGAGCCGACGCGGGCCGACGAGGTTGCGGCTGATGATGGCCTTGTCGGTATTGTTGTTGGCCGCCTTCAGGGCCGCGCTGAGGTCGATCGCGTAGATACGCGGATCGCGCCGGCCGGTGACGAACGCATAGGGGCCCGCAGCCAGTGCCACGTCGGTGGCGGCGGCGAACAGGCAAAGGCTCAATAGCGAGGCACGCACACGCATCGGATTTCCTCCCGGAATTTTTGGGTAAGTCGCCTTTGATGAGGTGAGATCGGCGGGCGTCCCCGGGACCGCGCCCGAGGACGCGGGCCGGAAGATGCGCTTTCGCTCCTTGGCTGGCAAGGTGGGGTCGTGCCCACCACCTTCTATGCTAGAACGCCGCAAACCCTGACCTTGAATGATCAAGACCATGCCCGCTATTTCAGCCGCATCCGCCGAAGGCATCGAGAAGGTGCCGCTCGAGCGCTACGTGCCGCCGGCGCGGCCGTCCCTGGTTGGTCTGTCGCGGGCACAGCTCATGGCGGCACTCGCCGAGATCGGGGTGGCCCCCGAGAAGCGCAAAATGCGGACGCAGCAGATCTGGAGCTGGCTCTATGTGCGCGGGGCGGACGACTTCGGGGCGATGTCCAACATCTCGAAGGAGCTGCGCGCCGAGCTGGCGGCGCGGTTTACCCTGGCGCGGCCCGAAGTTGTGGCCGAGCAGATTTCCCAGGACGGCACGCGCAAGTGGCTCTTGCGCCTCGCCGGCGAGCATGCGGGCGCCGCCCCGCACGAGGTCGAGTGCGTCTATATTCCGGACACCGACCGCGGCACGCTTTGCCTCTCGAGCCAGGTCGGCTGCACGCTCAATTGCTCGTTCTGCCACACAGGCACACAGCGCCTGGTGCGCAACCTCACCCCCGGCGAGATCGTCGGCCAGATCATGGTGGCGCGCGACGCCCTCGGCGATTGGGGCGCGAACGAGCCGTCCGGGGGGCGCCGCCTCGTCACCAACATCGTGATGATGGGCATGGGCGAGCCACTTTACAATTTCGAGGCCGTGCGGGATGCGCTGTTGGTTGCCGCCGACGCCGAGGGATTGGGAATCTCCAAGCGGCGCATCACGCTCTCGACCTCCGGGGTCGTTCCCAACATTGCGCGTGCCGGGCAAGAGATCGGCAGCATGCTGGCGATCTCGCTGCATGCGGTGACAGACGCGCTGCGCAACGAGCTGGTCCCGCTCAACCGGAAATACCCGATCGGCGCTTTGCTCGAGGCCTGCCGCGCTTATCCGGGGCTCTCCAACTCCAAGCGCATCACCTTCGAATATGTGATGCTCAAGGGTATCAACGATTCGATCGCCGATGCGCACGCGCTGGTGCAGCTCATCCGCAAGATTCCGGCCAAGATCAATCTCATTCCGTTCAATCCGTGGCCCGGCAGCCGCTACCAGTGCTCGGACTGGGAGCAGATCGAGAGATTCTCTGAGGTGGTGTTTGCGGCCGGCTATGCGTCGCCAGTGCGGACGCCGCGCGGACGCGACATCCTGGCGGCGTGCGGACAGCTCAAGAGCGCGACCGAGAAGCTCTCCGCGCGCGAGCGGCTGGCGCTGCGCGCCATGGCGATGACGGACGAGTGAAGCTCCCACACAACACCAATCCGGGAATACCCTATGGCGGATCGGCCGATATGCTATAGAGGCCGCATGGGGGAAACGAAATGGCGCCGCCGGTGACGCAAGAAACGGCCGGCCGAACTGTGCGGCGGGGGGAGGTTCGAGCTTTGCCACGTGCGCTTCGCCGCCTGACCGCTCTCATGACCCTCCTGGCCATAGGCGGCGCTCTCGCCGGCTGCGGGCCGTGCGGCGATTTCCTCCCCTCCGGCCTGGGTGGGAGTGCCTGCCACAGCGACCGCGCGCCGCAGTGAGGGCGCGGTCGACGGCTGCTTATCCAGGAAGGCCACAATGACCCGGACCGGGCTTCTGATCGCGCTGGCGATTGCCGCGGCGGTCGGCATTGTGTTCGGCCTCTACCCCAAGCTCGACATACTGTTGGAGCAGCCGTTCGTCGATCCAAGCCGCGATCCGACCGGCCTGGGGTTTTGGCTGCGCCTCGATACCGGTGGCCTGGATACGGTTCTTAACCGCCTCAGGGATTTGGGCCGTCTGATCGTGACCTTCACGGTGGCGCCGGCCGTGATTGCGCTTGCCATCAAGATCATTTTGCCGCGGCGGCCGATGCGGTTTCCGGCTCGCGCTGCGATCCTTATGGTCTATACGCTCCTGCTCGGGCCCGGTGTCCTCACCAATTTGATCATGAAGGACCATTGGGGCCGCCCGCGCCCTGTCGATGTCACCGAGTTCGGCGGCGACCAGCGTTTCGTTCCTTGGTGGGACCCGCGCGGCGACTGCCCGGAGAATTGCTCGTTCGTGGCGGGCGAGCCGTCCGGGGCTTTCTGGACGCTCGCAGCGGCTGCGGTGGCGCCGCCGCCCTGGCGCCCTCTCGCCTATGTGGCAGCGATCGCATTCGGTAGCGTCATCGGACTCATCCGCATGGCCGGCGGCGGGCACTTCTTCAGCGACGTCGTTTTCGCCGGCGTGTTCAATTTCCTGATCATCTGGGTCGCTCACGGCTTACTTTATCGTTGGCGGCCTACCCGGCTCACCGACCGCACGATCGAGCGTCATCTCGAATTGCTGACGCTTCCCTTTCGCGGTGCCCGCCCTAGCCAAGCGACAGCGCCGCCCGCGGCCGCGAGCGGGCCGCACGGGACCACCCGCGAGGGCGAATAGATCCATCAATTTGCTGGCTTATCGGCTTCTCGCCGTTGCGCGCGGCGCATTCTCCGTGCCAATGGTTCATCCGGAAAGAGAAAAGGCGGAATCGGGATGGCGGGATCGCGGCGCCGCACGGCCAAGAAGGATGCCACCATGGCGGGAGACGACGAAACACTGCAGCGCGTCCTGCAGCTCAGAATTCGCGTCATCGGCGAGCCCAAGCAGTTTCTAGCCTTGATGAAGAGCGCCACCCCTTTTTACCAAGCGCTGGGCGGCCGCCGCTTTCGCTTTCTGCGCAACGTTGATGAGCCGACCCAATTGCTGGTCGAGATCGAGTACGAGGCGCATGCCGGTCTCGAGCTCAATCGCCAGAAGGTGGCGAGCGATCCGATGGTGCGAACCTTCCTTCAGGGCTGGCGTGCCATGCTGGCCGGTAGCGCCGAGGTCGAAGTCTACGAGGACGTCACCGGGGAGGAGAGGAAGTAATGCCGAAAGGCGACGTGAAGAAAGTGGTGCTCGCCTATTCGGGCGGCCTCGATACCTCGATCATCTTGAAATGGCTGCAGCAGACCTACGGCTGCGAGGTCGTCACCTTCACGGCCGATCTCGGCCAGGGCGAGGAGCTCGCGCCGGCGCGCGCCAAGGCGCTCCTGCTCGGCATCAAGGCGGAGAGCATCTTCATCGAGGACCTGCGCGAGGAATTCGTCCGCGATTACGTGTTCCCGATGTTCCGCGCCAACGCGCTCTACGAGGGCCAATATCTGCTCGGCACCTCGATCGCCCGCCCGCTGATCGCGAGCAAGCAGATCGAGATTGCCGAGAAGGTCGGGGCCGATGCGGTTGCGCACGGGGCGACCGGCAAGGGCAACGATCAGGTGCGCTTCGAGCTCACATACTATGCGCTGAAGCCCGACGTGAAGGTGATTGCGCCATGGCGCGAATGGGACCTGACCTCGCGCACCAGGCTCATCGAGTTCGCCGAGCAGCATCAGATTCCGATCGCCAAGGACAAGCGCGGCGAAGCGCCATTTTCGGTCGACGCCAATCTTTTGCACGCCTCCTCAGAGGGCAAGGTGCTGGAAGACCCCGCCAGGGAAGTCCCCGATTACGTCTATTCGCGCACGCTCGACCCGGAGAAAGCCCCCGACCAGGCAACCTACATTTCGGTCGGCTTCGAGCGCGGTGATGCGGTCGCGCTGGACGGCACGCCGCTTTCACCCGCAAGCCTGCTCGCCCGCCTCAACGAGCTCGGCCGGCAGAACGGTATCGGCCGGCTCGATCTCGTCGAGAACCGCTTCGTCGGCATGAAGTCGCGCGGCATGTACGAGACACCGGGCGGCACGATCCTGCATGCGGCGCATCGCGGCATTGAGCAGATCACGCTCGACCGCGGTGCCATGCATCTCAAGGACGAGCTGATGCCGAAATATGCCGAGCTGATCTACAACGGCTTCTGGTTCTCGCCGGAGCGCGAGATGCTGCAGGCCGCGATCGACAAGTCGCAGGCCTATGTGAGCGGCACGGTGCGGCTCAAGCTTTACAAGGGCAACGTTACGGTGGTGGGCCGTGAGAGCCCCTACTCGCTCTACGACCAGGACCTGGTGACGTTCGAGGAGGGCGCGGTCGCTTACGACCACCGCGATGCCGCCGGCTTCATCCGCCTCAATGCGCTGCGCCTGCGCACGCTCGCGCAGCGGAAGAAGAACTTGAAGCTGTGAATTCGCTCCGCATGGAGCCGCCTTGCCGCAGCGAAAGTGGCGCAGACGTCTGACGCGCGCCAATCAATCAAGGTTACTAACTAATGCGGGCCGCCTTCTGTTCGTAGGGGCGACCTTGTGGTCGCCCGCCACCTGCGCGCGGATGCGGGCGGGCACAAGGCCCGCCCCCTACGTACAGATCCGGCCGATTCATTTTGTCGAAGCAAGAAGGTCGAAGCCGAGCAAGCGCCGCCCCATCAAACCTTCCGCTCCACCAGGCTGGCCTTGATCTCGGCGATCGCCTTGGCGGGATTGAGGTGCTTGGGGCAGGCGTTGGCGCAGTTCATGATCGTGTGGCAGCGGTAGAGGCGGAAGGGGTCCTCGAGATTGTCGAGGCGCTCGCCGGTTGCCTCATCGCGGCTGTCGACGAGCCAGCGCTGTGCCTGCAGGAGCGCGGCCGGCCCCAGGAAACGCTCGCTGTTCCACCAGTAGCTCGGGCAGGAGGTCGAGCAGCAGGCGCAGAGGATGCATTCATAGAGGCCGTCGAGCTTACGGCGGTCGTCGTGGCTCTGCCGCCATTCCTTTTCGGGCGTCGGCGAGGTGGTGTGCAGCCACGGCTCGATTGAAGCGTATTGGGCGTAGAAGTTGGTCAGATCCGGCACTAGGTCCTTGACCACCGGCTGGTGCGGCAACGGATAGATCTTCACCGTGCCCTTGATGTCGCCCATGTCCTTGATGCAGGCGAGCCCGTTGCGCCCATCCATATTCATGGCGCAGGAGCCGCACACGCCCTCGCGGCAGGAGCGACGGAAGGTGAGTGTCGGATCGATGTTGTTCTTGATCCAGATCAGCGCGTCGAGCACCATCGGGCCGCAATCGCCGGTGTCCACATAATAGGTGTCGAGCCGCGGATTCTTGCCGTCGTCGGGGTTCCAGCGATAGACGTGGAACTCGCGCACGTCCTTGGCGCCGGTCGGATACGCCCAGATCTTGCCTTCGGTGACCTTGGAGTTCTTGGGAAGATTGAGCTGAACCATCAGATTTTTTCCGTGTCGTTGTAGCCCGGATGGAGCGTAGCGAAATCCGGGATATCATGTGCCCGCATTGCGCTACGCTTCATGCGGGCTACCAGTTGACGATCTAGTAAACCCGCGCCTTCGGCTCGATATAGCTGACGTCGTTGGTGAGCGTGTAGGTGTGCACCGGTCGGTAGTCGATCGTCACTTTCCCGTCGTGACCTAGCCACGAGAGCGTGTGCTTCATCCAATTCTTGTCGTCGCGCTCGGGGAAGTCTTCGCGCGCATGTGCGCCGCGGCTTTCGGTGCGGTTGAGCGCCGAGTTGAGCGTCACCACCGCCTGGGCGATAAGATTGTCGAATTCGAGCGTCTCGATGAGGTCCGAATTCCAGATCAGCGAGCGGTCCGAGACCTTGATGTCGGCGACTTCCGCATGGGTGTCATGGATGAGCTTGACGCCTTCGGCCAGAACCTCGCCGGTGCGGAACACCGCGCAGTTGCTCTGCATCACCCGCTGCATCTTGAGGCGGAGCTGCGCGGTCGGCGTCTTGCCGTTGGCATTGCGGAAGCGGTCGAGCCGCGTGAGCGCAAGATCGGCGGAATCCTTCGGCAGGTCGGCGTGCTTCTCATTCGGCTCGATCAGCTCGGCGCAGCGTTGCGCAGCCGCACGCCCGAACACCACCAGATCGATCAGCGAGTTGGAGCCGAGGCGGTTGGCGCCATGCACCGAGACGCAGGCCGCTTCCCCGAGCGCCATCAGGCCGGGCACCACGAAGTCGTTGTTGCCGTCCTTCTTGATCACCGCCTCGCCGTGGTAGTTGGTGGCGATGCCGCCCATGTTGTAGTGCACGGTCGGAACGATCGGGATCGGCTCGCGCGTCACATCGACGCCGGCGAAGATGCGTGCCGATTCCGAGATGCCGGGCAGCCGTTCGGCCAGCACCTCCTTTGGCAGGTGGTCGAGGTGCAGGAAGATGTGGTCCTTGAGCTTGCCGACGCCGCGGCCTTCGCGAATCTCGATGGTCATGGCGCGCGAGACCACATCGCGCGAGGCAAGGTCCTTGGCGGAGGGCGCATAGCGCTCCATGAAGCGCTCGCCCTCGCTGTTGACCAGATAAGCGCCTTCGCCGCGCGCGCCTTCGGTGATCAGGCAGCCGGAGCCGTAGATGCCGGTCGGATGGAACTGCACGAATTCCATGTCCTCGAGCGGCAGCCCGGCGCGCAGCACCATGGCGTTGCCGTCGCCCGTGCAGGTGTGGGCCGAGGTGCAGGAGAAATAGGCGCGACCGTAGCCGCCGGTCGCCAGGATCGTCATGTGGGCGCGGAAGCGGTGGATCGAGCCGTCCTCGAGGCAGAGCGCAACCACGCCGCGGCAGCGGCCGTCCTCGTCCATGATCAGGTCGATAGCGAAATATTCGATGAAGAACTCAGCTGAATGCTTGAGCGCCTGCCCGTACATGGTGTGCAGCATGGCATGGCCGGTGCGGTCGGCCGCCGCGCAGGTGCGCTGTGCGGTGCCCTTGCCATAGTGCGTGGTCATGCCGCCGAACGGCCGCTGATAGATCTTGCCTTGTTCAGTGCGCGAGAACGGCACACCCCAGTGCTCAAGCTCGTACACAGCCGCCGGCGCGCTGCGGCACATGTATTCGATCGTATCCTGGTCACCGAGCCAGTCGGACCCTTTGACGGTGTCGTACATGTGCCAGCGCCAGTCGTCCTCGCCCATATTGCCGAGCGCCGCCGAGATGCCGCCTTGCGCCGCGACCGTGTGTGAGCGCGTCGGGAACACCTTGCTGATGCAGGCGGTCTTGAGGCCGGCCTCGCTGCAGCCGACCACGGCACGCAGGCCGGAGCCGCCGGCGCCCACCACCAGGACGTCGAACGTGTGATCCTCGATCGGATAGGCGCGGCCGTTGGTAGCAGGAGCGGCCGCGCCGCCGTTGTTTCCACCATTTGGACCTTGAGCGGCCATGCGTCAGACTCCGAATACCCCGAACGACAGCTTGAGGATCCCGTAGGCCGAAGCCAGCGCCACCGCGAAGCTGAAGAAAATGTTGGCCATGATCAGGATCATGCGGGCCGGCTCCTCGTGCACATAATCCTCGATGATCACCTGCATGCCGAGGCGCATGTGGGTGGTGATCGAGATGATGAACAAAAGCATGATGATGGCGACGAGGGGCGAGCCGAGGATCTGCGCGGCTGCCGCGTGGTTGCGGCCGAGCAACGACACGAGGATCACCACGAACGCGATGGTGAGCGGCACATTGGCGACCGCCGTCAGCCGCTGCAGCCAGAAATGCGTGGTGCCGGACCGGGCAGCACCCAGCCCGCGCACGCGGGCGAGCGGCGTGCTCATCTTGCCGACGGCCATTAGTGCGTCCCTCCCATGATGGCGAAGTAGCCCAGCACCCACAGGATCAAGGTGAGGGTGATCGAGCCGACGAGCGTGGCGAGCGACAACCATTCGCGTTCGCTCTGGGTGAAGCCGTGCCCGGTGTCCCAGATCAGGTGCCGAATGCCGCCCAACATGTGGTGCAGGAGCGCCCAGGTGTAGCCGAACAGGATCAGGCGTCCGAAGAACGAGCTCATGAAGCCCGCCATGGTGGCATAAGGGTTGGGACCCGAGGCCGCCGCGATCAGCCACCAGGCAACCAGCAGCGTGCCGAAGTAAAGCCCGGCGCCGGTGATCCGGTGCGCGATCGACATCGCCATCGGCAGCGGCCAACGATAGATCGACAGATGCGGTGACAGCGGCCGTTCGACCGGGGCCTTGGTTTCCGCCATGAGAGGTGCCTCCAGAGAATCTCCAGCGATTTCCGCGTTGCCTCGGCGCAAGCTGCGCGGCGATGGCACGCTACTGGCGCGCGGCTCGGTCAGCAGTCTCGGTGACGCCCGTACCTAGACAATGCGCGGGCGAGCCGCAACTCGCGCCCCCCCCCTTCTGCTGCTCGGCCGACTTCGTATTTCGCGAATATGCGTCGCGTCGTGTTGGCCCACAATAGTTATTTGGCGTAAGCTCCCTTCGCCAAATCCGAAGGATAAGCCATGCGATTCGATCTCGCCGACTTGAGCCTGTTCCGCCACGTGGTCGAAGCCGGCAGCATCACTGCGGGTGCCGAGCGGGCCAACCTGGCGCTTGCGGCCGCCTCCACGCGCATCCGCAACATGGAGGAAGCGCTCGGAGCTGCACTGCTGGTGCGCGGACGACAGGGAATTGCACCGACGCCCGCCGGCCGAACACTGTTGCAGCATGCACGCGTGATCCTGCGCCAGGCCGAGCGGTTGCGCGAGGACCTCGGGGCCTATGCGGGGGGGCAGGCCGGTCAGATCCGGCTCCTGTCCAACACCAACGCGCTGACCGAGTTTCTGCCCGAGGCGTTGAGCTCGTTCCTCGCCACTCACCCGCAGGTCAGCGTCGACCTCGAGGAGCGCCTCTCCGACGAGATCGTCGGCCTCATCGCCGAAGGAGTGGCGGATCTCGGCATCGTGGCGGCGACGGTCGATGCAAGCGCGCTCGAGACATACCCGTTCCGCAAGGACCGCTTCGTGCTCGTGGTGGCGCGTGACCATCCGTTGGCCGGCCGCGCGGAGGTCGCCTTTGCCCAGGTGCTGCAATACGATTTCGTCGGCCTGGATCGTTCGAGCGCGCTGCAGCGCTTCCTTGCCGACAAGGCGGCGCGCGGCGGCCGCTCGCTGCGCCTGCGGGTGCAGCTGCGTAGCTTTGACTCGGTCTGCCGGCTGGTGGAATGCCATGTCGGCGTCGGCATCGTGCCTGAGACCACGGCGCGTCGGGTGGCGCGCACCATGGCGATCAGTCGCGTGGCGCTGACCGATCCTTGGGCCGAGCGCGAGCTCACCATCTGCATCCGCAGCCTTTCGGCATTGCCCGCCTATGCGCGCGAGCTGGTGCAGCATCTGCGCGCCGATCATGGCTGACCGTCACGGCTGGGTTTGAAGGTTCATCAAGTCCGGCATCAGCATGTTGTCGTTTAGATTGGCCATGATCCAGAGCGAGCCGGCAACCACCAGCGTGACGATGAGGAGCCCGAAGGCGAGCGCAAGCACGTTGTTGGTATTGTCAGGCCCGGTGGTGATGTGCAGGAAAAAAACCAGATGGATGCCCATCTGGGCGATGGCCAGCACCGCAAGGCCGAGCGGCACGCCGGGCGCCCACAGGAGCGTGGTGTTGGCCGCCCAGAACGAGGTTGCGGTCAGGATCACAGCGAGAACAAGCCCGGTCGTATAGGTCAGGAAACCCGAAAAACGGCCGGCTTCTCGTTCGAGGATCGGGATTTGCTCGCCGGGAGCATGCTGATTCTCGATGACGCTCATCCGCGAATTCCTATCAGATAAACTACGGTGAAAATCCCCACCCAAATAATATCGAGTGCATGCCAGAACAGGCTGAAGCAGAGCAGGCGGCGGCACACAATGGGCGAAAATCCCTTGGTCGCAACCTGCGCCATCATGATGATGAGCCACAACAGCCCGGCGGTGACATGCGCCCCGTGACAGCCCACCAGGGTGAAGAAGGCCGACAAGAAAGCGCTGCGCTGGGGCGTGGCGCCGCGTGCGATCATTCCGGCGAATTCACGCAGCTCGAGCCCCAGGAATAGGGCGCCGAGCGCAAACGTGAACGCTGCCGCCAGATAGGTCGGCGCTTGCCTCTCCGCCCCGATCGCCAGCGACATCAGTCCACACGCATAGCTCGAGAGGAGGAGACTTCCGGTTTCGATCGCGACGCTCACCTGATTGAACAGCTCAGGCCCACCGGGCCCCCCCGCCGTCGCGCGCGACAAGACCGCGTAGGTGGCGAATATCGCCGAGAACATGACGATGTCGCTGAGGAGAAATATCCAGAACCCGTAGCCGACGATGATCCGCCGCGACGCAGGACCGGCTTCCGTGTCCGGAAGCATCGCGGTTTCGCCGTGCATCGCCGCAACGCTCATCACGCCGGCCCCGCCCGGTAGGAGCGGTCCACGCGGGCGACCTCGGCGGCCGCGACTTCGAGCTCGTTCTCCTCGCGCCAGGCGAATACGAGGATCGTCACGAACGCCCCGATCAGCCCGACGCCGGCCATCCACCAGATGTGCCAAATGAGCGCGAAGCCGGTCACGACTGCAAAAAAAGCGGTGATGAAGCCGGTGGCTGTGTTTGCCGGCATCTCGATTGGTTCGTAGGCTCTCGGCTGCACCCCTTGCCGGGCATTCTTCATCACCCAGAAGGCGTCCTTTGCGGTGACGCGGGGGAGGGTCGGGAAATTCCAGGGCGGCGGCGGGGAGGGCGTCGACCATTCGAGCGTGCGGCCATTCCACGGGTCGCCAGTCAGGTCACGGCGCTCCTCGCGTGTGCGAATCGACACGACCAGCTGCACGATCAGGCAAATAATCCCTGCCAGGATCACTACTGCCCCGATCGCCGCCACGATCAGCCACGGTTGCCATTGCGGGACATCGTAACGTTCCATCCGGCGCGTCATCCCCATGAGGCCGAGCGCATAGAGCGGCATGAACGCGAGATAGAAGCCGATGAACCAGCACCAGAACGCGGCCTTGCCCCAACGCTCATCCAACGTGAAGCCGAAGGCCTTGGGAAACCAGTACATGTAACCGGCCACGGCGCCGAAGAAGACGCCCCCAATGATCACATTGTGGAAATGCGCGATCAGAAACAGGCTGTTGTGGAGCTGGAAATCGGCCGGCGGCACGGCCAGGAGCACACCGGTCATTCCACCGATCACGAAGGTCACCATGAATCCGAGCGACCAGAGGATCGGCGCCGTGAAGCGCACACGGCCCCCATACATGGTGAACAGCCAGTTGTAGATCTTCACGCCGGTCGGCACCGCGATGATCATCGTCATCACGCCGAAGAAGCCGTTTACGTTGGCGCCTGCCCCCATAGTGAAGAAGTGGTGTAGCCAGACGATGAAGGAGAGGATGCAGATCGCCATCGTGGCGGCGACCATCGAGCGGTAGCCGAACAGCGGCTTGCCGGAGAATGTCGCGATCACCTCGGAAAAGATGCCGAAGGCCGGGAGCACCAGGATATAGACCTCCGGATGACCCCAGACCCAGATGAGGTTGACGTACATCATCTGGTTGCCCTGACCCTCCGCGGTGAAGAAATGGAATCCCAGATAGCGATCGAGCAGAAGCATTGCGAATGTCGCGGTCAGCACCGGAAAGGCCGCGACGATCAGGAGGTTTGCGGCGAGCGAGGTCCAGCAGAAAACCGGCATGCGCATGTATCCCATGCCGGGCGCGCGCATTTTCAGGATCGTGGTGGTGAAATTGATGCCGGTCATCAGCGAGCCGGCGCCGGAGATCTGCAGCGCCCACAGATAGTAGTCGACGCCGACGCCGGGCGAAAATCTCAGCTCGCTGAGCGGCGGATAAGCGAGCCAGCCGGTGCGCGCGAACTCGCCGACCACGAGTGACATGTTGGTCAGGAGCACGCCGGATGCGGTGAGCCACAGGCTCACGGAGTTGAGCGTCGGAAACGCGACATCACGAATCCCGAGCTGCAGCGGCACCGCGAAATTCATGAGACCGATGACGAACGGCATCGCCATGAAGAAGATCATGATGGTGCCGTGTGCCGAGAACACCTGGTCGTAGTGCTCTGGCGGCAGATAGCCGTGCGAGCCTCCCGCAGCAAACGCCTGCTGGGAGCGCATCATGAGGGCATCGGTGAAGCCGCGCAGGAGCATCACCAGCGCCAGCACGCAATACATCACGCCGATCCGCTTGTGATCGACCGATGTCAGCCATTCATTCCACAGATACGGCCAGTGCCCGCGCGCCGTGATCCAGATGAGGATCGCGATGACCGCGAAGATCATGAGCCCCGATGCGATCATGTCGATCGGCTCGTGGATCGGAATGGCGCTCCAGCTGAGCTTACCGAGGAGGTTCACGGGCACTCCTCATTCAAGGCGTCGTGTTCGGTGAGGGCCGTGAGCCGCCCGGAGGGATGGCGAGGGTCGCGATCTTGGCGAACAGGTCCGGCGCTACGGATCCATAGGTGAAAGGCGTGACCGCCTGGCTCGGCCGGGCGAGCTCCTCATAGGCCTGCCGATCAAGCGCCGGTCCCTTGCCGCGAATGCCGTCCGCCCAGCTCGCGAATTGATCTGGCGGCAGTGCGTTGACGAGAAAATGCATGTCGGAAAAGCCATCGCCGCTGAATTGCGCCGATCGCCCCACCAAGGTGCCGGGCGCATCGGCCTGAAGCGCGAGCCGCGTGACCATGCCGGACATGGTATAAATTTGGCTCCCAAGCTGGGGCACAAAGAAGCTGTTCATCACGCTCGAGGATGTCAGCTGGAAGTTGATCGGGATCGCAGCCGGAATTGTGAGCTGGTTGACGCTGGCTATTTGTTGCTCGGGGTAGATGAAGAGCCACTTCCAGTCGAGTGCGACCACCTGAACAGCAAGCGGCCGTGCCGGCGACTCGAGCGGCCTCCCCGGATCAAGCTCGTGTGCGCTGATCCAGCCGATGCCGCCGACCAAGAGCACCGTCATCGCGGGGATCGACCACACGATCATCTCGATCCGGCCCGAATACTCCCAGTCGGGCAGGTAGCGACCGCGCGGGTTGGACGCGCGATACCAGAATGCGACGGCGAGCGTCGCCAGCATGGTTGGGACGACGATCGCCAGCATGATGCCGAGCGAGTTGAAGAGAAGGGTCCGCTGCGCTGCCGCTATCGGTCCGCGTGGATCGAGCACACCTTGTGCGCAGCCGCCAAGGAGCAAGGTCGGCGCGACCAGCAACGCACCGCCGGCCGTCGCGCGGACGGTATGCTTTCGGCCGGCCGGCATCGGCGATCTCCAAGACAAAGCGACGCGTGCGTCCCTATCCGCAGGGCCAAACGCCTTTGGGGGTCGGGTCGTTCCCGCACTGCAACAGTCGGGTAGCGGACAGAGGCTGGTGCCTCGGAAGCGCGGGTGCAGCGATTGTTGTGCTGCTACTTCGGCAGCAACACCCAATAATCGAGATCGAGCAGCACCGCCGGATGGTCGCCCTCGACCTCCTTGAGCGGAAAATCGGCGGCCGGATGATCCTTGGTGGCGACCAGGCGCAGCCGCAGCGCCCCGATATCGTTGCGCCCCGGCAAGTCGGCTTTTGCCAACACCTCTGACCAGGCGAACACAGTCATGCCGGCAAACAGCGGCGAGACGTGACGCCCGCCGTTGATGGCAGCGATGTGAAACGCGTTGTTCAGCCCGTTGAAGGAGAGTGCGCGGGCGAGCGAGATCACGTGGCCGCCGTAGATCAGCCGGCGCCCGAAGCGGTCCTGCGCGGCGGCAAACTGGTTAAAGTGGATGCGCGCTGTGTTCTGGTAAAGGCGGGTCGCGGTCTGGTGCTCCGCCTCCTCGACGGTCACGCCGTCCACATGATCGATCTTCTCGCCGACCGCATAGTCGGCGAACCGGTAAGGCGCGCCCGCCAGCTTGAAGTCATAGGACGCAACATCGATCGGTGGGCAGGCATCGCCCAGCATGCTCGGCAACAGCGCCTCCGGCAGGCGCGGCACGTGGTCGCCGCCAGCAGGCGCTTTTTCGTCGCGCTTGCGCACCATCACCCAGCGAACATATTCGAGCACCTTGGCGCCGTCCTGGCGATAGCCGGTCGAGCGCACGAACACGATGCCGGTCTTCCGGCTCGAATTCTCCTTCAGCCCGATGATCTCGGAGACGGCATTCAGGGTGTCGCCCGGATAAACCGGGGCAAGGAAGCGCCCGCCCGCATAACCGAGATTGGCGACCGCGTTGAGCGAAATGTCGGGCACGGTCTTGCCGAACACGATATGAAAGACCAGCAGGTCGTCGACCGGCGAACGCGGGTAGCCGATTTTTTGCGCAAAGACGTCGGAGGATTGCACCGCAAAGCGCGGCCCGAACAGGCCGTTGTATATGGCAACGTCGCCCGCCGTGATGGTGCGCGGTACCGCATGGGTGATGAGCTGCCCGATGCGGAAATCCTCGAAGAAGTTGCCGCTGGAAGTCTTGGTCATGAACGGCTCTTCGTGTCGCGCCGGGAATGTCCAGGCTTTCTGGACGTATGTTCAATCAGAGCAGCGAGAGTATGACGCTTCGCGGGTCCTTCCGCCCCCGACCAGGCCGGAAAGCCGTGCCGGCGCATCCGTCGCCGTCTCGGTGACGTAGCTTCCGTAAAAGCGGTCGAGCATGATGACAACCTGAAACCTCGCCTCACTTGGCTTTGTCCTATATAAGTAATCCTGCAAGAGCCCGGCCATGACGACCAGCACGATCGAAGCCACCGCCCCCCAGGCCCCCGTCGCGCCGAACGCGGCCCCTACTTCGGGCGGCAAAGGGGAGATCATCCATCCGGCATGGGTGCGCATCACCCATTGGGTCAACGCGTTCGCCATGCTGATGATGATCGGCTCGGGCTGGCAGATCTACGATGCCTCGCCGCTTTTTCCGTTCAGCTTCCCGCGCGCCATCACGTTGGGTGATTGGCTAGCGGGTGCGCTGCTCTGGCATTTCGCCGCCATGTGGCTCTTGGTCGTGAATGGCCTCGTGTATGTGACCTTGGGCATCATAACCGGCCGTTTCCGCCGCAAGCTTTTGCCGCTGTCGCCTCGTCGGGTGATGGCCGATCTGCGCGCCGCCTTGTCGGGCCGGCTGTCGCACGATGACCTTTCTGCCTACAACGCGGTGCAGAAGCTTCTCTATCTCGGCGTGATAATCTGCGCCGTGCTGATCGTCCTGTCAGGCTTGTCGATCTGGAAGCCGGTGCAGCTGCGCGAGCTCAGCCTCGTGTTCGGCGGCTATGATGCGGCCCGCTACGTGCACTTTCTCGCCATGACCGCGATCGTCAGCTTTCTGACCATCCATGTGATCATGGCTTTCCTGGTGCCGAGAAGCCTGCGCGCCATGATCACCGGCAGAGGCTGAGAGGAGGACTCAATGCCCCGCATCCGCAAGCGAATCCCGGGTGTCGATCCACGCCTGTTGGCGCGCGACGCCGCCAAGCTCATGCCAGAGCCGACGCGACGTTGGTTCTTACGCGGCGGCGCCAGCATGGGTGCGCTCGCTTTGCTCTCCGGATGCGACATCGTCAACGAGGATACAGCCGAGCGAGCCCTGCAGCAGATTTCCTACTTCAATGACCGTGTGCAGGGCTGGCTGTTCGACCCTAACCGGCTTGCGCCGACCTATCCGGACAGCATGGTGACCCGGCCGTTTCCCTTCAACGCCTACTATCCGGAGGAGGATGCGCCGGAAGTCGACAAGGAAGACTACGAATTCGAGGTGGGCGGCAAGGTCGAGAACACCAAGTCATGGACACTCGATGAGCTGTACGCGTTGCCGCAGGAGACGCAGATCACGCGCCACATTTGCGTCGAGGGTTGGAGCGCGATCGGCAAATGGACCGGCACGCCGTTTCGCGAATTCCTGCGCCGGGTCGGCGCCGATACGCGCTCAAAATATGTCTGGTTCCGCTGCGCCGAAGGCTATTCCACCTCGATCGACATGGCGACCGCGCTGCATCCACAGACCCAGATGACCTTTCAATTCGACGGCGAGATCCTGCCGGTCAAGTACGGGTTCCCGATGAAGATTCGCATTCCAACGAAGCTCGGCTTCAAGAACCCGAAGCACGTGATGGAGATGGCGGTCACCGACAAGTATCTCGGCGGCTATTGGGAGGATCAGGGCTACAACTGGTTCAGCGGCAGTTGATTTGTTGATGCAGATTTCTGCGTAGACGCGTTAGCCTGGGTAGCACGCAGCTCGCGGGCGGCGCCCGGAGGTGTGCGGCTTGGCTGGGTCTCGGCTGATGAGAAGGAGGAGCGGGCGAACGATGAGGGTGCGCCGTCGCGAATTCCTCTTTCTTGCCACGACTGCAGCGGTTGCCGCCGCACCGATCGCCGTCCGTGCGCAGGCCTATCCGGCGCGGCCGCTGCATATCGTCTCGCCCGCGCCGGCGGGGGGCGCGACCGACATCCTCGCCCGCCTCATGGGCGAGTGGTTGGCAGAGCGGCTCGGCCAAGGAGTGATCGTCGACAACCGGCCGGGCGCCGGAACCAATCTGGGCACCGAAGCAGTCGCCCACGCTGCGGCGGACGGCTATACGCTGCTCGTCATCGCGCCCACCGCCGCCGTCAACGCGACGCTCTACGAGAAGCTCAGCTTCGACTTCCTGCGCGACATCGCCCCGGTCGCCGGCATCATGCGGGTGCCGCAGGTGATGGAGGTCGGCCCGTCGGTTCCGGCCAGCACTGTGCCCGAGTTCATCGCCTACGCGCGTGAGAACCGCGGCGCCATCAACATGGCGTCGGCCGGCATCGGCACCTCGCCGCACATGGCGGGCGAGCTGTTCAAGATCATGACCGGCATCGAGATGACGCACGTGCCCTATCGGGGCTCGGCGCCTGCCCTCACCGATCTCATCGGCGGGCGGGTGCAGGTCATGTTCGACGCGCTGCTCTCCTCCATCGCGCAGATCAGGGCCGGCAGGTTGCGCGCGCTGGCGGTGACCACGGCGCAACGCGCCGCAGCCCTGCCCGAGGTTCCGACCGTCGCTGACTTCGTGCCCGGCTATGAGGCGAGCGCATGGTATGCGCTCGGCGCCCCGAAGGCGACGCCGGATGAGATCGTCGCGCGGCTAAACCGCGAGATCAATGCGGGGCTCGCCGATACGCGGATCAGGCAACGCTTCGCCGAGCTCGGCGGCGCCCCCATGCCGATGACCCCAGCCGAGCTCGGAGGGTTTATTACCGCGGAGACCGAGAAGTGGGCGAAGGTGGTGCACGCCGCTCATCTCAAGGCTGAGTGATCGACCCTGCAGGCGCATTGGCCGACGCCGGAGCTCAGCGCTATATTCCCTAAGCTTTGAGGGGAGGCCATGATGGCCGAAGCGAAACTCGCTCCGAACCTGCCGGACTGGATGGTCGAACACGCCAACCGCTATCTGGCCAGTGGTGGAACCGACGGGCACATGTACAAGATAGCCGTGCCGGGACGCGGTGAAATCACCGCACCGGCGCTGCTGCTGACCACCACCGGCCGCAAGTCTGGCGACAAGTTCATATTCCCGCTGTTTTACGGAACGGACGGCGGCAGCTATTTCGTGATCGCCTCAAAGGGCGGCGCGCCCCAACACCCGGGCTGGTATCTCAATATCCTCGCCAACCCTGATGTCGAGGTGCAGGTTGGGACCAAGATGCTGAAGGCCAGGGCCAGAACAGCGACGGGCGAGGAACGAGCTCGACTTTGGAAAAAGGCGCTCGAGTTTTGGCCGCCCTACGCCGATTACCAACTCAAGACAGAACGTGAGATACCGGTGGTTGTGCTGGACCCGGGTAAGAGCGAGCCGTAGCGACCGGCATGAAAGATCGACGCCAGTTCTCCACTTGCCTCTTGGCCGGATTGATGAGTCCGCTCGCAGCGCCTCTTGCTCGCGCGCAGAGCTATCCGTCCCGCCCGGTGCGCATTCTCGTCGGCTACACGGCGGGCGGCGTGAGCGACATTCTGGCGCGGCTGATCGGGCAGTGGCTCTCAGGGCGGCTCGGACAACCGTTTGTGGTCGAGAACCGGCCCGGCGCGGCGAGCAATATCGCGACCGACGCGGTCGCGCATGCGCCTGCCGATGGTTACACGCTGTTGCTCGCCGGGATATCGAACGCGATCAACGTCGCTGTCTATGAGAATGTGAATTTTGACTTCATCCGTGATCTTGCTCCGGTGGCGATGATCAGCCGCAGTCCACTGGTGATGGAAGTAAATCGCGCCGTGCCGGCGACGACTGTTCCGGAATTCATCGCGTATGCCAAGGCCAATCCCGGCGCGATCAACATGTCCTCGGCGGGGACCGGCGGCGCAACCCACGTTGCCGGCGAATTGTTTGCGATGATGGCGGGCATAAAGATGTCGCACGTGCCCTACCACGGGGCGCCGCCGGCGCTCGCGGATCTCCTTGCCGGGCGCGTGCAGATCATGTTCGACAACATGGCCTCCTCGGTCGAGCTGATCAAGGCCGGCCGGCTGCGGGCGCTCGCTGTCACAACGACAGCGCGCTCGGAGGCGCTGCCTGACCTGCCGCCGATCGCCGAGTTCCTGCCCGACTATGAAGCGGACGTGTGGAATGGGATCGTCGCCCCCAGGAACACGCCTCCGGACGTCGTCGCGAAATTGAATCGAGAGATCAATGCGGCGCTGGCCGACGCAAAATTCACGGCCGACCTGGCCAAGCTCGGCAATGTTCCGGCGCCCGGTTCACCGGCCGACTTTCAAAAGGTCATCGCCGACGACACGGAAAAATGGACCAAGGTCGTGCGCTTCATCGGGCTCAAGCCGTCCTGAGTTTCAGGCCGGCAGGATGTGCGCCCATTTGGCGCGGATGCGCGCCGCGAGTGCCGCACTCGATCCGACCGCGGACGGGAAGCTTTCACGTCGCGACCAGGGCCGGCAGGCGTCGATGACCACCCGCGAATTCCGGCTGTCGTCCCTGCCGTAATTCATCGGATCGGAGGTGCCGGTCCAGCAGCCCCGGAGAATCTCGAAATCCTCCCGCGGATCGCAGCGCGTGCACATGGCCCAGATCACCCTGTCCATATTCGAGGGATCGATATCATCGTCCACCACCACCACGATGCGGTTCGCGTAGGCGCCGGCGTGACATTGGGAAGCGACGAGGCCCGCCTGCTTCGCATGCCCGGCATATTGCTGTTTGATCGAGACGGTGAGCCATAGGCGGCTGCCGCCGGCCGGATGCGCCCATACGCCCTTCACTTCAGGAATGCCCGCCGCCTCGAGCTGATTCCAGACCGCGCCGGAGCGATAGGTGCCGCGATAGAAGGAATCATCGTCCGGCGGGATGCCGGGAACGGCGCCGAGCAGGATAGGGGCGTTGCGATGCATGAGCGTCTCGACCCGAAGCGCCGTCTCCTTGCGCTTGCCCGCCACGTAATAACCACACCATTCGCCGAAGGGGCCTTCTTCGATCAGATCGTTGGGATGCACATGGCCTTCGAACGCGATCTCAGCATTGGCCGGAATAGGCAGCCGGGTGAGCGGGCCCTCGATCACTTCCACCGGTTCGCCCAATAGGCCACCGGCGGCATCGTACTCGTTCTTGCCGTAGGGAATCTCCAGGCCTGAGACCATGAACAGCGCCGGATGCATGCCAACGACCGCCGCGACCGGGCAGGGCTCGCCGCGCTCGTGATATTTGCGCATGATGAGATTGCCATGCTTGCCCTTGGTGCAGTGAACGGATGCCACGTTGCGATCATGCACCTGGATGCGATAGGCGCCGTAATTGACCCAGCCGGAATCCGGATCCTTCATGATCACCATGCAGGCGGTGCCGATGAAATAGCCGCCGTCCTCTTCGTGCCATTTCGGCGTCGGGATGTGGCGCAAATCGAGCTCGTTGCCGCCAAATCTATTCTCCTGGACCGGGCCGCTTGCGACGGTGACCGGAGGAATGGATTTCATGTCGCGCATCGTGCGGCGCCAGAACCCAACGAGATCGATATCCCTGCCGGATGGGGGAAGGCCGAGGGTGATATTGATCCGCGGCACCGAGGTGAGAATGTTCGCCAGAATGCGATACCCGCTCGGAAATCCGGGGATGTCGTCGAACAAGACCGCCTTGTTGCCGGTCCGCCGCTGAAAGGCATCGACGATACCGCCGATCTCCTCCTCCAGCTCGGCGCCGCTCACCCTTTGGAGCTGATCCGCCGCTTCGATCTCTGCCACCCAGTCGCGTAGATCCGGATTGGGCATTTCTTGTCTCCTCCGCGACGTCTGTTGCCGCCGCATCTATAGTGGAAACCGACAGTAGAGGGAGAGAAAATGCTGACTGAGCAGCATCACGAGGGCACTTTCTATCAGCCGAAGGGCCCCGCACCGCCAGCACGTTTTCCGATGTCGGATTCGCTAACGAGGCTGGGGCCGGCGCTTGGCTGCGCAGCCGACGCGCTTTCGCACCACGCAGCTCCAGCCGCTAGGGTCCCCAGCAACTGATCGATCCGTGCATGGTCTGCGCCCGCTGCGGCATCATCGGCGCAAGCTTGGATCGTCCTTGGACTCGGCCTCCACTTTCTCCGCCAAAGCCATGGCCTGATCTATAAGTTGCGCGGCAAATTGCCAATCACCCTCTGCGCGAGCACGGGCAGCGAGAGCTAGCAACCGGGAAATCTGCATACGAACGATGCCCTTATCCATGTTCGACAAACGCCGAGAGCCGATCGAGGTCTCTGCGGCAAAATGAAATCGGAACAGGGCGCGTGCCTGGGGAAGGCTCTGCGCCGCTCTGGCGGTTGCGCGCGCCTGATTCAAGGGCGCTCCTGCGGCGGCACGCGGGTGATGAGGCGCGCCCCGCGCTGGAAGGTCACATAATCCCACAGCCAATTGAACGCCACGATGAAGCGGTCCCTGATTTCGATCAGGAAGAAGATGTGGACCACGCTCCAGAACAGCCAGCCGAGCACGCCGCGCAGCTCGAGCCAGTTGAGCTTCACGACGGCGGCGCGGCGCCCGATGGTGGCGAGATCCCCCTGGTGGCGATAGCGGAATGGCCCGCTTGGCGCCGCGCCCGCAATGCGCGCCGTAATCAGCCGCCCGACATATTGCCCCATCTGCTTGGCGGCTGGCGCAATGCCGGGAATCTGCTGGCCCACGACGGCCGCGGTATCGCCGATGGCGAAGATTTCCGGGTGCTGCGGCACCGACAGATCTGGGCCGACCTGCACGCGTCCGGCGCGGTCGTGCGCGGCGCCGAGCCAGCGCGCCGCCGGCGAAGCCGTCACTCCGGCCGCCCAGATGATGGTGGCGGCTTCAATGCGTCCGTTTTCCAGGTCGACGCCGCGCGCGTCGCACTTGGTGACGCGCGTCTGCGTCATCACCTCGACGCCCTTCTGTTGCAGTGTCGATCGGACATAGTCCGACAAATGAGCCGGGAACGTTGGCAGCACTCGCGGGCCGGCTTCGATCAGCACGATGTGTGAAGCTTTCGGATCGATACGCCGGAAATCCCTGGCGAGCGTCTGCCGTGCGACCTCGGCGATCGCGCCCGCCATTTCGACGCCGGTCGCACCAGCTCCGACGATCACGAAGGTCAAAAGGCGCCGCCGTTCCGTTTCGTTGGTCGCCAGCTCGGCCCGCTCGAAGGCAATCAGGAGCTGCCGGCGGATGCGGGTTGCGTCTTCAATACGCTTAAGTCCCGGCGCCACCGCGGCCCATTCGTCGTGACCGAAATAGGAATGGGTCGCGCCGGTCGCCAGCACCAGATAGTCATAGGGAACGCTGACCGAATCGGCCTGCACGATCTTCCTGGCGGTATCGATGCCGGTAACCTCGGCCATGAGCACGGTCGCATTCTCTTGCCGGCGCAAGATGCTGCGGATCGGCCACGCCACGTCGGCCGGCGACAAGGCCGCGGTCGCGACTTGGTAAAGGAGCGGCTGGAAGCAATGATGGTTCTGCTCGTCAATGACTGTCACATCGGACGGCGCCCCTTTGAGCGCTTTTGCCGCCTCCAGCCCACCGAAGCCGGCGCCGACGATCACGACCTTGGGACGCTCGCCGGGCATGCGCACGGATGCCTCCATCAACCCTACGTTAGGATGTAATGGCGCCGCTTGCGGCTGCCAGCATCCACCGAATGCCGGTGGTTGCAGCCAGTCATGCATTGCCGCGGGCGCCTTGCCATTGTCTGCGGCGCCCATTAGCAATCCGCCCGGCTCCTAACGGCAAGGCGAGGCGATATGGCGACCCACAAGCTCCTGCTTCTTCCCGGCGACGGTATCGGCTTCGAGGTGATGGCCGAGGTGAAGAAGCTCATCGTTTGGATGAACGCCCACGGCATGGGCGCCTTCGAGACCGAGGAGGGGCTGGTCGGCGGCTCCTGTTACGATGCCCACGGCGTGGCGGTGACCGACGCCACCATGGATCATGCGCATGCCGCCGATGCAGTGATTTTCGGCGCGGTTGGCGGGCCAAAATGGGACGGCGTCCCTTATGATGTGCGGCCAGAGGCCGGGCTGCTGCGGCTCCGCAAGGACCTAGCGCTGTTCGCCAATTTGCGGCCGGCCGTGTGCTATCCGGCGCTTGCCGCTTCCTCGAGCCTCAAGACCGATGTGGTCGAGGGCCTCGACATCATGATCGTGCGCGAGCTCACCGGCGGGGTGTATTTCGGCGAGCCCAAGACCATCAGCGATCTCGGCAACGGCCAGAAACGCGCCATCGACACCCAGGTCTACGACACTTACGAGATCGAGCGCATCGGCCGCGTCGCCTTCGAGCTTGCACGCAAGCGCCGCAACAAGGTGACCTCGATGGAGAAGCGCAACGTGATGAAGACCGGCGTGCTGTGGCACGAGGTGATGACCGCCCTGCACAGCCGGGAGTTCAAGGACGTCACGCTCGAGCATCAGCTTGCCGATGCGGGCGGCATGCAGCTCGTGCGCTGGCCCAAGCAGTTCGATGTGATCGTCACCGACAATCTGTTCGGCGACATGCTGTCCGATGTCGCCGCCATGCTGACCGGCTCGCTCGGCATGCTGCCCTCGGCCTCATTGGGCGAGACCAATCCCAAGACCGGCAAGCGCAAGGCGATGTACGAGCCGGTGCACGGGTCGGCACCCGATATCGCCGGCAAGGGGCTCGCCAACCCGATTGCCATGATCACGTCGTTCGGGATGGCGCTGCGCTATTCTTTCGGCATGGGTCGCGAAGCCGATCTGATCGACCAGGCCATCGCCGCAACGCTCGCCAAAGGCCTGCGCACCGCCGACATCAAATCGGACGGCGCCAAGGTGGTGGGCACGACCGAGATGGGTGCCGCGATCCTCAGCGAGATGGCAGCGCTCGCACGCTAAGGGGCCGCGTTACCACGGCCAGAAATTGTTGCGGCTGGTGTCCCAGGGGCCGACTAGAGGCCCACGGATATTGCCGGTTGTGAAGTCGATCGGGGCGGTGGGCGAATAGCCGGGCGGATAGACGTAGTCGGTGAACTTGCGCTGCCCGGGCTTGACCTCGGTGCCGGCGTCCAGGAACGAGCGCTTCTCGACCGTCACGTGGGCCGGTGGGTTCTTCGTTTTCTTCTTGGCGAGGCCCTGACCGGAGCCGGGCTGATAGGGATCGCTTGCGGTCTGCGCGCCTGCCGGCGCCGCCATCGCAATCCCCAAAAGCGCACCGACGGCAGCTACGGCCAAGGTCTTCGAACGCATGACACCCCCACATGGTTTGATGGACCGAGAGGCACTCTAGCCGGGCCAGCCCGTTGTCCACAAGTGAAACACCCTGTTCGCCCGCTGCAAAAGCGCAGGGCGGTTGCGCAATCCCGGCAGCGGTCCGTCGCCGGGAGGGCCGCTGCCTAAGATGCGGATTCCACCCGGCACGAAATTGATCTAGAAGCACCCCCAAAGATCGCGGCGGACTTGCCGTCTGCAGGGCAGAAAGATCGAGGAGAGTTAACAATGGGTTACAAGGTTGCGGTCGTGGGCGCGACCGGCAATGTGGGGCGCGAGATGCTCGCCATTCTGGCGGAGCGGGCGTTCCCGGCCGATGAAGTGGTGGCGCTCGCTTCGCGCCGCAGCGTGGGCACCGAGGTCTCCTTCGGTGACAAGACGCTCAAGATCAAGGCGCTCGAGCATTGCGACTTCTCCGACATCGACATCTGCCTGATGTCGGCGGGTTCTTCGGTTGCCAAGGAATGGGCCCCGAAGGTCGCCGCCGCCGGCGCTGTGGTGATCGACAATTCCTCGCAGTGGCGCTACGACGCCGACGTGCCGCTCGTCGTCCCCGAGGTGAACGCGCACGCGCTCACCGATTTCCGCAAGCGGGGCATCATCGCCAACCCCAACTGCTCCACCGCTCAGCTCGTCGTCGCGCTCAAGCCGCTGCACGATCACGCCACCATCAAGCGGGTGGTGGTTGCGACCTATCAGTCGGTCTCCGGCGCCGGCAAGGAGGCGATGGACGAATTGTTCGCGCAGACCAAGGCGGTGTTCACCTTGGGCGAGATCGAGTCCAAGAAGTTCACCAAGCGGATCGCCTTCAATCTCATCCCGCATATCGACGTCTTCATGGAGGACGGCTACACCCGCGAGGAATGGAAGATGGTGGCCGAGACCAAGAAGATCCTCGATCCCAAGATCAAGCTCACCGCGACCTGCGTGCGGGTGCCGGTGTTCATCGGCCATTCGGAAGCCGTCAACATCGAGTTCGAGAAGCCGATCACTGCAGATGAAGCGCGCGAGGTGCTGCGCTCGGCTCCCGGCGTGCTGGTGATCGACAAGCGCGAGGCGGGCGGCTACGCCACGCCCTACGAATGCGTCGGTGAGGATGCCACTTATGTGAGCCGCATCCGCGAGGATGCGACGGTGGAGAACGGCATCTCGCTCTGGTGCGTCTCCGACAACCTGCGCAAGGGCGCTGCCCTCAACGCCGTGCAGATCGCCGAAGGCTTGATCAATCGCAAGCTGATCCAGGCCAAGCAGAAGGCCGCATGAGCGGTTGCGCTCAGTGGGCGGGTGAGGGCGACTGCTCCGGCTGGGCGTTGTTTTCCTGCCTCTGACTGTTGTTCTGCTGCTCCTTGCGCCGTTGGGCGAGGTGATGCCCGGCGTAGCAGCCGGCGATCGCACCCAGAACGGCATGATGGCCGGCATAGTGGCCTGCAACAGCACCAGCCGCCGCGCCTGTAATGCACCCCTTGGCGTCGGCGGAGCTTGTCGTGGCCGCAATGCCGAGCGCGAGCGCTGCAAGTATCAAGATCATTTTCATCTGCGGGTCCTCCAGGAGTGCCGACCGCTGGGCGCCGTTTTCTGCGCTGCGATCGGCCACCAAGCCCAACCCGGCGAAACATCCGCGGTTCCCGCGCCTCGATCTCGCTCCATCCCATCGTACCCTTTGTGCCGGGGTTCGACGATCTGCATCCCACGCGCCGCGCCTGCGCGAAGTCTGATGCGTGTTGTCGACCGGCGGTTGCCGTGCGGCGGTGCGTCCTGCGGCAAGGCAGCCGCGCCATGCGGCCTGTCCGGCGCACGCGGTCGCCGGCAGCCGCTATCCCGAGACTAAGACGTCGCGCGTCAATGTTTGATGCTGCGTCTGCGTACTGTGCCATGCCGCCACGCGGCTCGGCGCATCGCTAGCGCCGCGAGCGGCTCAGTCGCAGATGTCTTCAGTCGTAGATTTTCCTGGCTTCGTCGGCAACCACCGTCGGCACGTTCATCAGCTTGGCCACGATAGCCTGCGCCTCCTCGCCGCTGACGGGATCGACCGGCAGCTGCTGATTGGCCATCTCGGCCAGGAAGGCCTTGTCCTTCATTGTTTGGTCGAATGCCTGGCGAATCATCGCGACGCGATCCGACGGCACCCGGTTCGACATGATGAAAGGACGGCCGATTTCATCGGCGGCGTCGAGCACCTTCAGGACCTGTCTCTGCTCATCGGTCGTGGCAAAGGTGCCGATATAGGCCGCGCTTTCCGGAATGTCGGCTGGCCGCTTTTGCATGAACCGCACGAACACATGGGCCTTCCCGTCCTTGATCCATTCAGGCGGAATACTGCTGAAGGATCCGCAATCGCCGTCGAGCTCACCGCGCTCGATCGCGAGCCTTTGCTCCGCACTTCCGGGAAATCCCAGTATCTGCTTCACCGGCGCATGAAATACGTCCCGCAGCGTCGCCCCATTTATGTAGTTGCCGGCGCCCTTGGCGGTCGAACCCAGGATAAAATGCTTGCGCTGCATGAGGTCGGCCCAGCTGCGCACGCCTTTAGGACCAAATCCGTAGCACACGCGAAAGTCGGGGGTGACGACGCCGATCCAGGCGTATTTGCGGAAATCGAGATGCACCTTGTCCGGCTCCAGCACCGATTGGGTCACGAGCCCCGGATTGAAGGTGGTCATCACCGTGCCGTCCGCGGGCGCGGTGAGATTCAGGTAGCGCACGGAGGTCAGGCTTCCGGCGCCCGGCATGTTCTCAACAATCACGTCGGGGTTGCCCGGGATGTGCTCGCCCAGATGCCGGGCCAGCACGCGCGCATAGGCGTCATATCCGCCGCCAGGGGAGAATCCGACAACAATGGTGAAGGCCTTACCCTTGTAGAAATCATCCGGCTGAGCCAGCCCCGTGGCGGTCGCCGGGATCGCCAGGGCCAAGGCGGCGGCCAATGCCATCACTTTCATGAAACGCCTCCGTCCGGCGCTCATTCCGTCAGCCTAAACGCAATCAGGCTGTTGGCCCGAAAACGCGACTGAGATGCAATTGTTTCAAGATCGAGCTTGCGTGATGCCGCGGCAAAAGCGCTCGAATTTTTCGTTGCAAAGCTAATGTCAATTCTTTCGCAGCATCCAGCCGCGCAACCCGAGCCCCGAAACGTGGCGGCTCGGGTCTGGATGGCAGCTGTAGCCCGACTATCGGACAGCGGTGCTCGGCGACGATGGCGAATAAACCTGCACGCAGCCGCAGCCACCGTTCGGCTTTCCGACCGGAAGCAGGACGTGGCCATTGGCATCGTCAACTGCGACCGAATGCGGGCTGCCACCGGTGATCGCCACCTTGTCCACCAACTTGTTCGTCCTGGCATCGATCACGCCTAGCACCGGGCTCGGCTGGAAGTTGGAGGACGCGGAGTAATATTGGCCGTTCTTCGCGCTGTAGGCGACCATATCGGCCCCGCCGATGTCGGGAATATCCGCAACCAGCTTGCCGGTTTGGGCATTCATGACCACAAGCATGGGCGACCCGACCTTCTTGCCGTTTGCCTGGCAGCCCAACAGGAAGTTCTGGTCCGGTCCAAATGCCAGTCCGTTCGGCTTGCAGTTGTCTACCTCCAGCGTCTTCAGCAATTTGCCGCTGGTGGGATCGATCACGGCGACCCCGCCCTTCTTCTCGTCACTCCCGAGCTGCGGGATCGCCACGTAGAATTTGCCGTCCGCCGGATTGTAGGCGGGCTGCTCGGCCCCATCCTTGGCGTCGGCGAAAGTGACTTTGGCCAGCACCTTGTGGTCCGGCTTCGTCGAGATCAGCGTGGCGTAGGGAGGGTTTTCGGCGTCGTTGACGCCGATAAAGACTTCATCCTTCGGATCGTAGGCAACCTCGTCCAGGCGAGTCTTGCCGCCGGTCTTGATCGTATCCACCACCTTCATGGTCTTGAGGTCGATGATCTTGACGGTGCTATCGCCGTCGCCGGCCCAGGCCTCGTCGCCCGCCACTACCACACCGTTCGGCCCAGATTCGTCGCTGACCGCCTTTTCGCCATTCTTGATCAACCCGACGAAGCCCCCGACACGACCGATGTATTTGTCAGCGCTGGCATCGAAGATATCGATCGACTTGTTGCTGCGGTCGGCCAGAAGATAGTGCTGGTCCTTCTGGTTGACGAAGCTGATGTCGAAGCTCGTCAGTGGCTCGCCCGGTATCGTGATTTCTCCGGTTTTGTTCAGACCGGCGGCGTTGACCGACCCCGATGCAGCCAAGGCGAAGGCCGCGGCCGTCAACAGCAATGCATGCTTCACGCGCATGATGTTCTCCCAGATTTGGTGTTGCCGATAGATGTGCTTGCAAGAGCGGCGGCCGCGCACTCGGCAAAAGCGCCCTAGCCGCACTGGTGGCCCCTGCGTCGGAATTAACGCGCAGTGGCTTGATGCGGCACCGATTGCGACGTTAGGACACGGTGATTGGTGGGTGTGCGGAGCTGATAGTCCTGCGCAAGCACGGCGCCTCGGCGCGTCCGTCAGCCCGAGCGTTTGCGGTTGCGCCAGCGGCCTTGGTCACGCTGTTTGAGAGCGTCAGCTCAATTCGGTTGCTTCAGCTGGAAGTTGGGGCGGCGCCTCCGCGGCCGGCTTGGCGGGCATACTCGCGTAGAGCCTGGACAATGAGGTCTTTCAGCTCGGGCGCGAGGGCTTCCGTGTCCGTGCTGTTATCCAGGAGAATGGCGGCCGCGCGCTCGATCCGGTCCGCGAGGGAATAGAGCGTATCCAGCGTCAACGGCACTAGCGCCCCGTTTCCGAAGTTCGTGGTACATCGCGGCAAGTCGGCGGCACCACCATGCGGCCTGTGCGATTTGGGGTGATCCGCAGCCCAACATGCAGCGTGAGCCCGAGTCGCGACACCCCTCAAATGAGGGATATCTGCTGCGACTGGCCGCTGCCACTCACAACCCTCAGGTGGTCGACGGCCAAAAAAGGGCGGCCTGCAGAAGGCCGCCCTTTCGCTACCGGAGGATTGTGCTGCGGATCACGCCGCCGCAGCCGCCGCAAATGCTGACGTGCGAGGCTTTCGCGCAAGCTCAAAGCGATCGAGGTTCATCACCTTGGTCCAGGCCGCCACGAAGTCCTTCACGAACTTCTCCTTGGCATCGGCGGAGGCGTAGACTTCCGCGATTGCCCGCAGCTGCGAATGCGAGCCGAAGATCAGGTCGACGCGCGTGCCGGTCCACTTGACCGCCTTGGTCTTGCGGTCGCGCCCCTCGTACACGCCATCTTGGCCGGCGATAGGCTGCCACTCCGTCCCCATGTCGATGAGGTTGACGAAGAAGTCGTTGGTAAGCTTGCCAACCTCCTTGGTGAAGACGCCGTGCTTCGACCCAGCCGCATTGGCACCGAGCACGCGCAGGCCGCCAACCAAGACCGTCATTTCGGGCGCGGTCAGGGTCAAGAGCTGCGCCCGGTCGACCAACAGCTCCTCCGGCGCCATCAGCTGCTTGCCGCGCAGGTAGTTGCGGAAGCCGTCGGAGGTCGGCTCTAGCGGCGCGAACGAAGGGACATCGGTCTGCTCTTGCGAGGCATCCATGCGCCCGGGCGTGAACGGCACCTTCACGTCGTGGCCCGCGTCCTTCGCGGCCTTCTCGATCGCCGCTCCGCCGCCGAGCACGATCAGATCGGCCAGCGAAATCTTCTTGCCGCCGGTGGCTGAGGCGTTGAACGACCTCTGAATCGCCTCCAGCGTCTGCAGGACTTTGGCGAGCTGCGCCGGTTGGTTGACGTCCCAATCCTTTTGCGGGGCAAGGCGAATGCGCGCGCCGTTCGCGCCGCCGCGCTTGTCGGAGCCACGGAACGTGGCGGCCGATGCCCATGCGGTGGAGACGAGCTGCGAGACCGACAGGCCAGCCCCGAGGATCTTGGACTTCAGCCCAGCGATATCTGCTTCGCTAGCGAGCGGATGATCCACCGCCGGGATCGGGTCTTGCCAAATCAGGACCTCCTTCGGGACCAGCGGGCCGAGGTAGCGATGGATCGGCCCCATGTCGCGGTGCGTGAGCTTGAACCAAGCGCGGGCAAACGCGTCCGCGAACTGATCCGGATGCTCGTAGAAGCGCCGCGAGATCTTCTCATAAGCCGGGTCCATGCGCAGCGATAGGTCGGTGGTCAGCATGGTCGGCACATGCTTCTTTGATTTGTCGAATGCATCCGGGATCGTGGCAGCGGCGCCCTTCGCTTTCCATTGCGGCACGCCGGCCGGGCTCTTGGTCAGCTCCCATTCGTTTTCGAACAGGTTCTTGAAGAAGTTGTTGCTCCACTGCGTCGGCGTCTGCGACCAGGTGACCTCCGGGCCACCCGTAATGGCATCAGGGCCGAGACCCGAGCCATGCCGGCTCTTCCAGCCGAGGCCCTGATCCTCGATCGCCGCGCCTTCCGGCTCTGGGCCGACCAGCGAGGGATCGCCGGCGCCGTGGGTCTTGCCGAAGGAATGGCCGCCGGCAATCAGTGCGACGGTCTCCTCGTCGTTCATCGCCATGCGGAAGAACGTCTCACGAATGTCCTTGGCGGCCGCGACCGGATCCGGGTTACCGTTCGGGCCCGCCGGGTTGACATAGATCAGGCCCATCTGCACGGCGCCGAGCGGATTTTGCAACTCGCGCTCGCCTGAATAGCGCTCGTCGCCCAGCCACGTCCCCTCCGGACCCCAGTAGAGCTCTTCCGGCTCCCACACATCGGCGCGCCCGCCGCCGAAGCCGAACGTCTTGAAGCCCATCGACTCAAGTGCGACGTTGCCGGCCAGAACCATGAGGTCGGCCCAGGAGATTTTCCGGCCGTATTTTTGCTTGATCGGCCACAACAGCCGACGCGCTTTGTCGAGGTTGGCGTTGTCAGGCCAGCTGTTGAGCGGCGCGAAGCGCTGCTGCCCGGAGCCGGCGCCGCCGCGGCCGTCGGCGATACGGTATGTGCCGGCGCTGTGCCACGCCATGCGGATCATCAAGCCACCATAGTGGCCGAAGTCGGCCGGCCACCACTCCTGCGACTGCGTCATCAGGGCCTGCAGGTCCTTGATCACAGCATTGAGGTCGAGGGTCTTGAACTCTTTGGCGTAGTCGAAGGCCTCTCCCATCGGATCAGACAGAGGAGACTGCTGATGGAGAACCTGAATATTCAGCTGGTTCGGCCACCAATCACGGTTGGTGCGCACATGAGTGAACGGGCATTGGGTCTTGGTCACGTCATCCATTGTTCTCTCCCGGTCGTCATTGGAATCCATTGCGACAGAAGGCAGGTCTGCTTTCTTACCGGCCCCAGTCGATCAGGTAAAATTGACTTTAGTAATTGTGGCGATAAGGCAATCTGATCAAAAGGCCGCGAGCCTGCGGCGCAATGTTGCGCTCTCCCGCGCGACGTCGTCTTCGGGGCCGGACTTCTCAAATAAGGTGCGTAAGGGCGAATGGACCAGGCTTCGGTGCAAAGCCGGCATGCGCTAGACTTGGCGAGCCGGGCCAACCGCGAGCCTCTTCCCATGATCATCCGTCCGCGCCGTAGCGTGCTGTACATGCCGGGTTCCAACGCCCGCGCCATCGAGAAGGCGCGCACGCTTGCCGCCGATGCCATCATTCTCGATCTTGAGGATTCGGTTGCCCCGCAGGCCAAGAGCGCGGCCCGCGAGCAGGTGGCCGGTGCGGTCAAGGCCGGTGGGTTCGCCCCGCGCGAGGTGGTGGTGCGCATCAACGGGCTCGACACCGAATGGTGGCTCGATGACCTCGAGATTATCGCCCGCGCCAAGCCTGATGCGATCCTGCTGCCGAAAATATCGAGCCCAGAGCAGTTCGACGTGGTGATCGAGCGACTTGTATCGATAGCGGCCAGTCACGAGATCCGCATCTGGGCCATGATGGAAACGCCGCTCGCCATGCTGCAGGCCGAGCGGATCGCCGCGGCTGCCCGCGACCCGGAGAATCGCCTGGCCGCCTTCGTGATGGGCACCAACGATCTTGCCAAGGATACCCGCACCAAGATCGTGCCCGGCCGCGCCGGTATGCTGTCTTGGCTCATGACTTGCGTCGCGGCAGCACGCGCATACGGGGTCGAAATCATCGACGGCGTCTACAACGATCTCGGCAATGCCGAAGGGTTCGCAGCCGAATGCGCACAGGCCCGCGACCTCGGCTTTGACGGCAAGACGCTCATTCATCCCAATCAGATCGAGCCGTGCAACGCGGCCTTCTCGCCTGATGCCGCGGAGGTCGCGCAGGCGCGCAAGATCATCGCCGCCTTCGACCTGCCGGAGAACCACGGCAAGGGCGTGGTTGCGCTCGACGGTCGCATGGTGGAGCGCCTGCATGCCGACATGGCGCGCCGCACCGTGGCAATCGCGGAGGCGATCGCGGCGCGGGCTGCTTAAGACTCGCTGGTCAACTCAAGCAAAGCATACCATCCCCGGTGAGCCGACCCCGCTCTCCAGAATGCCACCACGCCGCATCAGCAGTACCGGCCCGGTCCGCATGGTTGGCGGCGAATACACGTGCAAAGTATTCGCTTCTGCAGCGCATCCAGCCATCCTGGCCGGGGGGAAGTGCGACACCGGCGTCGTCGACAATCTCGACATGGACACCGGGCAAGACGAAGCCGACCGCACCCGCAACGCCCGCAACTGCGTCGTAGCTGGCGAGTGCGATCCGCCCGGCCTCGACTGCGCTGTAGCCGGTAATCACGCTGCGGGCGAGGTGAGCCTGAATCTTTGCGATCAGATCCTTCGATACCCGGCCGCTCTCGATCCATACCTCGCGCAAAGAGTCGACCGGATATCCGCTTGTTCGTTTCGCGATGAAGTCGGCCAGACTGGCCATCTCCTGCGCCGAGCCTATGAGTGTGTCGATACTGAACGCCGCGATGGCGATGAGCTGCGCCTCTGCGCCCACCGCCAGGCAGGCGGTCTTTCCCGCATAAAGGCTCACGGCGGCGCGGCAAAAGCCCATGGGGGAATTGAGGCTCGAGAGAATGAGCGCCGCTGCGTAGCTCGCTTCGCCGACGAGCGGAAGGACCTTGGTCCGCGCCATCAGGGCGCTGCTCGGCACAACAGTCTTTTCGAGCGCACCCGCCACGCTCAACGAAATGAACGCTACATCGGCATCGTGGGCCAGGCTTTCGTTGGCGGCTGGGGCACCGTCGCGCCTAAGCCAGCTCTCCTCGAACCTGATGTTGCGTCCTCCGGACAGCATCAGGCTCGGCGTGCCGAACGCGCCGCGAGCACCTGTTGGGCTGGCCGGCTCGCCACCGGCCCGATCGGCGGAAACCAGACCTGCGGCCCCGGCGTTGTCTTCTGTCAACCTTGCGGAGGAGGACATCATGCCGGACATCAGGGAAAACAGCGGCATTGTCACGCAGATCACCAGCGTGAAGCTTCCGCCCGATAATCAGCAAGAGGTGCTTGATCTTATGATCGAGCGCTCGCGGTTCATGGCGACGCAGCCGGGCTTCGTCGCGGTCGCCTTGCACAAGAGCCGGGACGGCAGCCACGTGATGAATTACGTGCAGTGGGCCAGCGCCGATAAATTGATGGCCGCGCACCACTCGGCGGAGTTCCGCAAGAAGTGGCCGCGCTTCGGCGAGCTCGCGCGGGAAATCGACCCGTGCCTGTATGAAGTGGTCCACATCGAGGCTGCCCAGCCCGGCTGACGATGCAGCTCGGCACGTCCGACTTGGCGCTTACCACCTTGCGGTTCCGCAGCAAGGTGGTTGGGTCGCCAACCGTTCCGGGGTGGAACGTCATGCCCTTGCCGGGGCTTATGAGAAAGGGGAAACGCAATGCGCCGGCGCCGTCAATGGCAGGTGTCGATCCAGCGCCGCGAGCGAGGCGGGCCGGCGGGTGGAGATATGCGACATGACGCAACCCTCCCCGGGCGGAAACCCGAACGTATTGGAAGGGAGAGAGGACCAAAGCCGCGACCCGGCGGCGCCCGCGATTGGGGACTCAGCAGGCGCCGCGACCGACGAGCTTTGCATCAACACCATTCGCACGCTGTCGATGGATGCCGTGCAGCAGGCCAATTCCGGCCACCCCGGCACGCCGATGGCGCTCGCGCCGGTGATCTTCACGCTCTGGCAGCGTTTCCTGCGCTTCGATCCCGAGGACCCGATCTGGCCCAATCGCGACCGCTTCGTGCTGTCGAACGGCCACGCCTCGATGTTGCTGTATTCAATGTTGCACCTCACCGGCGTCAAAGCCGTCAACGCAAAGTATGAGCGCCTCGACGAACCCTCCGTCACGCTTGACGACATCAAGCGCTTTCGCCAGCTCGACAGCAAATGCCCTGGCCATCCCGAATACCGTCTGACCTCGGGCGTCGAGGCCACGACCGGCCCGCTTGGACAAGGCTGCGGCAACAGTGTCGGCATGGCTATCGCGGCGCGCTGGCTGGCGCGGCATTTCAACCGGCCCGGCTTCACCATCTTCGACTACAACGTCTACACATTCTGCAGCGACGGCGACATGATGGAAGGGGTGGCGAGCGAGGCGGCCTCGCTCGCCGGACACCTCCAGCTTGCCAACCTGTGCTGGATCTACGACAGCAACCGCATCAGCATCGAGGGCCACACCGAGCTCGCCTTCAGCGAGGACGTGGCCACGCGGTTCATGGGCTATGGCTGGGTCGTGCAGCGCGTGAGCGATGCCAATGACACCGCACGGCTCGCCTCCTGCATCCAAAGCTTCGCGCGTGCCCAGGACCGGCCAACGCTCATCATCATCGAGAGCCACATCGGCTACGGGGCGCCGCACAAGCAGGATACGAACGCCGCCCATGGCGAGCCGCTCGGCGAGGATGAGGTCCGCTTGGCAAAGCGCAGCTATGGGTGGCCAGAGGATGCCAAATTCCTCGTGCCCGAGGGCGTGCGGGAGATTTTCGCCGCCGGCATCGGGCGGCGCGGGCGCGAGCTTCGGGAGGCCTGGCAAGCTTGTTTCGAGAGCTATCGGCGACGACATCCGGAGCTCGCGGACGAGATCGAGCGCATGCAGCGCGGCGAGCTTCCCCCGGGTTGGGATGCGAGCCTTCCGGTGTTCCCGGCCTCGGACAAGGGTCTCGCTTCACGCGACTCTGCCGGCAAGGTGCTCAACGCCATCGCGCAGCGACATCCCTGGCTCATCGGCGGCGCAGCCGATCTCGCACCGTCGACCAAGACACGGCTCATCTTCCAGGGCGCAGGCGACCTGTCGGCAGCCGATCCGGGCGGCCGCAACCTGCATTTCGGGATTCGCGAGCACGCTATGGGGGCCGTGGTGAACGGAATCGCGCTATCGAAGATCCGCGCCTATGCCTCGACTTTTCTCATCTTCAGCGACTACATGAAGCCGCCAATGCGGCTTGCGGCGCTGATGGAGCTGCCCGTCATCTATGTGTTCACGCATGATTCGATCGGCGTGGGTGAAGACGGACCCACCCACCAACCGGTGGAGCAACTCGTTGCGCTGCGCGCTATCCCGGGCCTCATCACGCTGCGGCCGGCGGATGCCAATGAGGTCGTGGAAGCCTGGCGCGTGATCTTGGGGCTCCGCCACCACCCCGCTTGCCTTGTGCTGACTCGCCAGGCAATCCCTACTCTGGATCGCAGCCGCTATGCGGGCGCCGCAGGCGTCGCGCGCGGGGCCTATGTGCTGGCCGACGCGCCGGGCGGACGGCCTGAGCTGCTGCTGATCGGCACCGGTAGCGAGATCATGCTGTGCATTAAGGCCTATGAGGAGCTCGTCAGGGAAGGAATAGCGGCGCGCGTCATAAGCATGCCGTCGTGGGAGCTGTTCGAGCAACAGGAGCAAAGCTATCGCGACTCGGTTCTCCCGCCGGATGTGACCGCAAGGGTCGCGGTCGAGCAGGCTTCGATCATCGGCTGGGACCGCTATGTAGGACACGATGGTACGGTCATCGGGATGCATACTTTCGGCGCATCCGCTCCGCTCAAGGATTTGCTTACGAAATTCGGCTTTACACCCGAGAAGGTCGTGGCGGCCGCGAAGGCGCAGCTAGCGAGGAGCAAGCGCAGATGAATCCTGCTTTGGGGCTGCAAGAGCACGGCCAGGTCGTGTGGCTCGATTTCCTGGCGCGTGGCTTCATCGTCAAGGGCGGCCTTAAGAAGCTGGTCCAGGAAGACGGACTGCATGGCGTCACCTCCAATCCATCGATCTTCGAGAAGGCGATCGATGGATCGGACGAATACGACGACTCGATACGCAGACGATTGCAGCAGAGCGACTGCTCAGTTGGAGAGTTGTATGAGGCGCTCGCGGTTGAAGACATCCAAAAGGCTGCAGACGTGCTACGGCCCGTCTATGACGAGAGCAAAGGTGCCGACGGCTTCGTCAGCATTGAAGTTTCTCCGTATCTCGCCATGCAAACCGATGCCACCATAGCGGAGGCGCGGCGTTTGTGGCGCGAGGTTCGCCGGGAGAATCTGATGGTCAAGGTGCCGGCCACGGAGGCGGGCCTGCCGGCGATACGCGCGCTTACCGCCGAAGGCGTCAACGTCAACATCACCTTATTGTTTGCGCGAGCCATCTACGAAAAGGTGACGGAGGCCTATATCGGCGGCCTCGAGGCGCTCGCCGCCAACGGCGGCGACGTGGCTCGCGTTGCCAGCGTGGCGAGCTTCTTCGTCTCGCGGATCGACACCGCGGTCGACAAGAAGCTCGACGAAAAAATCGCGCAGGCCAACGATCCGAGCGAGAAAAGCCGTCTCGAGAAGCTGAAGGGCCGGGTGGCGATCGCCAATGCCAAGCTCGCCTACCAGCAGTTCTTGCGGATATTTGCCGGTCGACGCTGGCAATCCCTGGCGGCGAAAGGCGCAAGACCGCAGCGACTGCTCTGGGCAAGCACCGGCACCAAGAACAAGTCTTACAGCGATGTGCTTTATGTCGAGGAGCTCATCGGCCGCGATACCATCAATACCATGCCGCCCGCGACGCTGGATGCATTCCGCCAGCACGGCAGGCTCGGCGATACGCTCGAGGCCGGCATAGACGAAGCAGAGCGGGTGCTCGCAGAGTTGGCAGGCACCGGTATCTCGCTCGATACCGTCACCGACAAGCTCACCCGCGAAGGCGTGCGCTTATTCGCCGATGCCGCCGACAAATTGCTCGGTGCGCTCGCCAAGAAGCGCGCCGCGGTGTTGGGCCGACGGCTCGATCAGCAGACGTTGCGGCTCGGCCCCGAACTCGAAACCGCGGTGCGGGCCGTGGCGGAAGAGTGGCGCGTCGCAGGAATGCTGCGCCGCCTGTGGGCGCGTGACCGGACCGTGTGGACCTCCGCGGACGAGGACCGATGGCTCGGCTGGCTCGACAGCGTCGCGGAGGCTCAGCGCCAATATCCCGATTTCCTGGAATTTGCCGAGAGCTTGAAGCGCGAGCAATTCAGCGACGCGGTCGTGCTGGGCATGGGTGGATCAAGCCTCGGACCCGAAGTCTTGTCGCTGGTATTCGCGCGCAGGGCCGGCTGGCCGAGGCTGCGAATTCTCGATTCGACCGATCCCGAGCAGATCAAGCGCGACGCATCCGCGATCGATATCGCCCGAACACTCTTCATCGTTTCCAGCAAGTCCGGCAGCACCACCGAGCCGAACATGCTCAGGGACTATTTCTATGCGCGCGTGGTCGAGGCAGTCGGGCGCGAGCGCGCGGGCCGGCACTTCGTCGCCATCACGGATCCGGGCAGCCCGCTCGCGAAGGCAGCGCAAGGTTTCCGCCATCTTTTTTTGGGCGCACCGAGCATCGGCGGCCGCTATTCGGTGCTCTCGCCGTTCGGCTTGGTCCCGGCCGCCGTGGCCGGCGTCGACCTCGCGCGGCTGCTCGAGCTTGCCCAAATGATGGTGCGCTCCTGTGGCCCCGACGTTCCGCCGGGCGCCAATCCTGCGGCCGAGCTCGGTTTCGCGCTCGGACTTGCCGCGCGTCTCGGCCGCGACAAGGTCACGCTGCTGTGCTCGCCTCGGCTTGCCGACTTCGGCGCCTGGGCCGAGCAGCTGATCGCTGAATCGACCGGAAAGAGCGGCAAGGGCCTGATCCCGATCGACGGCGAGCCGATAGCCGATCCAAAGACTTACGGCACCGATCGCTTTTTCATCGACCTGCGGCTTGAGGACGAGGTCGATGCGGACCGCGATCGCGGGCTCGAGGCGATCGAAGCGGCCGGACATCCGGTGGCCCGTATCGTGCTCCGCTCAGCGGAGCACATCGGGCAGGAATTCTTCCGTTTCGAATTTGCGATCGCGGTTGCGGGCGCGCTCATGAGCATCAACCCGTTCGATCAGCCCGACGTTGAAGCAAGCAAGGTCAAGACACGCGAGCTCACGAATGCGTTCGAACAGACCGGGGCATTGCCGCGCGAAGCGCCGGTTGCCGTGGACGGTCGCGTGGAGATCTACGCCGATGCCGCCAATGCCGAGGCCCTGCGGAAGGCCGGGGCCGATGGCGGCACCGATACTTGGCTGAAGGCGCATTTTGGCCGCCTGCACGAAGGCGATTACGCGGCGCTGCTCGCCTACATCGCGCGAGACGATAAGCACGTCGAGATCCTGCAGCGGATGCGCCTTGCCGTGCGGCAGTCGCGGCATGTTGCGACCTGCCTCGAATTTGGCCCGCGGTTCCTCCATTCGACCGGGCAAGCCTACAAGGGTGGGCCGAACAGCGGCGTCTTTCTTCAGATCACCGCGGACGAAAGCGTGGACCTTCCGATCCCGGGCCATACCGCAAGCTTCGGGGTGATTAAGGCCGCTCAAGCCCGCGGTGACTTCGAAGTCTTGGCGGAGCGCAAGCGCCGGGCATTACGCGTTCATCTCAAGGGCGATCTGGCAGAAGGCCTGCGCGAGCTGGAGGCGGCGGTCGGCCGGGTGTTGCGTTGAGGGGGTCCGCAGATGTCCGCGACCGGCGGTCGCCCATGATGCCGAAGCGCTCGACTCCGGAAGCTGCGCCCGCGGATCCGTGCAGCATTGTCATCTTTGGCGCCTCCGGAGATCTCACGCATCGGCTGCTCACGCCCGCGTTGTATAACCTGGCAGCGGGCGGACTTTTGCCATCGGGGTTCTCCGTCGTCGGGGTCGCCCGCGGCGAGCGATCAGACGATAAGTTCCGGGCGGAGCTCGCGCACAGCCTGCACCGTTTCGCCACCAGCAAGGTCGATGAGCCGATCGCGCGGAAGCTGCTCGATGGCGCCACCTATGTGGAGGGCGACGCGGAGGATCCGGCGACCTACCAGAAGCTCGGGCAGGTGCTCGCGCGCGTCGAAGAAGCGCGCAACACCCAAGGCAATCGTTTGTTCTATCTCGCGACGCCGCCGACAGCCTTCGCACCGATCGGCCGGCAGCTTGGTCGATCGGGCCTCACCCGGGAGGAAAATGGGGCCTGGCGGCGGCTCATCATCGAAAAGCCGTTCGGATTCGATCTCACCTCGGCACAGGCGCTCAACCGTGATCTCCTCGACGTGCTGGACGAGCACCAGATCTATCGCATCGACCACTATCTTGGAAAAGAGACCGTGCAGAACATCATGGTCTTTCGCTTTGCCAATGGGTTGTTCGAGCCTGTATGGAATCGTCACCACATCGATCATGTGCAGATTTCGGTGGCGGAGCAGCTGACGGTCGGGCGGCGCGGACGCTTCTATGATGCGACCGGCGCGTTGCGCGACATGGTGCCCAACCATTTGTTCCAGCTCTTGTCCCTCATCGCCATGGAACCGCCGGCTCGTTTTGATGCTTATGCGGTTCGCTCGGAGAAGGCGCAGGCTCTCGATGCCCTAAACGTGCCCGATGAGGCTACGGCACTGCGCAACTCGGTGCGCGCCCAATACGTCGCCGGGCGGGTCGGCGATCTCGACGTTACTGACTATCGGGCAACGCGCGATGTCAGGCCCGACAGCACGACCGAGACCTACGTCGCCCTCAAGCTCATGATCGACAATTGGCGCTGGGCCGGAGTGCCGTTCTATCTGCGCACCGGAAAGGCGCTGGGCTCGCGGCGAACGGAAATCGCGATCAACTTCAAGCGCGCTCCGTTCACCATGTTTCGCGACACCCCGGTCGACCGGCTCAGCCAGAACTTTCTCACGATGCGCATCCAGCCGGAGGAATGCATCAGCCTGCAGTTCAATGCCAAGGTGCCGGGCCCGGTGATATCGCTTGCGGGCGTGGGCATGACGTTTGAGTATCGGGACTATTTCGACGCGGCGCCGAGCACCGGTTATGAAACGCTGATCTACGACTGCATGATCGGGGACGCGATCCTGTTCCAACGGGCGGATGGCATCGAGGCAGGCTGGCGCGCCGTGCAGCCGTTCCTCGACGCATGGCGCAACGCCGGACCGAAGGGGCTCGCGCTGTACAAGGCCGGCAGCGACGGGCCACCCGAGGCCGATCAACTGTTGGCCCGGGACGGTCGGCGCTGGCGTTCGATTTCCTAACGCATGTTGCGGAAGAGCATGGGCCCGCGAAAGGGGCCAGCTTCGGGTCTTCCGACAAGAACATGCGTGGATGTTGAGGAGCACGCGATGGCAGAGTTGCGCGATGCGCCGGCCGTGATCGTGATCATGGGCGTCTCCGGCGCAGGCAAGAGCACCATAGCGGCCATCTTGGCGAGCCGGCTCGGCTGGACCTACGAGGACGCGGATTGGTTTCACCCGGCCTCCAACGTCGAGAAGATGCATTCAGGCCTGCCGCTCACCGACGCGGACCGCTGGCCCTGGCTGGAGGGAATCGCCGCTTGGATCGATGCCACACGTCGCGAGGGCGGCCATGGCGTCATTGCGTGCTCGGCGCTCAAGCGCGCCTATCGCCGCGTGCTGGTAGGGGACCGAAGCGATGTCCGCATTGTCTATCTCAAAGGCGACCGCGAGCTGATCGCACGGCGGATGATCACGCGACATGGGCATTTCATGCCTCCGTCGCTGCTCGACAGTCAGTTCGCGGCCCTCGAGGAGCCTTCGAGCGAGGAGAATCCAATCGTGGTTTCGATCGAGGCTCGCCCGCACGCCATCGCCGAGGAGATCGTAGCCAAGCTATCGCTCGCAAGGGCAGGTCAGGAGACCCGCGCAAGCGGCTTGAGCGCCGGCGCAAGCGGCGCTCAGTCGTGAGAAGGATTTCACTGGTCATCTCCGATGTCGACGGCACGCTGGTCGATCCGGACAAGCGGCTGACCGATCCAAGCAGGCGTGCCGTGTGCAGGCTTCGCGAGCGTGGCATCGCCTTCACGATCGTCAGCAGCCGGCCGCCGTTTGGCCTGCGCATGTTGGTCGAGCCGCTGTCGCTCGAGCTGCCGTTGGGAGCCTTCAACGGCGGCGCAATCGTTGCTCCTGATCTGCGCGCGATCGAGCAACATCTTGTTCCCGAGCAGGTGGCACGCGAAAGCCTCGCCATGTTGGATGGCTTTGCGGTCGATGTCTGGTTTTTCACGATAGACAGCTGGCTCGTGCGGGACCTTTCCGCCCACTATGTTCCGCGCGAAAGACGAACCGTCCAGGCGGAGCCGCAACTGGTCGCAAGCTTTGATCCCTATCTGGCGCATGCCGCAAAAATCGTCGGCTCGAGTTCCGATTTCGACCGATTGGCGGAATGCGAGGCGGCGATGCGCGCAAGCTTGGGCGAGCGGGCTTCGGTGTCTCGCTCGCAGCCCTATTATCTCGACATCACGCCCGCGGGCCTGAGCAAAGGGACTTTCGTCGACGGCCTGTCCCGGAGGCTCGCTGTCCCTGCGGAAGAGATCGCCGTCCTCGGCGACATGGAGAACGATTTGGAAATGTTCCGTCGGGCGGGTTTCTCGATCGCGATGGGCAACGCGAGCGACGAGGTCAAGCGGCGGGCGAGCTGTGTGACCGCCTCGAACAAGGAGGAAGGCTTTGCGCTCGCCATCGAACGCTACATTCTGGGCGACGCAGCAAGCGAGCAGACGGCGTGAACCGGTTTAGAGCGGGATAATCTTCCTCGAGCCATCATCCCGCCTACATGAGTAGTCGAGCATGATCTTCGGGATCATGCCTTAAACCCAGGGTCGCTCCGCCTTGGACTGGGCCTCGAAGCGGTCGATCTTGTCCTGCTTGACCTTGGTAAGGCCGATATCGTCGAGCCCCTCGAGCAGGCAATGCTTGCGGTGCGGATCGATTTCGAAGCGCACGATGCCGCCGTCCGGCCCGCGGATCTCCTGTTTCTCGAGGTCGATGGTCAGCGTTGCATTGGCGCCGCGCTCGGCGTCGTCGAACAGCTTCTCCAAATCGTCAGGGCTCACCTTGATGGGCAGAATGCCGTTCTTGAAGCAGTTGTTGTAGAAAATGTCGCCGAACGAGGTCGAGATCACGCAGCGGATGCCGAAATCCATCAGCGCCCAGGGGGCGTGCTCGCGCGAGGAGCCGCAGCCGAAATTGTCGCCCGCGACCAGCACCTTGGCGTGGCGATAGGCCGGCTTGTTGAGCACGAAATCCGGGTTTTCGCTGCCGTCGTCGCGATAGCGCTTCTCGGAGAACAGGCCTTTGCCGAGACCGGTGCGCTTGATGGTCTTGAGGTACTGCTTGGGGATGATCATGTCGGTATCGACATTGATCATCTGCAAGGGAGCGGCAACGCCTTCCAGCACCGTGAACTTGTCCATGGATCGCTTCCTTAACACTTGGCATCACCCGCGGGGCATAGCCCGCCGAAGACGGGCGTAAACGCCCTTATGACCCGCGGGTCCGTTCATCGGGTGAGGTGCATTGCCGGGTCAGGCCCGGCAATGACCAGAATGATTGCACTTTCTATCCTGAATGCTCGTCGCCCGAAAGTCTCGCCTTACGCAATGCTAGCCTCGATGGCGTGCATGTCGTCGTCGGAGAGGCCGAAGTGATGGCCAATCTCATGCACCAGCACATGGGTGATGATCGCCCCGAGCGTCTCCTCGTGCTCGGCCCAGTAATCAAGGATGGGCCGGCGATAGAGCCAAACCATGTTCGGCATGTGCATCGGCGCGCTTTCGTGCTGGAACGGCAGCCCGACGCCATGGAACAGGCCCAACAAATCGAACTCGCTCTCGGCGCCCATCCGATCGAGCACTTCCTCGGTCGGAAAGTCGTCGACCTGGATCACTACCCCCTCGCATAAGGCGCGGAATTTTTTCGGCAGGCGACCGAATGCCGTCAAGGCGATCGCCTCGATCTCGCTGAGCGAAGGCGCCTTGGCGCCGTGCCATTCGGGGAACGCGGAAGCGACAGCATCGACCATGGGACGTTTGTAAGCATCCGTGGGCGTGCGGCCAAGGCCTTCCGGTTGACCGCAAAGCCGCGATGGGCGAGCCTCGGTCTAGGCATGGAAGCCTCCGGGTGCGTGATATGAAGCGGACAGCAACGAAATGGGCCGCCATTGCGGCGCTGCTTGTGCTCGGGGGGCTCGTCCTGGGGCCAGCCGGCGCTGCGGCGCAGGGGACCGCAAACGCAGCCGCGGTGCGTGGCAATGCGGCGCCGCAGCCCCGGGTCCACCAGCCGGTGCACATTCGGGTGCGGCCGCTGGTGCAGTCGTATCCGGGTCCGGACGCGGTGCGCCAATGCGCGTTCTGGCTGGCGACCGAATACCGCCCGAGTGGCGCCGTCATCGTGCCGCGTCAGCACTGCTGGTGGGAGCCGGGGTAGGGACTTCGTTGATACTCGTAGGGCGGCCCTTGTGGCCGCCGGCTTACGCACCCCTTCGGACCGAGGACGCCCACAAGGGGGCGCCCCTACAAATTCAGACGCCTAGCTAGCTATACGGCCACTCGCGCACGTCGACGAAACGTCCGGCAATCGCCGCGGCTGCCGCCATGGCGGGTGACACCAGGTGCGTGCGGCCCTTATAGCCTTGCCGACCCTCGAAATTGCGGTTCGAGGTCGAGGCGCAGCGCTCGCCGGGCGCCAGCTTGTCGGGGTTCATGGCGAGGCACATCGAGCAGCCAGGCTCGCGCCATTCGAAGCCTGAGGCGAGGAAGATCTTGTTGAGGCCCTCGGCCTCGGCCTGCTCCTTCACCAGGCCCGAACCCGGCACGATCATGGCGTTGACGTTCGCATTCACGTGCTTGCCGGCGACCACGCGAGCAACCTCGCGCAGATCCTCGATGCGCGAATTGGTGCATGAGCCGATGAACACGCGATTGATCGTGATGTCGGTGATCTTCTCGCCGCCGCGGAGACCCATATATTCGAACGCGCTGGCGGCCGCACGGCGCTTGTTCTCATCGGCGATCTCGCCAAGCACCGGCACGCGGCCCGTCACCGCGATCACCTGCTCGGGGCTTGTTCCCCAGGTGACCAGCGGCGGCAGATTGGCGGCGTCGAGCCTGATCTCGCGATCGAAATGCGCGCCGTCATCGGAGGAGAGCGTCTCCCAATAGCGCATCGCGGCATCCCAGGCTTTTCCCTTGGGCGAGCGCGGGCGATCCTTCAGGTACGCATAGGCCTTTTCATCCGGCGCAATGAAGCCCGCCTTGGCGCCACCTTCGACCGACATGTTGCAGACCGTCATGCGGCCTTCCATGGAGAGGGAGCGGATCGCCTCGCCCGCATATTCGAGGGCGTAGCCGGTGCCGCCCGCGGTGCCGATCTCGCCGATGATGCCGAGGATGATGTCCTTGGCGGTGACGCCGGGAGGCAATTTGCCGTCGACCACGGCGCGCATGTTCTTGGATTTGGTCTGGATCAGGGTTTGCGTCGCCAGCACATGCTCGACCTCGGACGTGCCGATCCCGTAGGCGAGCGACCCGAACGCCCCGTGGGTCGCGGTATGGCTGTCACCGCAGACAAGCGTCGTGCCCGGCAGGGTGAAGCCCTGCTCCGGGCCAATCACGTGCACAATGCCCTGCCGCTTGTCGAGCTCATTGTAGTATTCGATGCCGAAATCCTTGGCGTTCTGCGCCAGGGTCCTGATCTGCTCGGCACTTTCCGGATCCGGATTGGGCTTGCTGCGGTCGGTCGTCGGCACATTGTGGTCGACCACCGCGAGCGTCTTGTCCGGTGCATGCACCTTGCGCCCCGCTGCGCGCAGGCCCTCGAATGCCTGCGGGCTCGTCACCTCGTGCACCAGATGCCGGTCCACATAGATGAGGCAGGTGCCATCGGGCTCCTCGTCGACCAGGTGATCGTCCCAGATCTTGTCGTAGAGGGTGCGGGGCTTGGCCATGCGCGATGTCCTATGCGAAGCGGGCTTGATTTTGTTGCATACCTATTAGGTCGGTGGAGCGGGGAAAAGGGGTGCTAAGGCGCATCAGCTTCGCAACGCGAAGCCGCGCCGGCTGGACCTGATCGGACGGGACGATAGGCCGCGCGCCTCGCGCTATTCCGCGTTGGAGGCAGCTGTTTCCGCCGCTTCGCCATCCTGCCGGCGATCCTGCTTCTCGACAATGCGGGCCGACTTGCCGCGCAGGCCGCGCAGGTAATAGAGCTTGGCGCGGCGGACCTTGCCGCGCCGGACCACCTTGATGGAGTCGACCAGCGGCGAATACAGCGGAAATACGCGCTCGACGCCTTCGCCGTAGGAAATCTTGCGCACCGTGAAGTTCTCGTTGAGCCCCGACCCGGAGCGCCCGATGCAGACGCCCTCATAAGCCTGGATGCGGGTGCGCTCGCCCTCCACCACCTTGACGGCCACCGACAGGGTGTCGCCGGGCTCGAAAGCCGGGATGTTCTTGCCGAGCTTGGTAATCTGCTCTTGCTCGAGCTCTTTGATCAGGTTCATTGCAATTCTCCGGCAATCTCTGTCGGCTGCGCTGGTTCAAAGAAGCGCGCCTCGGCCACCGTGCTGCGGTATGGGTACGGGTTGGCGCAGCTTCTAATACAAAGAAATGGGCTTGTCACCCTACGGCTTCGGCACTTTCCGGGTGGCCTGATCCAGATAGGCGGCCCACAGGTCGGGGCGGCGCTCTCGCGTCAGCCGCTCGGCCTCGGCCTGGCGCCAGGCCGCGACCTTGGCGTGGTCACCGCTCACCAGCACCTCCGGGATGGGGCGGCCTTCCCATAGCGCCGGCCGGGTGAATTGCGGGTATTCGAGCAGGCCCGCCGCGAAGCTCTCCTCGGCCGCGGAAGCCTCCTTGCCCATGACGCCGGGCAAGAGCCGCACGCACGCGTCGATCAGTGCATGGGCTGCGATTTCGCCGCCCGACAGCACGAAATCGCCGAGCGACACCTCGGTGAGCCCACGGCCCTCGATCACACGCTCGTCCACGCCCTCGAAGCGGCCGCACAGGATGACGGCGCCGCCTCCTTCCGCCAACGCTTTGACGTGCGCCTGACTGAGCGGCTTCCCGCGCGGGCTCATGATCAGGCGCGGGCGTGGATCCGCCGCAGGTGCTGTATGGTCAAGCGCCCGCGCCACCACATCGGCACGCATCACCATGCCGGGGCCGCCGCCCGCCGGCGTATCGTCGACGGAGCGATGGCGGTCGCCGGCATGGTCGCGGATGTCGATCGTCTCCAGGCCCCATAGCCCGGCGGCGAGCGCCTTCCCGGCGAGGCTCAACCCGAGCGGCCCCGGAAACATTTCCGGAAAGATGGTCAGCACACTGGCGCGCCACATCGGTTTAGTCCTTCGTCGCGCTCAACGTGAGCAAGCCTTCGGGCGGGTCGATCACGATGCGCCCGCCCGCGATATCGACGATCGGCACGGTCTGCGCCGTGAACGGCAGCATAACTGTTTGGCCGGCATTGAGCGGGCGCAGCTCCAGAATGTCGCCGGCGCCGAAGTCATGAATCGCCACGATGGTGGCGAGCGCGGTGCCGTCGCGGCCCTCGGCCGAAAGGCCGATCAGATCGGCATGGTAAAACTCGTCCGCCTCGGGCTCCGGCAGAACGGCGCGCGACACGTAGAGACGCGTGTTGGCGAGGCGTTCGGCTGCGTTGCGATCGCTCACGCCCGCAAGCCGGGCCACCAGATGGTCTCGCGCTTCCCGCAGCGCCTCGATCACGAACACGCGGCTGCCGTCCTCGCTTTCGAGAGGACCATAGCTGGCGACGGCTGCCGGATCGGCCGTGAAGGACTTGAGCTTTACCTCGCCCTTGATGCCATGGGCGGCGCCGATCTGACCCACGCAGATGCGCTCGGCCACGGGGCGCTCCGGCCTAGACACAGCATCCGGTCATCCCCGCGTAAGCGGGGATCCAGTCCCTTCGTAAAAATGCAACCTTCGAAAGAACTGGGTCCCGCTTCCATGGGGACAATCGGAGAGAGTAGCCCATCAAGCAGCCGGCGCGGCCGCGGGTGCGCCGGCGGCGGCCTTCTTGGCTTCTTCCTGCGCCTTACGCTCCTTGCGCGGGATCGCCCGGATCGGATTGTTGCGCTTCTCGCGCTTCATCACGCCGGCTTCGTCGAGAAAGCGCAGCACCCGGTCGGTCGGCAGCGCGCCCTTGGCGAGCCAAGCCTTGACCTTGTCGAGATCAAGCTTCAGCCGCTCCGTCTTCTCCTTTGGCAGCAGCGGATTGAAATAGCCGATGCGCTCGATGAAGCGGCCATCGCGCGGCGAGCGGCTGTCGGCGATCACGATGTGATAGAAGGGCCGCTTCTTGGTGCCGGCGCGGGCGAGCCTGATTTTCAGAGACATTGAAGTTCCTTTTGTTCCTGGTCGATTGCTTCGGTTGTCAGGGAGTCGTCCCTGCGAAAGCAGGGACCCATAGCCCCCGCCCTCTCGAGAGGGTGTAGCGGTCTGGGTCCCGGCTCTCGCTTCGCTCGGCCGGGACGACAGAATTGCTGGTGCCGATTCATCCTCATTTCTTCTTCCCCGGATAGCCGCCGAGGCCGGGCAGCTTGGGGCCGAGTCCTGGTAGACCTCCGGGAAATTTCGGCGGCAGCCCTGGGAGGCCCGGCATGGTGGGCGGCAATCCTCCGCCGGGCGGGGCTCCGGGCATGCCTCCAGGAAGCCCGCCGGGCATTTTCTTCGCGAGCTCTGCCATCTGCTCTGCGCTTGGCATGCCGGAGCCGAGCCCCAGCATTCCGGCAAGCCCTGCGAGCGGGCCGCGCTTGCCGCCGCCCATCGCCTTCATGACATCGGCCATGGTGCGCTGCATCTTCAGCATGCGGTTGATGTCTTCGACCTTGGTGCCCGAGCCGGCGGCGATGCGCTTCTTGCGGCTCGCCTTGAGGATGTCGGGATGGCGGCGCTCCTGCGGGGTCATCGAATCGATCGCCGCCACCTGCCGCTTGAGCACGCGCTCGTCGAGATTGGCGGAGGCGAGCTGGTTCTTCATCTTGGCGATGCCGGGCAGCATGCCCATCAAGCCCGACATCCCGCCCATCTGCTGCATCTGCATCAGCTGCTCGCGCAGATCGTTGAGGTCGAACGCACCCTTGCGCATGCGCTCGGCCGCGCGCGCCGCTTTCTCGGCATCGATGGTGGCAGCGGCCCTCTCGACCAGCGACACGATATCGCCCATGCCGAGGATGCGATCGGCGATGCGGGCGGGATGGAAGTCCTCCAGCGCATCGAGCTTCTCGCCGGTACCCATCAGCTTGATCGGCTTGCCGGTGACGCTGCGCATGGAGAGCGCGGCGCCGCCGCGGCCGTCGCCGTCGATGCGGGTGAGCACGATGCCGGTGAGGCCTACACGCTCATTGAACGAGCGGGCGAGGTTGACCGCGTCCTGGCCGGTCAGGCTGTCGGCGACGAGCAGCACCTCATGCGGATCGGCGGTGCGCTTGATGAGCGCCGCCTCCTCCATCATCTCCTCGTCGAGCGTGGTGCGACCTGCGGTGTCGAGCAGCACCACGTCGTACCCGCCGAGCCTTCCGGCCTGCAGCGCGCGTTGCGCGATCTGCGCGGGCGGCTGGCCGGCAACGATCGGCAGCGTCTCGACACCCACCTGGGTGCCCAGCACTGCGAGCTGCTCCATGGCGGCTGGGCGGCGCACGTCGAGCGAGGCCATCAGCACCTTTTGCTTCGATTGCTCGGTCAACCGTTTGGCGAGCTTGGCCGTGGTGGTGGTCTTGCCCGAGCCCTGCAGGCCGACCATCATGATGCCGACCGGGGCGGGCGCATTGAAATCGATCGGCTCGGCCCGCGTGCCCAGTGTCTCGATCAGCTGGTCGTGCACGATCTTGACCACCAGCTGGCCAGGCGTGACGGATTTGATCACTTCGACGCCGACCGCGTGCTTGCGCACCTGGTCGCAGAAGCTCTTCGCCACGTCGAGCGCGACGTCGGCTTCGAGGAGCGCGCGACGAACCTCGCGCAGGGCCGCATCGACATCCGCCTCGCTGAGCGCGCCGCGGCGCGTCAGGCGATCCAGAATCCCGCCGATCTTTTCCGAAAGCGAGTCGAACATGCGTGCTTTGGCCTTGCGCTTTCCAACAAGCAGCTTTGGCGCCCGAGGGCGCATCGCGCTGTCGGGCGGTAGCCTCCGGCCCCTTGCGACCGGTCGGCAGGCAAATTGTCGGCTCTATCCTTGAGCGGCCGGAAAATAGGGACGCCGGGGAGGGGAGTCAAGGCAAGGCGTTACACACTGGGTCGTCCTGCGAAAGCAGGAACCCGTGCGCCACAATATCCGCTAGGGATTCTGGGTCCCTGCTTCCGCAGGGACGACCATGGGCTTGCTCCAAGGTTGCCCCGACTGCCAATATCGCACCAGCTTGCCTTTACGTATTTTCCGGGAGGATTTCGCATGGATGCGCCGGCGCCCGCCGCCGTGGGAAGCACACAAGGCGACTTGCACGGCAGCGCGATCATCGCCGCCATCAAGGCAAGCGGCATCGAATACATCCTGTCGGTGCCCGACATCGTCACCAGCGCCGGGTTGCTGCGGCCGATCTCCCGCGACGCGGACCTGCGCCTCATCCGTGTGTGCAAGGAAGATGAATGCGTCGGCATCGCCGCCGCGCTCTCCTATTGCGACAAGCGCGCACTGGTGCTCATCCAGTACACGGGCTTTCTCGATTCGATCAACGCGATCCGCGGGGTCGGGGTCGAGTACAAGCAGCCGATCTGCATGATGATCGGGCTCTTGGGCCACGAGCCGGAACGGTTGCCTACGCAATCGGGCCGCTACGGAGTGCGCATCATCGAGCCGATCCTCGATGCGATGGGGATACCGCATGATCTCATCAGCCAGGACGCGGATGTCGCCAAGATCAAGCCCGCGATCGACAAAGCATATGCGCAGTCGCTGCCGGTTGCGATGTTGATCGGACGCCGCCCGCTGCCGCCGGGATGATTCAAACATGATGAAACGCGATGAATGCTTCCGCATCCTCGCCCGCCATGTGACGGACGAGATCGTTGTCGCCTCCTACTCGTCCGCCGCGGAATGGAACGAGCTCAATCCGCGCGCCCTCAACTTCTTCTCGGTCGGCGCCATGGGGCTCGCCTCCTCGCACGGGCTGGGGTTTGCGCTCGGACGCCCGGACAAGCGGGTCATCGTTCTCGACGGCGACGGCAGCCTGCTCATGAATCTCGGCTCGCTCGTGACCATCGCGGCCGCCGCGCCGGAGAACCTCGTGCATTGCGTCTGCCACAACGGGACCTATGAGGCGAACGGCATGCATCCGATCGCCAATCCGAATGTCGATTTTGCCGCCCATGCGCGCGCTGCCGGCTATGCGGAGGCTTACGACTTCACCGATCTCGCATCTTTCGAGCAGCAGATCGGGCACGTGCTCGCCCAGCGCGGACCGGTGTTCGCGACGCTGCGGGTCGAGCGCAGCAAGCCGCTCACTTACGACTATCCGCTGCTCTATGCGGCCGACAAGCGCAAGGCGCTGAAAGCGGCGTTGACGGCGCGGTGAACAAGCAAGGCTTCCTTCTGGGCGGCAGAGTTCCACCCGCTCATTTCCCGCGAAAGCGGCCGTGTGAGAGCTCGGTCGTTCCTGCGAAAGCAGGAACCCATACAGCAGCGACATCTCATATCTGCTGAAGGCTATGGATCCCCGCCTTCGCGGGGATGACCGGGAAGGTCGGCGCGGCGCGTTAAACGTTCAAGCCACCGCAGGCCTGGCCGGCTCCGGCAGCGCGAGGCGGTAGCCGATGCCGAGCTCGGTCATCAGGATGCGCGGCTGAGTCGGATCAGTCTCGATCTTCTGCCTCAGCTTGCGCACGAAAATGCGTAGATAGTGAGTGTCGTGGATGTGCGGCGAGCCCCAGATTTCCTTGAGCAGGAACTGGTGCGTCACCACGTTGCCGGCGTGCTGGGCGAGAATCTGCAACAGCCGATATTCCTTCGGGGTCAGGATCACGCGCTCGCCGTTGATGGTGACAAAGCGCGCTGCGAGGTCGATCGACAAAGGTCCGGCGCGCACCACCGGCTCACCCGAGGTCGCGCGCACCTGTCGCCGCATGGCGGCATGCGCCCGCGCGAGCAGCTCGGCCATCCCGAATGGCTTGACCACGTAGTCGTCGGCGCCGCTTTCGAGCAGCCGCACCTTCTCGGCCTCGTTGGAGCGCACCGACAGCACGATCAGCGGAACGTTCGACCAGGCGCGCAGGCGCTCGAGCACGTCGGCCCCGTCCATGTCGGGCAGCCCCAAATCCAGGATGACCAGATCAGGCGGGGTGAGCGTCACCGCTCGCATCGCATCCGTGCCGGTCTCCGCCTCGTGCACCACGAAGCCGTCCAGCTCCAGGCCTGCCCGCAGGAAGCGGCGGATCTGGATCTCATCATCAATGACAAGAACGACGGGCGCAGGTTCAGTCATCGGGATCAGTCTCCTGTGTAGGCGCGTGGGGGGCGATCGGCAGTTTGATCGCGATCGTGGTTCCGAGATTGGCGCCGGCGCTCGCCGCCTCCAGCTTGCCGCCATTGGCGCTGACGAAGGCCTTGGCGATCCACAAGCCGAGGCCCGAGCCGGAGGCGGTCGCCGCATGGCGGGCGCCACGGAAGAAGCGGTCGCCCACCTGAGCGCTTTCTTCCTCGGTCAATCCGAGACCATGGTCCTTCACCGACAGCACCAGGCCGTGGCCGTTGCGCTTGGCCGCCACCGTGATGTTGGAGCCGCTCGGCGAATATTTTGCCGCATTGTCGACGACTTGCGCAAAGGCCTGCTCGATCAGCACCGGGTCTACATAGATGAACGGCAGATTCGAGTCCACGTCCAGGGAAACCGAGTGCCCGAGCAGGCGCCGGCGCCGGCGCTCCAGCGCCGAGTTGACGATGTCTGTCGGCTCGATCCATTCCATGCGCGGCTTGATCTGCTCGCGGCTGATGCGGGTCGCATCGAGCAGATTCTGGATGTCATTGTTGAGGCGCTCGGCTTCGTCGCGGACCACGCCGGCAAGCGAGGTCAGGCGCTCATCATTGCGCACCGGCGGGGCCTGGCTCAGCACCGTCGCTGCGCCGAGGATCGACGCGAGCGGGGTGCGCAGCTCGTGGCTGACCGAGCCGATCAGGGCTTCGCGCAACAGCTCGGTCTCCGAGCGCATCTTGGCCTGGTTGAGGGCATGGGCCACATCGAGGCGCTCCAGCGTGTCGGCCGCGTCCGACAGCATGTCGTTGACACGCTGATGCACTTCGGCCGCCTCGTCGGCCGGCACGCGGCCGAGATCAATGGCGATCACACCGAAATCCGGCGTCTTCTGCGAGACTCGCCGTACCAGCCAGACATTGCCGGTCTCGTCGGTGACGTCGGCCTCGACCCTCTGGCCCACCTGCACCTCGGTGATGGCGGCGCGCACCTGCGGCGGCACCGCGGTCTCGCCGGCCGGCTTGCCGGTGGCCGCGTCAGCAGTGCCGGCCCCGAACAGCACCACCTTGCGCTGCGCGTGTGTGGCGAGGTGATCTTCGATCGCACGGTAGATCTCGGCCGCCGAGGGTGCGGCTGCGAGGCTGCGGGAGAAGCGATAGAGATCACTCATCTCCTTCTCGCGCTTCTTGGCAATCTCGGTCTGCCGCTTCATCGAGTTCGCCACATGGCTCGCCACCAGGGCGACGATCAGGAACAGCGCGAGGTCGAGAAGCTCGGAGCGCTGGGTGTTGGGTGAATAGAACAGGACGCCGGAGCCGAGCACGCCCGCGAAGGCGGCAACAATCGCCGGCCAGAGGCCGAACCGCCAGCCTGCAACCAGCACCGCCAGCAGATAGATGACCGAGCCGCGGCGGATGCCGGCAAAAAACACCAACGCGTCGGCCATCAGCGTGGTGGCGGCGACGAGCAGCAAAGCAAGCGCGATTCCGCGCGCTTCCCGCTTGATGGTCTCGATGCGCATGTGTGTCTCGTGTCCTTGGTCCGCTTCCGGGGGCTTCTCTCCGCATCCTCATATCCACGGGCCGGAGCACGCGTTCCTGAAAGTTGGGCTTCGATGGGTGCCGGTCGTCTCCAAGCGCGCCGCCGCTATTGTGGCTAATCTGGGATGCGCCAGATGGGCGATTTATTATCTTACGATCATACACGCCGCCTAACCGCCGGTCATCCGGGGCTATTCCCTTGCCGGGAATGTGAAATCTGTTAACAAACCCTGGCGGAGGGTCGCCGGTGGGATGTGGCGCCAGACCGCGTGCCCATTTTCCTTCCGCCCTGGGGCTACCCTTTTTCCGAATATGCTCTAAATACGCTCGCCAGCCATGGCTACCGGAGAGGTGGCAGAGTGGTCGATCGCACCGCACTCGAAATGCGGCATACGGGCAACCGTATCGGGGGTTCGAATCCCTCCCTCTCCGCCATATCTATTTGATATTATTATATTATTTTTGATATTCGGATATCGGCCCCCGGAACGACTTAGGTGCCAGCTGGGTGTTTTGCCAAGCGTCTTCTCACGGCGAAAACAGGCGTTCGGTACCCCTAAGGCTTTTACGTCGCGGGCAGCCGAGGCTCAACGGTTGAGGTTTCCTTTGGGCTGCTTCGGGGTTAGGGGCGGCAGAACGCTGGCGGGGTAGGAGCCAGCTGGCGCGCTCTCACTCCGATCACTGTCTTGGCTCGTACGGTTATCGCGGCCGGCACAGGCGAGCGTGGCCATTTGACCGACCACGGAGCGCGGCGGCGCTATAATCATTCCTGTGTGCTGCTGCACATCCACGTAGTGACCTTGGCAATCAAACAGCAACTCAGTCACTTCCCACGGAGCGCATACACCATTATCTAGGGGGCACACGTTCGCGCTAGCGCCGCTACTATCATGTTTGATTGAATTCACATCTATCGCGAATGCTAGGTCATCGTTTCCGAAGTTCGAATCATATCAGGCGACATCCGCGAGCTTATAGGACCAAGTGTGGATGACGGGGTGGCGGTTGGCGAGCTTTATACCAGCCATGATGCGTTCCTTGAGTTCTTGTTTTGAGGTTACGCGGATGTGGCGGAGGACCGAACGAGCGAACT
>Ga0209062_1000372_pt1 | contig 150758 bp, 123 predicted proteins | sample Coa_R2_2_FD_187158 | JGI IMG/M metagenome (GOLD analysis project Ga0209062, IMG submission 187158) | Surface soil microbial communities from Centralia Pennsylvania, which are recovering from an underground coalmine fire - Coalmine... | ecosystem: Environmental > Terrestrial > Soil >...
TCCTTTCACCATACCAGACAAATCATCTCATTGCAAGATTTTTCGAGTAAGAATCTGTCGTCAAACTGGTAGATTTTTTCCTTAAGTTTTTTGACCTCTTCTGGCACCTTCCTGATTATTGAAAACAACCCTGGTCCCGTGTTGCCCTCGTTTGACTTGGATGATTGCTTGAGCCTGCTGGTGAAGCGTTCTGACTTGTTTAGCCGACTGCTTTCTCTCCTGCTGAGAGCTCGCGCATCCTTCTGTCTTCGCTCGCCTTGCTTGTCTAGACGTCTGGTATTGCTGTCTGGCTGCTCGTTCTGCACGATGAGGAGGAAACCATCAACTGCCAAAGGCGCAAAATCATACAGTGTGGACAAAAGGCGCACATACCTGCCACAACTCCCGCTCAAAGGCGTGTTGAAGCGCCACTCGTTGGGCATGCTGCTTGGGGGTGGGCAACTGCGGGTCAGGGGCGGGAGTGGCTCTGGCTCGTTCGTAGATCAGCTTGACCTGTTTGGCCCACTGCCCCAACTCCGCACCAGCAGGATGCAGCTTTTTGAGATCGTGGATGTCGCGCAAGAAATGAACCCAACAGCGTTGATGCAAGCCTTGATGGCTGTTGTATCCGGCGTAAAAATCGCTCCCCAAGACTCCCTGGAACTCGTCGCCGATCAACTGTTTGACCACTTCCCCAGCGCGGGAGTGATGGTACTCGTAGTAGCGCACTGTTGGAGTGCTTACGCTCCAGACATACCCATTGAGGCCATCTTCTCGCCAACTCGTTTCATCGGCTTGCACAGCAGGGCTAGCTCGAAGGGACGCTTTGAGATGATTAAGCAGGGGGCGGGCGTGTGTTACTACCCGGTGAAGCACCTCCACGATCTCGCCCACACTCACCTGGACGCCGTGCAGCGTCTGCAACAGGTCTCGGATCTGTCGCACGGGCAAGCGCATCACGGTGCGCAAGGTGGCAATCAAGCTGATGAGTCGTACTCCCAGCCGTCCTTGTCCCAGCACTTCCCCCTGGACATCCAGCGGAGCTTCGTGCCATTTCTGGCACTGCTCACACCAGCCTTTGAAGATGCGATGGTGGATGATTCCCACTGGGGAAGGCAGAGGCACCTCGATCACTTCTCGCACGCGCGCCAGGCTGATGCCTCCCAGGCGCAAGTGACCATCCGGGCAAGTCACGAGGCGATGCTCCACGATTTGCGTCGGCACTGCACGCCTCCGCCCGTGATTGTGCTTTGCGTCACGCTTTTTGCGCGGCGTCTTTTCTTGTGCCGCTGGCTTTTTCACGTTCGCTTTGACAAACTCTGGCGGAGGTGTCTTTTGTTTTTCCAGTTCTTCGATGCGGGCCAGTGCTTGGCTGAGGGCTTCTCGCAACGCCTGGTTTTCCGTTCGAAGCTGAGCGATTTCTTCCTCCTGCGTCATAGCTTGAGTTTATCAGAGCGGTCACGTCTGAACACTATCGAAAAGGTTTGGTGCTGCAGGTTTTTTATGTATCCGTTCTCGTGGTACTATACCTTAGAGCAATCCCATGATATAGTACCGCGAGATAAGGCACATGGGAGAAGGGTTACGCAATTCGTGAGACGAGGCAAGACGTTGTTTGTAGCAGAGTTATAGGAGTACTTCCGATGTTCTATATTGGCTGCCCAATGTGGGGCTATAAAGCGTGGGTGGGGCCGGGAAAGCTTTTTCCGCCGCGCACTCCCCAAAGCGAGTTTCTGCGTATCTACAGCAGACAATTATCGACCGTGGAGGGAAACACGACATTTTATGCAACCCCGTCTGAGGAGACGATAGCACGCTGGCGCCAGGAGACGCCATCAACGTTTCGCTTCTGCCCCAAAATCTCGCGCAGCATCAGTCACACGTTACCATTGGATCAAAGCAAAGATGAGACGCTGCGCTTCGTGGCAAGGATGCGGGGGCTGGGCGAGCAGCTGGGTCCGATGTTTTTACAACTGCCACCCTCATTCTCGCCCGCGCAGTTTGCGCAATTGGAGAGCTTTCTCCAGTTCTGGCCCACTGACACGCGCCTGGCTGTAGAAGTGCGCCACCCCGATTTCTTTGCAGAGCCGCATGCATCGCGGTTAGAGGCGCTGCTCAAGCAGCATAACGTTGGGTTTGTGATCATGGATACACGCCCGATTAGAGTTGGACCGGACCAGGAACAGCAGGTGTTACAGGCCCGTGAGCGTAAGCCCGATCTGCCGTTACGCATCTCTGTAACAACCGATTTTGCTTTTGTGCGCTACATCGGTCATCCGCGTATGGAAGAGAACGAGCCATTTTTGCAGCAGTGGGTCCGGCAAACAGGGCAGTGGCTTGCACAGGGACTGACACTCTATGCTTTTTGCCACTGCCCATACGAAGAACATTCGCCTGGCATCTGCGCTGAATGGTATCAGCGCGTCAGGACAACGCTTCCGGCTCTACTTCCACCGATGGCATGGCAGCCAGGGGAGAAGGACGCTTCGGGACCACGACAGGCTCGATTGTTCTGATCGCGGGCGGCGTGAGTACCGGACGGACTTTCGTGGTAACAGCCACCGGGACACGCTCCTGAATCCAGGAAGCAGCCACCTTTTTATAGATGCTGACGTACTTCTCCACCATCGCCCTGGCAGAAAAGTTTTGCTCGATGTGAGCGCGTACCACCGCCCGATCAAGCTCGCCAATTTTTTTCATATACTGGACCATCTCAGCGAGATCATGAACAAGAAAGCCGCTCTTGCGATGAACGACGATTTCAGGAGCGGCTCCGCGCGCATAGGCGACCACCGGGCATCCCACGGCCATCGCCTCGACCATCACCACGCCAAACGGCTCCTCCCATTCAATCGGGTTGAGCAGGCCACGCGCGCCACTTAACAGGTCGAGTTTCTGCTCCATATTGACCGGGCCAATATACTTGATCTGCTGATGGTCAATCTGTGGTTTGATGACATCTTCAAAGTAATGAACGGAGTCGGGCATGTGCCGATCAACCGTACCCGCTATCACCAGCTTCGCGCCCGCCATCTTCGCGGCTTTAATCGCCAGATGGGTACCTTTTTCAGGGAAAATGCGCCCCAGCCATACAAAGTGGTCTTCTACCACTTTTGTGGTTGGTTGATAGTGGTTCATGGGCAAGCCATGATGGACGACCCCGACAAAGTTTAGCTTATGGGGAACATCTTCGCGCGCTCGCTCGCTAATCGCCACCATTGGCACCGTTGACGCCCACTCCATGTAGAGCGTATCAGCATCTCCCGTCCAGGAGCCTACGCGATCAAAAGGGAAACGGCTGTGGAGCGTCATCACATGGGGCTTATCAAGGTCGGCGGTCAAGGGAAACAGGTACATATCCGCGGCTGACGAAAGGTGTGTATGCACAATGTCAAAATCATGCTGGCGAATGTGCTCTACCGATTTGTATATGTGATAATACGCTTTAAGATGAGCCGGCCAGGGTACGCCAGAATCGATCAACGACAAAGGGAAAAACGAGACAACTTTTGCCGATACCCTGGCATCATCTGGTGCAAATAAGGTTACATCATGCCCTTGAGCAACCTGCTCCTCTACAAGATTGTAGAGTACAGCCTCAGTCCCTCCATAGTTCTTCGGCGGAATCGCGATCCAGGGAGGGGCAATGTGTGCTATTTTCATAAAATCCCCCATTCACTTGGCACATTTCTAGAACAGCTCATACAAACGACACCCTACAATGACATAGTCTCATCATCATCCTGCCAGATAAGCAGATAGCATCGTTCCCCATCGTGTATACGAATAACTTGTCCAGAAAGTTACATACTGTGGAAAAACTTTCTATCAACTTAATCACAATATATCTTACTCAACAAACCCTATTAGCTATCCATAGTTTGGCAATTATTAATGCTTCTATTATTCCGTGATTTATTTTTAGTATATGAACTATATTTTCTCTTCATTTTGCAGAAGAGCTTACCCAGAGCGCCCAAAAAGAAAAGCATGTCATGATTGTATCATGACATACCTGTAAGAGCGTGATGATAAAAATTTCAGGTAGCTATTGTTTGGCAGCCTCAGAAAAGGTATGACCTTCCATCTGCTCAAAAGCGGAGCGCAGCGACGGTGGCAGTGGATGAGAGCGACCTGTATAGTAGTTGGCCCAGACCATGACGGAACGACCGGTGGCGAAGATGCGCGTATGATCGTTTCTATCGCGAATCTGATGCTCCATCACAAAGCTTGAGCGACCAATTCTGCTCACCCTGACGCCCACTTCGGCCAGATCTGAGCGGATCAGGGGGAGTTCGTAGGTGCAGGTGACTTCCTTTACCAGCGTGCCATAATGGTGCCCACGCCTGCCGGTCTGGATACGTGGATTGGGAGATGGTTCATCGCTGATCTCAGCTTCCTGATCCTCCTGCTTTGAGGGCCACTGCTTGAGCCAGGCATCGAGCTGATTAAAATAGTGGCTCCGCGCCTCCTCAAAGTAAATCAGATAGACGCTGTTATTAACGTGGGCCAGCGGGTCAAGGTCGCGAAAACGAATCTGGAGCGGATACCAGCAATGATACTCATCTGTCATAAAAAAGCGCCTTTCTGCATAGCGATATGTTCTATAAATCTTAGCAGAAGTGATATGCCAGAGGCAACTTTTTAGCAAGTTAAAAGGGTCCATACAAGGACCCTCTGGCAAACAGGCTCGCACTATACAGTTATTTAGCAACCGTATAACCAATATCGTCCAGCGCGGTCTCAATTTGCTGTAGAGAAGCCTGGTCGGGATCGTAGCGTACACTGACGGTTTTTGCCTGCAAGTTGGTCGTAATACGCTCTATCCCAGGAAGAGCGCCCAGAGCAGTATCGATAGCTTTTACACAGTGCTCGCAGCTTACATCTGGAACGGAAAGGGTGACTGTCTGTTTTTCTGTCATAACAATATCCTTCTCAGATAGAACATCAGCGGTTGCCTGCGATATCATAGAGTTGGAGGAGTTCCTGGATCACCGCATCTTCGCGGTCGCCCTTAATGCCCTCCGGGACGCAGGTGCGCAAATGGCCTTCTAAAACAATTCCCTCCAGTTTCTCCAACGCCTTACGGACAGCATAGGTCTGGCGCAGGATATCGACGCAATATTTATCTTCCTCCACCATCCTGCGAATACCGGCAATATGCCCTTCAATATAAGAAAGCCGCTTCAGTACCTCTTTACGACGCTGATCCTGCATACCCATACTCCTCTCTTGGATGAAGAAACTGACGTCCCTATCATACCACACCCACGGGGGTAGGGTCAACGCCAGATGAATTTCTCTCAGACACCGTAGTGCAGTTCCACTTGACAGCTTTGAGTTTGATGTCTACACTGCCCCGAAGGGGAGAGGCGCGAGTTGATGGCTATCTCGATCCGCTTGAGGATACTGAAAGTAGGGTAAAAAATAGGGATCTCTCCCAATGGACAAGCGGACAAATAAGCGATAAGCTACATACAAATATCCCGCAAAGTATCGTAGTAGAATATACCTGGTCCATTTCCAGGAGAAGGCGAGAACAATGTATAAGAGCAGTTTACCGCGTTGTCTTTCCGCATCTCTCGTGATCCTACTTAGCCTCGGCTTGCTATTTTTTGTGACGACGGGCACGGCCTCGGCTCACGCCAAAGTGCTCAGCGCCACGCCCGCTATTGGCTCAACAATTGCTACCGCTCCCACCACCGTAACAGTGGAAACCGCAGAAAATATCAATCCTGATCCGAAGCTGAGTAACCTTTTTGTCTACGGTCCCAGCGGCGCTCTCATCAGTCAAGGGAATGCAAAAGTTTCGCTCAACAACCCGAGAGAAATGTCCATTCAAATCAAACCCGAAAGCACCGGGGGAGTGTATATCGTACGCTGGATTACGGTTTCAGCGGAAGATAACGAGGCCGACGAGGGCGCTTTCTTCTTTACCGTCAAATCTGCTGCCGCTGTTACGCCAACCCCAAATGCAACAACCAGTGCAACCCCAGCGCCGACACCATCAACATCAACGACAGCGAACAACAGTTTTCCGTATGTTCCGGTGAGCGTTGCCGCTATCCTCGCCCTATTGATCGGGTTAGCAGCCGGCTATGGCTTTGGACGCGGCCAGGCCAGCCCCGCGACCAGCTCTGACAGTAGCACAACAGGGGAAGGGGCTGACGAGAAATCGCCGGATAAGGTGCAGCATTGATCGGCTGATAACAGGCCAACGAGGTAGGTGTACTATGCGTGTGCGACCGTTTTTCTGGTTCTTGCTATTTTTTTCCTGCGTTGGCATCCTTGTCTTTGCTGCGACCAATCAAACGCATGCACCTGCCAGATTGCAGGTGCATGTCGATCAACAGCACCTGACTTCGCGACAGCTCACGACTCTCGAACTCGATTTAACCGATCCGCAAGGCATCCCTATCGAAGATGCACAGGTGCTCTCAGACGCCCATATGACCAACATGGATATGTCAGCCTATGCCAGACATATTGCAGTGCGGGGGCATGGAAAATACCTTGTCCAATTTCACCTTGCCATGTCCGGTCCCTGGGCCATCATCATCCAGGCCCACGCCAGTGGCTTCACGCCTCTCCAGCAAACCCTTTTTTTAGAGATTCAGTGATGCACATGTAACCCTTGACCCCTTGCAGCATTGGGAATATAGTTATCTCCAGACAGGTGCCGTTTTGAAGGATTAGGAAGAGAGCATAGCAATGGGCAAAGCCCGCCATTTTTCTCAAGCACTGCTGCAACGCTTGCATCTTTCGCTCTTCGAGAAGGTGATTCTAGTCAATAGTCTCATGCTCATTGGGGAAGCTCTGGCCGGTCTTTGGGTGACCAGTCATAGTCTGGAGGCCCATCATTATATCATTGACACCAGCTTCATAGTGCTGGCTACGCTTTTTACCCTGCTGATTAACATCATCCTGTTGCGAGCGAGCTTCCGCCCCCTCTTCAATTTACTGGCAACGATCCGCGAAGTCAGCGCGGGCAAAACAGAAGCGCGCGCAACGATCACTCCTTCCGCTTCCGAAATCGGCGAGCTAGCTCAGGCGTTCAATAGTATGCTTGATCGGCTGGAGGCGGCACAACATGAACAGACAATGCAAATCTTGCTGGCACAGGAAGAGGAGCGGAGACGCATCGCGCTTGAATTGCACGATGAAACAGGGCAGAGCCTGACAGCCCTGCTCATCCATACAGAATTGCTCAAACGAGGCATCTCGACCATGCCGGAGGAGATGCGCCAGCACCTGGCTCATGGTCTGCACCAGCTCGAACAACTGACGCAGCGCACTCTGGATAATATTCGCGTCCTCGCGCAGCAATTACGACCCAGCGTGCTCGACGATCTCGGACTACTGGCGACGTTCCGCTGGCTGGTAGAAGACGGCAGCCAGCGGCTACATCTGAAGGTTGAGCTGACGATAGAGGGCAGAGAGGAGGCATTTCACCACCTGCCGCCAGTTTATGAAACAACGCTCTTCCGCATCGCGCAGGAAAGTTTGACGAATATCGCACGTCATGCCCATACGCGTAACGCAGCTATTGCGCTTAAAGAGGACAGGGATCATCTCTATCTGCAAATTCAAGATGACGGATGCGGCTACGATCTCAATACAAGTCACAGAGGCTCAGGAGTTATTGGTATGCGCAAACGGGCTGCACTGCTCAAAGGAAGCCTGACTATGCACTCGCAGCCAGGCCAGGGAACGATGGTAAAAGTCGTATTACCAATGCCGGTAGCAAATGTGGAACGGGAACAAAAGGATAACAGCCATGCCTTCAGAATTTGATGCCTACGATATCCCCACAAACTCATCGCCCATTCGCGTCTTATTGGCTGACGATCACGATATTTTGCGTCAGGGACTCAAATTGCTGCTGGAGACGCAGCCGGATATTCAGGTTGTCGGAGAGGCATGCACCGGCATTGAAGCCATAGAGCAGACAGACAAACACACGCCAGATGTTGTGGTGATGGATATCAGCATGGCGCAGATGGATGGGCTGGAAGCATCACGGCAGATTCGCATGCATCAACCGGAGACGCAGGTGCTCATTCTTACCATGCACGAAAGCGAGGAATATTTTCTCCAGGCGCTCCGCATGGGCGCGGCGGGATATCTGGTGAAGAAAGCCGCACCGGCTGACCTTTGCGCCGCCGTCCGCACTATCGCCCATGGGGGCGCATTTCTCTACCCCGGACTGGCTAAGTCGCTGATCCGCGCCTACCTGGCCCCCTCCAACACGACAACCACCCCTGATAGAAAATATCCTGGTGAGACAAAACATGCAGCGCCTATGCCCCCTCTCGATGTTTTAACGCCTCGCGAAATGGAAGTGCTCAAGATGGTTGCAGAAGGCTACACTAACCAGGAGATTGCGGATCGCCTGGTCCTCAGTATCAAGACGGTGCAGGCGCATCGCGCTAATGTGATGGAGAAGCTCGGCCTGCACGATATCACGCAACTCGTACGTTTCGCGCTCCTCCATCGCTTGATACCTCCTGAACCTTAGTCAGTATTTAACAACCGACGGCGACCGTTCGCGGCTCCACTAGCCGCAAACGCACAACTACGCCTCTTCGTTTAACGCTTCGCCGCGCTGCATCTTTAAAGCGTTCTGTGTTGAGAAGAGCACATTGCGCCGCAGGCGTTGCGCAACCATATAACGGGTGGCGGCAACAAGAGCGAGACGACCATCTGGATGATCGGCTCCCAGCACTTCATGCTGGCGCATCCCTGCCTCAAGCATCTGGAAGGTGTGGAAGGTGGCATCCTCTCGCAATAAAGCCTTCCCCAGTGCGGCCTTCAATTCCGCCAGCGGATACGCCGTCTCCTGGTAGTAGTGGACGATGGCGGCAGCTTCCTCGACCTGCTGAAACTCCGCACAGTACAACAGCCGTTCAAGCAACGCATCCTTATCATGCAAGAGCGCAGGAATGGCGGATTTGCCGCGCTCGGCAGGCAACGCGGCGCGTGGAATATTCAAGAAATGCGTCAGGTAAACGAACATCGCCCCGTGGGCAACCGCCTTCATCAGAGCAACATCGCCCTCCAAAGAGCGCCCGGAGGCTCGTCGCGTCAGCATATCAACCGCGTTGGCGTAGCTGATCACATGCAACACATCATCCCAATCTTCCTCATTCTGCACATGGAAACGGGCCACGCGATGAATGCCAGCTCGCGCCAGCACGCTACTGAGATCGGCAACGGCGGCTCCCTGCTCTAACGCTGCTCGCAAAGCCTGAGTAATCTCGGCAGGCTTGCCAGCCAGCATCACATCGCGCAAAGCTTCGGGACGCCCATCGCCTGCCCAATCGGCATTGCGAGGTTGAGTCAGCAAACCAGGCAAAGCGGCAAATAGTGCCTCCTGAGGTTCTATCGTCTCATGCCAATCGGCAGCCTCTTCGTGACGGAAGCCCATCGCCATTGGACGAATCACCCCCGAAAGCGTTGTTGCCAGCACTTCACGCGCATCAGTCTCGCCGGTCGGGAGAGAGCCATTTTCCGTCATCACCTCAAACAGTTCAAACGCTTTGTTGGTAAAATCGATGACATGACCCGTGCTCAGGAAGTAGTGATCGGTGGCGGCGGAGAGCAGCAGGTCAACCAGATCTTCCAGCGCATAGCCTGCTTCTATCGCCGAACGCAGAATACGCTCTGCCCCCGCCGCCTCGCGATCTTCGATGAAGAGGCGAAACCACTGAATCAGTTGCGCTTTATCGACAAAGCGTGTCGTGGGTAAGGGGCGCAACATGCGGCGCGGAGGGCCGGAAAACGAATCGCGCGCGCAGTTAATGAGCGCATGCACATCGGCCAGAGCCTTCTCGTCGTCGCGCAAATGGGGCATGAGCAATCCCATACAGGTAAGAATGGTCAGCCCCATCGCAAAGCCGCCCTGGCGGAAACGCAGGCCATGCATCGCGCCCGCGCTGAGAATATCGCGATCCGGCACGCTATGCGCCCGCAGTCCCGCCACCGCTTTGGCGATCAAGAAAGTATTGCGCTCCTCCATCCCCTGCCGCAAATCACCCAGAAACTTCTCAGTCCGCTGCCGTACATAGCCCTCAAAAGGCACCGGACAGACCCAGATTGCGCCATCTTTTATGGCTATAGGAAATACTGCCACATCATCGCCACCCTCGGTAAAGCATCCGCCGGAGGCCAGGTCAAAGCGCCAGTGATGCCAGTGGCAGCGTAGCACCCCGTCGCGGACCGTTCCCTGTGAAAGGGGATAGCCCATATGCGGGCAGCGACTATCAAGCGCGTAAATCTGTCCATCCGCACGCATTAAGAGGATATGTCGGCCTTCGAGCGTCACGACCTTAAAGGGGCGTTGCTCAAGTTCTGCCACGCTGGCAACATTGTAATAGGGTCCATCGGCCTCAAAACTATTGCTGCCCGGGGTCACGGAAGTAGTTTGCATAGAAGGGCCTCATCCTTTTTTCAATTAGCGGTTCTCAGTAAAGCACACGACACGCGTTACGTGAAAGTGATACATCTGGATCAAGCATAGCCGAAAAACGGGCGGTTGACACTGTTCAAGAGGACAGATTGCGGACGGCCTGACTTTGCTGCATCTTTTGATAGCAGAGTACGCCTGATGGCAATGGTAAATAAAAACAACGAAGGAGAGCCAGTTACTGGTCTCTCCCTCGCTGCTCCCCAGAGTAGGGACCCGTGTGCTGAGTCTGAGACATCCCCCCAAGGTGTCTCAAATCGCATGTACATTCTTGAAACACGCCGGCGAGACAAGCTTGCCGGGCATCCCTTCCTGCTTCAACCAGAACAGCCTCAAACGGCATTGAGCCTATCCTGTCCACAGGCGTCACTTCCCGCCGAATATGCGGTACCCATGTCCCTTGCCGTATGTTACATAGTGATCGAATGACCCCCCCAGGACATTCTCCCGTAACATCGTTCCCCACTAATATACTACCCAATGCGGAGTAAGATAAGGTTGAAGATGTGTTAAGATATGATGGAGATTTATCGGAATATGGTGATTTAGGTTGAGAAAATTACATTTATTAACGCTCAACGGAGAAAGAGAGCTATCTGTAAATGTTTACCACGATTACACGTTACCACAGTATGCAAGAGTTACACGGTGAATATATATGGGAGGCAGGAGAAAACTCTTCTATTGGTTGGTTGGCTGGAGCGATGCTGGGTAGTGAGATTATACGTGTACGTTTTATACACACTCCTCACCTGGACAAGGCCCGCTACCAGCTTGCTTCCGGCGGGCCGGGAACGCTTCCTTATCATTCCTGGATCGTCAACCACGGTGATGAGCAATGGCCCGCCACCGGCTCGCAGGAGAGCGCAGAGGCGATCCTGGCGCCTTACCTGCAAGGGTTCGCGTTTTCCGCCACAGCAATACGCCTGACGCGTCCTCTAGCAGATGAGGAGCGCGTATACGGCCTGGGTGAACGCACAGGCCCGATGAATAAGCGGGGTCAGACCTTCCCCATCTGGAACGTAGACCCGCCCCTGCGCCATAACGCCTCTACTCTGACGATGTACACCTCTATCCCTTTCTATATGGGCCTTCAGAGAGATACGGGCAGGGCTTATGGAGTCTTGATCGACCATACCGGACTGATTACTATGGATGTCGGGCATTCCAGCGCGTCCGAGGTCGCTATGACTATCGAAGGGGAAAGCATGGTAGCCTATTTCTTCGTCGGCCCGACGCCCGCCGACGTGCTGCGCCAATATGCGGACCTGACCGGCTATATGCCCTTGCCAGCGCGCTGGGCCATTGGTCATCACCAGTGCCGCTGGAGTTATATGACCGAACAGCAAGTGCTGGAGCTGGCGACAAAGCTGCGCACACGCCGCCATCCCTGCGATGCCATCTGGCTTGATATTGACTATATGCAAGGGTACCGCGCCTTTACCTGGAACCACGACAGATTTCCCGATCCAGCCGCGATGACGCAAAAGCTGCATGAGCAGGGGTTGCATCTTGTGACGATTATCGATCCCGGCACCAAAGTTGATGAGTCGTACAGCATTTATCAACAGGGGATGGAAAAAGATTACTTCTGTCGCTATGAGCAGGGCGATTTGTTTCTGGGCAACGTCTGGCCCGGCGCCTGTGTCTTTCCAGATTTCTCTCGCGACGAGGTGCGGCAATGGTGGGGCAATCTCTATCAGGGGTTGCTGGACCAGGGCGTAGATGCTTTCTGGAACGATATGAACGAACCGGCGCTGACTAATCTGTTCGTTTCAACTGAGCAGGACAGGCCAGCCGTTGAGGAGATAGAGGAAAAGGAGCAAGACGAGTCATCGTTGCACGGCAAGCCATTCCTTTCAGACGGCCTGAGCGAAGCTAGCGCGCCAGCAGCGTTGGCCGTCTGGAATAGCAAGACAATGGACAATACCGTGCTGCACCGCGCTGGCGCCGATCAGCCTTCTGGACCCGATGGGCCACCTGTTCTCCATAAATTCTTTCATAATGCCTATGGTATGGAGATGGCTCGATCTACCTATGAAGGTTTGAGACGCCTCCAGCCCGACTCGCGTCCCTTTGTGCTCACGCGCTCAGGTACGGCGGGTGTACAACGCTATGCGGCGGTCTGGACCGGCGATAATTCGAGCATCTGGGAACACATCCCACTCGCGATTAGCATGTGCCTCAATCTGGGGATGAGCGGAGTGCCGCTGGTGGGCGCGGATGTGGGCGGTTTCTGGGGCAACACTAACGGCGAGCTGCTGGCCCGCTTTGCCCAGCTCGGCGCATTTATGCCGTTCAGCCGCAACCATAATGCGATGGGCAATATAGATCAGGAGCCGTGGTCTTTTGGTGAGCCTTATGAGAGTGCTTACCGCAAAGCCATCGAGACGCGCTACCGGCTCATGCCCTACCTGTATACGCTGTTCCACGAGGCATCGACCACAGGTGCGCCTGTGATGCGCCCGCTCTACTATTACTATCCTCATGATGAGCAAGCCTGTGATGTAGAGGATGCCTTCCTAATCGGTGAAACGTTGCTCTCAGCGCCAATATATGAGCAGGGCGCAACCAGTCGAAACGTTTATCTACCGGCTGGCATCTGGTTCGATTACTGGGACGGCACCGAATATCCAGGCGAAGGAACAAGCGAGATTCCTGCCCCGCTAGATCGTTGGCCTCTGCTCGTTCGCGGCAATAGCATCCTCCCTTCCGCTCCTGTCATGCAGTATGCTGACGAACGAACAGCCGATCCGCTGACATTCACCTGTTATATGGCAACCGACGGACTAGCCAGCTACACCCTCTACGAGGACGATGGCAGCACCCAGGATTACACCAGGGGAGCCTTCGCGCTCACCACTATAAGCTGCCGCGTCGATGCAGATACCGCTACCGTCAGCATCGATGAACAGCACAGCGGCTATCATCCCTCGCGTCAAGAATACGAGATAGTTGTGCGCACCGGCGGTCGCGTATTGCAACAGCGCATAAAAGCGGGACAAGGGAATACCACGCTTCGTTGGTAGGAATTCGACTATGCACATGAACAGGCGGGCACCGCCACAGGGCAAAAAGGGCGATGGGCCAACGGCAGGGCGATCAACCGGACGTGATCATGCAGATGAACATCTTCCTTCGCCCAGAGCGAACAGGTTTCTTCCCGCATTGCATCGTTCATCTGCGTTCATAAAAACATAAAACAGGAGCACCCGACAATGCACGACTACCAGCAAATCATCGCCTCGTTGCGCAGCGCATACAATCGCAAGAGCGCGACTAACCGAGATAAGGCGGACAAAGACCCTTGGAAAATAGACGCGCGGCAGCAGTTTCTCAGCCTTTTGCAGCAAGAGCATAAAACGAGGCTCCTGGAGATCGGAGCCGGAACAGGAGCAGACAGCCGGTTCTTTCAGGACAATGGCCTGCACGTCGTCTGTACTGACCTTTCCCCCGATATGGTCGAGTTATGTCGAGAGAAGGGGCTGGAGGCATACGTGATGGACTTTTTGAGCCTGGATTTCCCGCCTGCCTCCTTCGACGCCCTCTATGCCATGAACTGCCTGCTGCACGTCCCCACAGCTGATCTGCCGACCGTTCTGCGCAAACTCCAGAGCTTGCTGCGTCCAGGAGGGCTCTTCTTCCTCGCCGTCTACGGTGGCGTTGAGTTCGAGGGCATCGCCCCGGACGACTGGCATAATCCGCCGCGTTTCTTTGCCCGCCATACAGACGAGTTCATGCAACAGATCATGACCCAGTTTTTTGATCTTGTCTCCTTTACCACTAAAACAACTCCACGAGAGAAGTGGGAGGAACATGTTCAATTGATGGTGCTGCGCGGGAAAGAGCAGCAGTAAGCTATATGCTTCAATAGAGCAAGTTATTGCTGCTCGCCCTTCATCTCTTTGCGTGTGATAGTCAAATAGACGATCATGACAATGATCAGGATGGTCAGGACCAGGGAGACTTTTTCATCGCCCAGCCCCAGGCCATCCAGGAAGGGCTTGCCAAACCAGTCGGCAAACGATGCGCCGAGCGGTCGCGTCATGATGTAGGCAAACCAGAAGGCAGCCACTTCGTTTAGCCAGCCCAGGCGATAGGCCACAGCCGGGGCAAAAAACAAAACAGCAAACAGCACACCTGAAGCAAAATATCCCAGATGCAGGGTAGCTGCCGTGAAGTCCCCCACCGCAGTGCCGAGAGCAAAAGTAGCGATGACAGTCGCCCAATAAAATAGTTCACGACGCATCGTCGTGATGCTATGGATAGACAGGGTTTTCTCGCTTCTATACCAGACAACAAAAATCGCGGCCAGCACGATAGTCAAGCATATAGTTGAGACGAGATAGGGAATATTCAGCACCACATAGGCAACATCGGCGGCCATCGTCCCAAAAATAGCAACCATGATAACGGCCAGCCAGTAGACCCAGGTGATATAGCGGCGGACTGAGAGCTGTAGTGCCAGCGAAACGACAAGACCGGCAAAGCCAAAAGCAACTGCGAGATAAGGGTTAATAGCGCGCACCAGATAATCCGAGGTTGACTCGCCCATCGCCGTTGACAACAATTTAATAATCCAGAAGTAGATGGTAACTTCCGGCACTTTTCTCGCAGCTTGCATTGCCAACTGCATTGGTCGAGACTGCGGTAAGGTTTTACTCATGCATGCCTTCTCCTAACTATTAGACATTGAGATTCAATGACTCTATTTGTCATCACAGAATCAAACGATTTACAGCCAGATTATGGTTAACTATCCTCCAGCAGAACCTGGCTGATCGGGTTGATAATCGATCTGACGATTTTTTGAAAAATGCCCTGCTTAGCGCAATGGCATCTCTATTATAGCCATTTTGCTAAACAGGGCAAATGTTTTTCGCTGCGTCCTGCGTTATTCTGTCGGGCTACTCGCTGCTACCTGGCGATAGCCCGCCGTACCTTTTTAGTCGCCCACAGCTCCACTGACAGCCGCTGCATCAACAGAGCCAACAGGTTTGGTCTCCGGTGCCAGGTAAGACGAGACGACGGTAATCAAGGCCATGACCGCAACGTAGAGAGCAATAATCCAGGACCCGTCATGGCTCACGCCAAGGAGTAAAGCCGCAACGAACGGCGCCGGCCCACCGGCAAGGACTGATGCCGCTTGATAGCCAAGAGAGGCACCGCTATAGCGCACATTGGTGCCGAACAGTTCCGTAAAGAATGCTGCTAACGGGCCATAGACCAGTCCAGTGCCAAATTGTGCTAAGCACAGCGCCAGCGTGATCAATGCCGCCGACTTGGTGTCAATCAACATGAACATTGGAAAGGCCATCAAGGCTGTGAAGGCTGAGCCGATGAGGCAGAGCGTTCTGCGGCCATAGCGATCAGAGAGCACACCCGCCAGAGGTAAGGTGAAGAACAGCACAACGGCACTGACCAATGTGCCGTTTAGGAAAACGGTGCTGGGCATCTTCAGAATAGTTGTTCCGTAAGTGACGACAAAAGTAATAAAAACGTAGAAACCTCCGTTGGCGACAAAGAAGATGCCTGCTGCAAGCAGCACATTTTTGAAATCTCTGCGCAACACTTGCAAAAGGGGCACTCTCACAATAGCTCGTCGCTCTTTTACTTCCTCGAAATGGGGAGTTTCTGTAATCCTGAGACGAATGAACAGGCCAATAAAAACCATGACAATGCTGACCAGGAAGGGAATACGCCAGCCGATAGCAAGAAATTGTGCGCTGGAGAAGGTGGTCGCAGTCAAGCTGAAGAGCAACGACGAAAGAAGCAGTCCAACCGGCACGCCCATTTGCGGCCAGCTCCCGAAGAAGCCGCGCCTGGCTGTCGGGGAATGTTCCGTCGCCATCAGCACAGCGCCTCCCCACTCGCCACCGACTGCGAACCCCTGGGCGAAACGCAGGATAACCAGCAGAATGGGTGCCAAAATACCAATAGTACTATACCCGGGTAAACAACCGATGAGGAAGGTGCCAAGTCCCATAATCAAAATGGTCAGGATCAGCATATTCTTACGGCCAATCCTATCGCCGAAGTGGCCGAAGAAAATGCCGCCCACCGGTCGCGCCCCGAAGCCAACCCAGAAGGTGGCAAAGGCTGCTAATTGTCCGGCGAAGGGGTTCAAGGTTGGGAAGAAGAGCTTGCTGAAAACCAGGGAAGCAGCGGTACTATAGAGGAAGAAGTCGTACCACTCGATGGATGTGCCGATCCAGCTTGCCAGGGCTACTCGTCCGATGGATGATGATTTACTGGTGCCTATGGCCTCGCTCATGTTTTCCTCCTGCCATGCTCTGCATGGCACTACGCGTTACCACATCAACATGTGGCAATGATAGGAAGCAATACCGGTAACGATTGTTCAGAGGGGGTACGCGAAAGTCTTTCTGTGTACACAGCCGGGACATGTACACTACTCCGGTTGGCAGCCGGAAAAACGTAAATACGCAGGACACGGGCCAGATTTGACCTTTTGCTATTATAGCATGCGTGACCCTCAGTTGCATAGGCTATTGTCAAGAAAAAACTATAGCAGATTTGATCTTAAAAAAGCTTCGGACGTTGGAATAGGCATAGCTCTCTCGTTGAAACCATCATATATATCTACGGTATCAGCGCCGCAACCGTCAAAACTCCCACCACGATCAGCACGGTGTAATCGAGCCGCTCAAGCGATTGCTCATGCAGGTACGTCTGTCGCCCTTCGCCTGCGTAACCGCGAGCTTCCAGCGCGGTTGCCAGATCTGAGGCCCGGCGCAACGCTCCCTGCACCAGGGGCACAAGCAGCGTTGCCAGGCTTTGCACGCACTCGCGGATGGTTCCGCTATTAAGATCGGCACCGCGCGACGTCTGAGCCTTCATCAATTGCTCTACTTCCTCGATCAGGGTCGGAATGAAGCGCAGCGCCAGCAAGACCATCAGGGCGAAATCATCAACGGGCAGTTTGAAGCGGCGCAACGGGGATAGCAATATGGTCATGCCTTCGATTAGGGCCACGGGTGAGGTGGTCATGGTGAGCAATAGGGAAAAGGTGAAGAGCACGATTAAAACGACGAAGAACGATAGCTGGAGCCAGACGCCAAAATAGGTAATGATGAAGGGGCCAATACTTAATGGCGCGGCGGCTGCCGGATGACTGATGAGCCAGAGGGTCAATAATGCTGCCACCATGATGATCGCCAGCAACATTCTCAAGCGTCGCGACCAGCGACTTCGCCATAGCACGCGCAAGCCGGGCAGGAACGATGATAGCAAGAGCGCAAGCGAGACTCCTCCGATAATCAGCAGCACCTCGCGCGCCAATCCGTACGAAGTGACCACGGGGCCGAGCGGATAGAGCGGCTGGTTTGTGTCTTCAGTGGTAAATAATGTGGGAATAGCACCCAGGGCTAGCAGCAAGAGCAGCAGCCACATGCGCCGCCACATTTCACGAAAAGAGACGCCGGAGAGCCGAACCGCCAGCCAGGTTAATGCCACAATCACGACATAGGGCGCAACATGCCACTGGCGGTGATCGGCTATCACCAGGCATACTACAAGCCAGCCCAGAATCAGCAGTTTTGTCCTGGCCTGAAGACGGTGGACCAGGCTGCTGCCAGGATAGTAGATCCCCAGAGGGATGTTTTTGAATATCATAGTGCATCCATTATCACAAAAATACTATTTTATTGCCTGCTTTGCTCGATATGCTGCAAAGCGGCGAAAACCTCATCTACCGTAAAAGCATCGGCTGGAAGCGTCAATCCGCGCTGACGCAAGAGGGAGAGCAGTTCGCTTAAAGGTGGCGGCGCCAGCCGCCACGCGCGCAACCGCTCTCCCTGAGCAAAGACTGCGCGCGGCGTACCCTCCATCACAAGGCGTCCCTCGCACATCACAAAGAGCTGGTCGGCTAACGAGGCCACCTCCGTCATATCGTGCGAGACCAGCACAATTGTGACGCCCTGCTCTCGTCGGATGCGACCGAGGTACGAGTAAAATTCCTCTCGTCCGCCGGCATCAAGCCCCACCGTTGGCTCGTCCAGCACCAGAATCGAGGGTCGCATGGCAAGCACGCCGGCGAGGGCAACGCGCCGCATCTGGCCGCCACTGAGATCGAAGGGAGAGCGCCATGCATATTCATGCTGAGGTAGGCCCACAGCCTCTAACGCTTCAAGCACCCGCGTCCGTATCTCGCGCCGACTGAGCTTCATCCTGCGCGGACCAAAGGCGACATCGGCAAAAACCGTACGCTCAAACAGTTGTCCCTCGGGAAATTGAAAGAGCATTCCCACATGCTGGCGCAACGCTCGCAGATCGACATCGCCAGAGCCCACGTCAATCCCATTGACCAGGACCGTTCCCTCCGATGGGCGCAGCAGGCCATTAAAATGCTGCACCAGCGTTGTCTTGCCGGAGCCGTTGAAGCCGATAATAGCGACGCAGCTTCCACGCTCAATCTCCAGGCTCACGTCGATCAGGGCAGCTTTCTGCAAGGGACCGGATTGGTAGGTATGCGAGAGGTGCTGCGTCACGATAATCGCATCGCTCATGGCATGATCTCCTGTGCGATAGCCTCGATGGTAACGGCTGATGCAGAGAGCGCAACGCCGGCCCGGCGCAGACGATCAGCCAGTTCAATCGGATCGGGGATCGCCAGTTTCAGCGCCCGCAAGCGTGCGAGATCGGCAAAAATGGTTGCTGGCGGCCCCTCCAGCACGATGCGCCCCTGCTCCATTACCACCACCCGCTGCCCCAGGGCCGCTTCGTCTAACAGGTGCGTCACCTGTATAATCGTCAGTCCATACTCCTGGTTGAGCTGGTGTAGTAACCGCGTAATCTCCTGACGCGAGAGCGGATCGAGCATGGCCGTTGCTTCGTCCGCGATAATGCATTGTGGGCGCAACGCCAGCACGCCCGCAATCGCCAGGCGCTGACGCTGCCCGCCGGAGAGCTTATGCGGCGGAAGCTGGCGCAAATGCGTAATGCCTACCATCGCCATTGCAGCGTCAACCCGTTCGCGAATGACCTCTGTGGGCAAACCACGTACGGCGAGCGCCCAGGCCACATCATCCTCAACCACGGTCGCGATAATCTGGTTATCGGGATTTTGAAAGATGATCCCCACGCGCTCCCGAATCGTCCGTTGTTTGCTTATATCGCGGGTATCAAGTCCTGCTACCAGAACGTGACCACAATCAGGTAACAGCAACGCATTACAATGGCGCGCCAACGTCGATTTCCCGCTCCCGTTATGGCCCAGCAGCACCAGGTATTCCCCCTGCTGCACCTGAAGATCCACCTCCCGCAATGCCGCCACAGGCTGTATCTCACCTTTTTTCCCCTTAGGAGCCGGATAGGAATAGCTGATATGCTGAATGTCGATCAATGGCGACGCGCTCATGCCTTCGCCCCCGATCCTTTAATGATGCCTCGCCTGATGCCGCTTTTGACCAGGCCGCGTCCGATACGCAGCACCAGCTTCTCGAAACCGGCGCCAGGAAATGGCCGCACATCGTAGCCGAGCAAGCGCACAAACCAGTTCGTCATCACATAGATGAGAAAGACAAACGGGCTCAAGAGCGTCCAGAGGGCAAGATAGAAGGTGATCCACCAGTAAGTAAAGAGAGGCGTTGCCAGCCAGCCGAAGAGTGGTCGCAGATTCTGTCTCCACCATGTCCCCAACCCAATATTGGCAGCGATCAGCCCCAGTAGTGAGACAACGCTATCATATGCGCGATGCAAGGATGGCACTATCGTAGTCAGGGGAGGTCCTATGATCAAAGAAAGAGCAAAGAGCAAGCCATAGAAAGTTAGCGCGCCACCGGTGATGCCTAGCAGAAGCAAGGGAACATGGCGCAGGCGCAATTTCATCGTGATGCCTAGAAAAAGCCCTCCTGCCCCTGATAAGAACATGATCGGCAGGGCATGACCGGTCATGACGCCGGTAATAAAAAGCGCCACGCATAGCCCCATAATGCCAACGTAGAGGCCGCGCCGCAATACCAGCAAAGCAAAGATGATAAAGGCGGGGATATGAAAGAATATGCCACCAACGGGAAGATATAAAGTCAGTAATTGAAAAATCACGGCGATATCAGCCAGTAACGCTCCCTCGGCAATCTCAATTGCGCTCAGATTGCGGATCATACTTCTTCCTCACTCTACAATAAATATATACTATGTATCCGTGCTTATTGTATCGCTTGATCAAAGACAAAAGTAACCCTCTTCAAGCTAGCCTTTTAGACGCTTTGCGCAGAGCTTTTTGCATAGCACTCGGGCACCTACCAATCCCATTTTAAACGAAGAGAGTGCGGGAGGGCACGCACACGAGTACGTAAAAATCGGGTGCGAAACCCAAAATAGCCATTGCCGGGCGACACGCAACATACTATAGTAGATAATCACATGAAAAAAATCTAATGCATTTGGACTTGACTCCTCAGTATGTGACGAGTATACTGTTCCTCCGGGGAGGGGCGAGAATAAATGTTCCATCTCGACCCGAATTGAGGATACTGAAAAGGAATAGTTCGCAGGATGACTTCACAAAGATCAGGACGTAAGACAAACACCCGCACCTCTCCAACCATTCCCTTTACTCCCAATGCTCAGCAACTGGCAGCTATCGCGCATACAAACGGCCCGGCGGCCTTCATTGCCGCCGCCGGTACAGGCAAAACCTCCATCCTGGTACAGCGGCTCGTCCGTCTGATTGCCGAGGAGGGCATTGCACCGGAATCTATCCTTTGCGTCACCTTTACGCGCGCTGCTGCCGATGAGATGGAGAAACGAGCGGTGAAGGCGTTAAAGGCGCGCGGGATAACGGCTCAGGCGATCAAGGCGGTACGCGTCACGACCTTTCACGGTCTGGGGCATCTGATGTTACGCGAGAAACTGCAGTGGGCGCCCCAGGAATTGAACAAGCGGCTGATCAGTGGAGAGCCGCGGCAGTGGCTCGCGGAAGATATTATCCGTCCCTGGCGCAGCAACCGTGTACGCGGGATGAACTGGGATATTGAGATTGCCGGTGTGCTGGCGGCAGTTGATCGCGCTAAAGAGGCAATGGTCAAACCGGAACAATCGACCGCCTTTTTCCGCTCTCACCTGGGGATCGAGACCGAGCTGGCTGAACGCTATCAAGAATTTTTTGTGCTGTATGAGCAGACCAAGCAAAAAGAGAAGCTGTATGACCTCTCCGACCTGATCTATGTTCCGCTCCAGTTGCTTGAAAGTAGCCCTAAGTTTCGTAAAACCTGGCAAGCACGCTACCTTTATTTACAGGTTGACGAGACTCAGGATACCAATCCATCGCAATACCAGCTCATCCAGCATCTCGCCGCCTCCAAACAGAACGTCGTCGTTGTGGGCGATCCCGACCAGGCCATTTATCAATTTCGCGGAGCCAGCCCGGAGGCGTCGATCCTCTCGTTCCAGACGATGTATCCCAAAGGCAAAATCTATCGCATTGAGCACAACTACCGCTCAACGCCGCAGATACTCGCCGCCGCGAACAACTTGATCGCACATAACGATACAGCTCCCGGCTTCGAGAAGATGCTGCGTCCCACGCAAGCTGATGGCGCGCCGGTATGCGTCACCGCGTACGAAGATCAGGAGAGCGAGGCAGATGGCATCGCCACGCGCATCAATACCCTGCTGCGTGCATGGCGCGAACAGCAAGAAGAGCTTTCCTATCGCGACATTTTCGTGCTTTCGCGCACAAACCACCACCTCGCCTCGTTAGAAATTGCAATGGCGCGTGGCGGCATTCCCTATCGCAGCATCGGCGGCTCGTCGTTTTTCAAGCGCAAAACCACCCGTGATATGCTGGCTTATCTCGCATTGATTGATGGGGTCCGCCTGCATCAGGAATATCTGGCCGCGCGGCAGGGACCTGCGCCGAAAAAATGGGACGAGGTCTTTACTCCTGTTCATTGCGGCGAGCAGAATGCGGCATTCCGTACCATCGCCAATATTCCCTCAAAAGAGTACTTTGCCCGCACCGGCAAAACATCCCACCGCTTTACGCCCACATTCTACGGCAATCTTACAGCCTTCTCAGCCGGGCGTCCTCTGCTGCAATTTTGCGAAGAGCAGGCGTACACTATCGCCGCCGAGTACCAGCCCGCTGTAAAGGATCTTGTGGCCTTGATTAAGAAGGTAAGTACACAGTGCAACAATCATCCGGCAACGGCTATCACGCTGCTGCGGCAGTACGCCTACGATACACACCTGCGTCACTATGATAGCAAGCATAAGGAAAGCCAGGAAGAGGAAGCTGAGACGCCCACGCACCACGAGGAGACGCGACTGGAAGGGCGCTACGATGAGTTGGAGGAACTGGTGCAGATCGCCCAACGCCATCATACCATTCGCCACTTTCTGACCGCAATGGTCCAGCTCAAAGAGCGCGCCGAGGATAATAGTAAGAACAAGCGCGACTGCGTTAGCCTGATGACGGTCCACAAGGCCAAAGGGTTGGAGAACAAGGTTGTTTTCGTGATGGGGCTCACAGAAGGGATTTTTCCACATCATCGCTCCTTCACGATGGCGGAAGATGGGCCGGTTGCCATATCCGGCATTGCCGAGGAGCGCCGCCTGGCCTATGTCGCATTTACACGAGCTCAGAATCTGCTCTTCCTCTCTTCTATCCTGCGCTATCGTGGCAGCGACGCCCTGCCATCCCGTTTCATTCAAGAGGCCGGGCTAACCCCCACCGACGAAAACGGTATCCTTAACCCGTATTTGATCAAACGCGATGGCTCGCCGCGCAAGCTCAGCCCACTGGTGACTACTCCCACATTGTTTGAATGAGTAAGATTGCCTACAACCCCATGTAACTTTTGTTGCATTGCCCGGGCACTTTAACCTCACCGCTGCCTGGGCAATTGTCCTGCGTAATTATCGCTGATTCAACGCCAATATCCATTGACTTCTCTCAAGGTTACGAGTATGCTTTCTGTAAGGGATGTAACTACAGTTTCAATTCAAGGGCAATCAATGTTGCTACGCTCTCGTGAGCCGTAACAAAGATTACGGAGGTAGTGCTTTGGACTATCGTATTTCAATTGCCGGTTTGCTTATCGGTTTCCTTGTAGGGCTGACGGGTATGGGAGGAGGATCACTGCTGGCGCCAATCCTGATCCTTTTCTTCCGCGTTCCTCCTGTCTGGGCCATTGGAACGGATATAGCCTATTCTACTGTCACAAAGGCCGTTGGCTCTATTGTTCACATTCGACACAAAACCGTCAACTTCAAAATCGCTTTTTTACTGGCTGCGGGCAGCGTGCCAGCCACCTTATTGAGCGTCGGCCTCGTCCAATACATCCGTCAGCACTATAGCAGCTTTATTGACGGGTTTATCCTGCATGCGCTTGGCTTTACGCTCATAATGGTTGCCATACTCCTTGTGCTGAAACCTTTTCTGATTAAAAAGCTGGAAAAGAGGCGTATTGAGAAGGAGAACCAACGTGCCGCCGCAGGCAAAAGCTTTCAGGGTCCCAGTGTGTGGGAAAAACGTTACCGCCTCCCTGTAACGGTGCTTGTAGGCGCTATTGTCGGCTTTCTGGTGGGTCTGACTTCAGTAGGCAGTGGCACGCTGATTATTGTATCGCTGGCATTCCTTTTCCCTAAGCTTGGGCCAAAAGAACTTGTTGCCACCGATATCTTCCAGGCATTTATGCTGCTAGCAGCGGGCGTCATCGGTTATCTGGTGGCAAATACGATTAACTGGACGATTGTGTTGCTACTGCTCTGTGGCTCATTGCCGGGGGTATTTCTGGGAAGTAAGTTTAGTAAATATATTCCTGATCGCTTTATGCGTCCGATTCTGGCAACCGTGCTGGCTATCAGCGGCTGGAAACTCATCTAGCACACCTATGCTTATTAGGAGCCAGGGGTATATGCTATATATCCCTGGCTCTCTCCTCATCAAAACCGCGCAGTTACCCCTGAAGCATCGGGCGATAACGATGCCTCTTCGCTTACTCCAGGCGCTTGCAACTCCAGTATGATATTGTGGGCGCGAGTCGCGCTTTTGAGATCGATCAAAGCCTCCTGTAATGCTGCATAGAACGCCGGTTGAGTCTGAATACGCAAGGTATCCAGTTCAGCGCCGACAGAGAGCCCCTGCTCGGCTTTGTGACGGCGAACCTGGCGCAACAGTTCCAGCAGAGCCTTCCCGACCTCCTCCGCCGCAGGATCGATCCACTCGTCATGTTCCGCGGGCCACGCCGCAACATGGATTGACGCCGCCCCATCCCAGGCGCGGAACATCTGCTGGTAAAGCGCCTCGGTAACATACGGCAGGTACGGAGCCAGCAACTTCAGAACGGCGAGTAACGACTGATACAGCGTCCACTGCGCCGCTTCTCGTGCCGGTTCATCGTCGCGGTACAGGCGAGCCTTGACCAGTTCCAGGTAATTATCGCATAGCTCCGACCAGAAGAAATGCTCAACCTCCGCGCGCGCTGCTGCATACTCGTTATTATTCAGCTCGTTAGTAGCCGCAGCAATGGTGCGAGCCAGGCGGGAGAGCAACCAGCGATCCGTCGGCAAGAGGGTTGCAGGGGGCGTGTTGCTGTTGATAGTCGTAACAGCATCCTGCAAACGGCTCTCGGCAAAACGGCAGGCGCTCCAGAGCTTGTTGACCAGGCGGCGACCTGTGGCGATCATCTCAGGGTTGAAGACGGTATCGCTCCCCGTTTTAATCGCGGTGGCCCAATAGCGCAGAGCATCGGCTGATTCTTGCTCTATTAGCTCTATCGGCCCAATCTCCCTCTTTGGTCCGACCTCTTCATGCTGCTTCGACTTGGAGATTTTGCCGCGTTGCGCCGATAATGCATGACCAGAAACCATGATAGAATGCCAGGGAATTTTGCCTGTATGATAGAGCGATTTTACTATGGTATAGAATGCCCAGGTGCGAATAATATCGTGCGCCTGTGGACGCAGGTCTGCCGGGAAGTGCTGAGCAAACCAGGCCGGATCGTCCGTCCAGCGCCCAATGATGAGGGGCGTACAGGATGAGGTTGCCCAGGTATCCATCACATCCTGCTCCGGCTCAAAGTCGGTCGAGCCACAGGCGCAGGGATGCAACGGCGCAGCAGTGCGCGGATCAAGCGGCAACTGTTCTAACGCTGCCAGGATTAATGCGCCACAGGAGCGGCATGTCCAGGCAGGGAACGGAACGCCGAAGAAACGCTGGCGCGAGATGCACCAGTCCCACTGGAGATTCTCGACCCAATGCTCATAGCGAATCTGCATATGCTCTGGAAACCAGCGAATCTGTCGCCCGGCTTCAATCAAGCTTTTTTTCTGATCCAGAACGCGAATAAACCACTGTCGAGTATGCAGGTATTCAACGGGTGTCCCACAACGCTCATGAGTACCAACAGTATGCTCAATCGTTTCCTGCCCCAGCAGCAATCCGGCATCAGCTAAACGCTGGAGGATCAGCCGCCGCGCCTCTGTGACCGCTAAACCTGCCAGCGGCCCCGCGAGCTCCGTCATGCGCCCATCACGCCCAATAGCGGTGCGCAAAGGCAATTGGTGCGTACGCCACCAGTAGACATCGGTGGAATCGCCAAAAGTGCAGCACATCACGGCTCCGCTGCCCTTAGCGGGATTCGCCAACTCGTCGGCCAGGATCGGAACCTCGATGCGCTCCTGCCGAGAGAAGCCTTCACTGGCGATGCACGCTGTTGTCCCGATCAAATGAGCATAGCGCGTATCGTCGGGATGAACGAAAATGGCGACGCAGGCCGGCAGCAGCTCCGGGCGCGTGGTCGCGATAGGCAGAGTGCCACCATCCGGCAGGCGAAATGCCAGCGTTGAGAACAGCGTTGGCAGCATCGTATCGTCAACCTCAGCCTGTGCAATGGCTGTCTGGCACTCTGGACACCAGAGCGTCGGCGCGATTTGTGTATAAGCGCGCCCGGCTTGATAGAGTTGAATAAACGACCACTGGGATGTACGCCGGGCTTCAGACGAGATGGTCGAGTAGCGATAGCGCCAATCAACGCTCAAACCGAGGCGGCGCCAGATGTGCTCAAAGCGATCCTCGGTCTGACGGGTCAGTTCCAGACACAGTCTGATAAACTCCTCACGCTCCATCGCGGTTGCTTTGCGCCTGATCGTCTTCTCAACGTAGCGTTCGGTCGGCAGGCCATTGTCATCAAAGCCCATCGGGTAAAAAACGCGTTCCCCACGCATGCGGTGAAAGCGCGCAATCACGTCCGTTTGCGTGTAAGAATAACAATGGCCGATGTGCAATTCGCCGGAGACAGTGGCGGGCGGCGTATCAATGGTAAAAATGGGACCGGAGCCGTCAGCGTCGAACGCATACAGGCCGGCCTCGGCCCAGAGACAAGCCAGTTTCGGCTCAGCCTCGTGGAAATCGTAACGGTTGGGTAACATTGGTAGGTACTCCTTTTGCAGACTAAAAAACGCTGCCACCTCGCAAGGACGAGGGCAGCGCTCGCGGTACCACCTTGTTTCGATAGTTGATTCACCCAACCAATCTAGAATCAGCTATCCTCAGAGCAGCGTTAACGGGCTGTCCCCGGAAGATCTTAGCACGCGTATTGTCTCGGATCTTCGACTCACGAGCCACGTTCGAAAGCTGTAACTGAAAGGGGCTTCCACCCGGTGACCCCTCTTCTCTGGCAGTTCGGCGCTTTCTACTCCGCTCGTTCCAGGTCTTTGATTATTTTTCTGATCCAATCATACCCACAGAGGTTGTGATTTGTCAAGCGGTTTTTAGATTGATCACAGGGCTTCTCAAAAGTTGTTTTTTCATACAGAACGGCTCGCAAGCGAGCCGTTCTGGAGAGGAAGATGCAGGCTGTGGGCTGCGCCCACAGCCTGCATCTTCCTCTCCCTATGAGCGCCAAAGGCGCGAGCAGTCAGAGTGTGCAGCAACTTCTGAGAAGCCCTGAGATTGATCATACTACTTGTCCATTTTATCCACGCTGGGGTGCTCCGGGCCGAGCAGTTCCAGCACGTTTGCCTCGTCTTCGCTCTGCGGATGATAATCTTCGGGTGCTCTGCTAATCTGCCAGACGACGCCTTTGAGAATCACATAGCGCCATTCCAGATTCGGACTGTTGTTGAAGTCAGCCGGGGTAGCGGTTTTGAGCAGGTCCAGCACATCCTCCGGCGCGGGATCGTGAATATCCAGCTTGCCCTCCTGCACCTGCCGAATGTAGGTCGGAATAACGTTATCGGGATCTTCGCGAAAAATGACACGATGCATATTGCTCAAATTACTCAGTGCAGCTTCCCTATTTTCAGGAACGTCGATATCATTTTTAATGCGTATGCGCAACGCTTCGAAAAAGCTATACTGCACCAACCCGCTACAGATGAAACGCAGCATTGACTCAGCCGAGGAACTTTTCGCATCCCATTGCTTAAAAAAGTTCGCAACTGCATCGGCAGCTTCGGCAACCTGGGGAAGCATACTCAGATGGCGTCTGGCTACACGCTCGGCATATAACGCTGTAAGCTCAAGCACCGTTTTATGGTCATAGAGACCGTTAAGCTGGTCCATCGCTATTCCCCGTACATGATGCAGATATGCAACGCCATGCACATCTCTCGGATTACAGGGATCGTGCTGAGAAGCCTCGTAAGGCGTTTCCACATACCAATCCAGGCAGGGGCGCTTAATGCCAACAGTGAACTGCTCGAACGGGATCACCTCGTTACGCCAGCTTGCGATATGCACGCCTTTGGTGAGCGCCTCGACCAGAAACGTATTATCAAAACCCTTCTGGGGATTACTGACCAAATAGAAAATGGCAGAATGGCTCCATTTACTGCCGGTCGCAATGCGAATCATATGCGCGAATACTTCTTTAGGGCTTTTATTCTCGCGCAGCACAATATCCGAAACGCGCACATGCGGCGCTTTATCGCCTGGCTGCAGAAAGTAGTTGAGCGGGTCCTGATCAATCCGTACAGCACGATATGACATATATATAGCTCCTCAGTAATGGAAAAATTTCCTTTTACAGCCAGTGGTATCCCCCTCCCGTCCCACTACACCACCAAATTTGTCACGTATCAGGGTAGCTCAACGGTGACACTTCTCTTGAAATAGTGATGTCGGTAAAAAGGGTCGGCAAAACAAAGAAGCGACTTGAGACGTCGAAAACATCTCAAGTCGCTTCTTCGAAATGTTTGTCAATCACGCGCAAAAGTGCTGGATGGTTGCTAGCAATATCTCTGTGCAACGCTGCAACTGCTCAAGATCAGCCCATTCTTCTACCGCGTGCGCACCTTCCCCGCCCGGCCCAAATACCACCGTTGGGATGCCGACAGAGGAGAGCAGCGCCGAATCCATCCATGCCGCAGCGCTAATAATGGCGGGCTCACAATTGAGAATACGCCTCGCCTGATTACGTACAATCCGCACGATGGCTTCATCCTCGGATACCTCAAATGGCTGGCGCACCAGTCCTGCTCTCAATGTAGCTTTGAAATTCGGATCGGAGCGTCCCGCCTGATCAATCAACTCCTGCATCTCTGCTTCTACACTGAGCTCGCCGGGGACCGTCCTGCGCTCCAGGCCCAGCACACAGCGTTGGGGATAGCTCGAAAGCTCCTGCCCACCCTCAATCAACGAGGCATGCACCGAGCCACTGCCCAATAAAGGGTGAGATGGTTTAGCGCGCAAAGAACGCTCTAGCTCCTCCAGGCCCACCAGTATCTTACCCATCTTCGCAATCGCGTCAACGCCCACCTCCGGCAAAGAGCCATGAGCCGCCACGCCGCTTGTTTCAATCTCAAACCAGGCAAAGCCCTTATGAGCGATACAAATATCCAGACCTGAAGGTTCGGTCACGATAGCCGCATCCGCTTTCCAACGCTTCACAATGGATTGCGTCCCGGCGCTGGCGTATTCCTCGTCCATGACGGCGGTTACTATCACATCGCCGTGCAGTTGCAGCTTTTTGGCCTCTTTAGCAGCCTGCATAATGGCGGCAAGGCCACCCTTCATATCAAAAGCGCCGCGTCCATATAGACGATTATCAACGATATAAGGCTCGTGGGGACGTTCCATTCCATCCACCCCCACGGTATCCATATGAGCATTGAGCAGCAAAGAACGACCCCCCCCCAGGCCGCGCGCAACGCCGATGACGTTAGGGCGTCCAGGCAATACCTCGTCTATCTGCACTTCCAGACCAGCATTTTCAAGCCAGCCTGCAACAAAACGAGCAATCTCGTCCTCGCCCGCTCCCCCCGGCACCAGAGAAGGGTTAATAGAGTCTATAGCCACCAGTTGGCGTAACAGATCAGTAACCTCGCTCATGTAGCTCTCCTTATTCTATTTCGGACACTTCCCCTTATTGTATAGTCAGCTCAGCCTTTGGACAAGGGGCGTACTTCATGACCTTAGGGTTTCTCAAACGTTGTCTTTTCATCCCGAACGGCTCGCATGCGAGCCGTTCGGGAGAGGAAGGTGCCAGGTGTGGGCGCGCCCACACCTGGCACCTTCCTCTCCCAGTGAGCGCCTTCGGCGCGAGCAGTCAGAGCCTGCGACGGCATCTGCGAAGACCTGTTCACGATCTTATAAAAGCACAATTGCCGCTATGCAGCATATTTGACGACTGACTTGTTTCATGGTATAATTAGAACATGATTTCAATGTAGTTTGTACACTAAGGCACGGTTTTTACCATGTTTTTGCCTATCTGAAAGAATAAGTAGGTAGAGAGAGTAGAGAAGAATGCGCCCGTAGAAGAAGGGGGGCACAGACCATATGAGCATCATGCAGCTTACCCAGACAATACAGATTTTGCCAACGAGACAGAGTAGAGGGAGCAAACGGCCAACGCAGCCAGCGCTGCCGGGAATGGAGCTTGAGCCGGAGGTGCGTCCAAAGGTGACTAATCGCCAGATCGCTGAAGTCCTTTCAGGCATTGCCGATCTGATCGAAGCGCAAAATGGCAACCCATATCGCATTCAGGCATATCGCAACGCAGCTCGCGGCGTACTGGACCTGCCGGAGCCCGCCGCCGATATTCTTACCCGCGGCGAAACGCTGCCCATCCCAGGGCTGGGGGAACGCCTGCGCATGCGTATTGCGGAGCTTGTTCAGCTTGGCACCATGACTTTCCAGAATGGCCTTTGCATGCAAACATTACCGGCGGGCGTTCGCACCCTGATGTCTATCGAGCACATTGGCCCCTACACCGCCATTCGCCTGCATGAAGAGTTAGGCATCGATTCGCCCAAGAAGCTCTGGTGGGCAGCTCAGCAGCAACAAATCCGCAAATTGCCAGGTTTCGGCGTTCGCAGCGAGGCTCGTCTGAAGGCAGCAGCGGAGAAGCTGTTGAAAAAAGACAAGGACAAAGAGCAGCCGCTAGGAGGCGCTGCATAACCACAATGTTGTTCATAAACCTGGACAATAGCCTTCTCGCCTTCGAATTCGTCGGCTTTCTGGCTCTCTTCGAGAAGTTCAACGTATTGAGGAGTTCATCTTGCCCATCGGCACAGTTACATTGCTATCCTGGCAAAAACTGTGCCGATCATCTAATTGAGCCGATTAGAGTAAATCTTGCTATTCAGTATGACATTGCAAAAAGGAAAACCTACCCTTTGGACTTGAACTGATGGACCCGCATGGTTGTATCTTTGCTCCCTGACGCAAGAAGATCCCCTCCTGGCGCCCAGGTCACTGCATACACCTCATCAGTATGAGAGGTAAAGATCGCCACCTGCTTGCCCGTTTGCGCATTCCAGATACGAACCGTTTTATCCAGACTGCCTGATGCAAGCAAGGAACCATCAAAGGACCACTTCACTGTTTGTACCGAATTCCTGTGCCCCTGCAAAGTGAGCATATGACCACCTGTCAGGGCATCCCAGATCTGAACGGTGCCATCTGCATTGGCCGAAGCAATACGCGCACCATCCGGGGACCAGGCGAGCTCAAAGAGTGTCGCGTTCGGATTTCCTTCATACACAAACGTGTCGCTTTCCCGCCCAGTGAGGGACTCCCAAACCCTGATTCTCCCATCTTCGCCTCCCGAGGCAATACTTTGACCATCAGGGGACCAGGCGACTGCCCAAACTCCCTTTGTATGGCTGCGGTAGGTGGTGATGAGCTGCCCCGTAAGGGCCTCCCAAACCTGAACGATTTTATCCCTACCACCTGAAGCAAGAAGCGTTCCATCCGGGGACCAGGCTACACACCACACTGACTGGGAATGTCCACGATAGGTCGATACCTGTTCCCCATTAGCACTTTTCCAAATCTGTACTGTGGTATCTCCACTGGCTGAGGCAATCAAAGGCTGATTTGGAGACCAGGAGAGGCTATTGACAAACCCGGTATGTTCCCGATATGTCAGCCTCGGCAACCCTGCCGTTGCTTCTAGAATCTGTGCGGTCTTGTCGCCATTGGCACAGGCAATTAACTGCCCGTCAGGGGACCATTTAACGTCATTGACACTCGTGGGTGGATGTGTGTGGTAGGTGTAGATCAGCGCACCAGTTTCACCAGGAGCGACAGGGCTCGCACGATGCAGGAGCGTTTCCCAATAAGCCACCCCTCCCCCGACCCCTGCTATCAGCCCTAGCATGAGGAGACGCCTTGAGAAACGCCAGCGGTTCTTCATGTCTGGGACAGCGGGGACCGCTGGCGCTCGTTCACCGGGTACGTTGCCCGAGACCTGGCTCTCAGCAACAGGTTCTTTGCTTCTCTCCGTTCTTTCTTCTGCTATCAAATCCAGTTCCAGGGCCGACTTACCAAACAGTTCACAGAGTTTTGCGCGGAAATACGGGCTGGGAGTCGTCGTTCCCGATTCCCAGCGACTGACGTTATGCTGAGTCGTTCCGACCTGATCAGCGACATCTTGCTGAGACCAGCCGCGACCTCTGCGCTCCTCAGCCAAACGCATTCTTGTAGTCGTTTTCACCGGCATTCTCCTTCCTTGAGAAAATGGCACAAATGATATATCACCTGAAATAGACGGTTTTCCTTTTGAAATATGAAATGCAAAACTGTTTTTTTGTTATCTATCAGATAAAACGGCTTTCACATAATTTTTCGATGTATTTATTAAATGCTCTTTTTCTCCATTAATACAGGTATATGGCTTAGATGGCATACTACAATGGTATAGATGGTATTCACTTCACTAAATGAAATACGGTATTGTCACGAAGTGAAAGTGTTTCTGCTTCACCTTATCTCTTCATAAAATTGAGGAGCAATACAAGTTAAAAAAGCAGATGCACTGAAGTGGCTTAGAAAATTCGTATGGAGTCTTTTTTAGTGGACCACTTTTTACTTACCTGACAGAAAGGGATACCGTCTTGAAGAAGTTTTTTCTCCTCCCATTCACCACGCTACTTCTGCTCGCGCTCTTTTCGCTTCCAGGTCCAGCTTTCGCTGCCAGCACGCAACAGATGGTGAAGATGCAACAAAGCCATGTCCACGCTCATCTGGCTCCTACCACTGCTTTTCAGCCAGCAGTCACCTGTTCTGGCAATGGTTGCACAGGCCGTGATCCTGTTCAGACAGGATGTTCGGCTACTGCCAGTACGGTGCTGAGCGGGGGAATTTTTAACGGCTCAGGGCAGCGCATTGGGACCATCAACCTCCGCTTCTCATCGGCATGTGGTACTAATTGGGCACAAGTCGTGAGTTCCATTGGTTCAGTTCCGCTAGCAGCTATTGTGACGCGTGCAAGCGGAGTTGATGGCCCAAAGGTTTCTGAATGTGAACCTGTCAGTTGCAATGGTTTTGTGGTATCAACGAGCGCCTTCACCAATATGGTCTGGGCTCCCGATGTTCCTGCCCTGGCCGGTGGCGAGATCCAGCAAAACGGCACGAACTTCTTTGGCTGCGTGACGCAGGATCAGAGTGTGCTTCCTTGCAACTAACCTTTAACAGCGCGAGACGAATCGCACCGAGACAAAGTGTCATTTAGAAAGTATGATAGAATGAGGGTAAAGTAGTAGCTCTTGTTGCTGCACTGCTTTACCCTCAACCAATCATTTATTTTCTAATCAAGGAGGCACCTCATGACCAACAGCAAAGCACATTTGAACATTCCTGGGGCGAAATCGCAGGAACTACTGGCCCGTCGGCAGGAGTTCGTTGCTCGCGGCGTCGCCTCCACGATGAGCGTTTTTGCAGCGAAGGCCAATGGGGCCATCATAGAAGATGTGGACGGCAACCGTTTTATCGATTTCGCCGGCGGCATTGGTTCAATGAACATGGGACACAGCCGCCCACAGGTGGTTAAGGCTATCACAGAGCAGGCCGAGAAATTTACCCATACCTGCTTTAGCGTGATGATGTACGAGCCATATATTGCCCTGGCAGAGCGGATCGTCAATATTACCCCTGGCAAGTTTGCCAAAAAAGCGATTTTCTTTAATAGCGGCGCGGAAGCTGTGGAGAACGCGGTCAAGATTGCACGCTATGCCACAGGACGACCGGCCATCATTACCTTTGACAACGCCTATCATGGACGCACGCTGATGACGATGACGATGACCGCCAAAGTCAAGCCGTATAAATATCGTTTCGGCCCCTACGCCCCTGAAGTCTATCGAGCTCCTTTCCCCTATCCCTACCGTATGCAGATGACCCCCGCAGCAGCTTCACAATTCTGCATCCAGGAGCTTGAGCGCATGTTCACCGGCGAAGTGGCCCCGGACCAGGTGGCCGCCGTCGTGATTGAGCCCGTTCAGGGTGAGGGCGGCTTTATGATCGCCCCGCCGGGATTTTTGCGCGATCTCAAGGCTCTCTGCGAAAAACATGGCATTCTTTTCATCGCCGATGAAATTCAGACTGGCTTCTGCCGCACAGGTAAGATGTTCGCAGTTGAACATGATGGGGTGGAACCCGATATGATGCTTATTGCCAAATCGATGGGCGCTGGCATGCCGATCAGTGGCGTTGTAGGGCGCGCGGAAATTATGGACGCTCCCCCGCCAGGCACATTGGGCGGGACCTATAGCGGCAATCCAGTTGCCTGTGCGGCTGCTCTGGCAGTGCTTGATATTTACGCACAAGAAGATCTGGCCGCACGCTCGCAAACCATCGGCAAGATTGTGATGGAACGCTTCTCGCAACTGCAACAGCGTTATCCGACAATCGGCGAGGTGCGCGGCCTGGGCGGCATGGTGGCAATGGAGTTTGTGAAGGACCGCGCAACCAGAGAGCCTGACGCGCATACTGCCAGCGAGGTTATCGCGGTCGCCCACAGGCTCGGTCTGGTGCTGATCAAAGCCGGCATGTACGATAATATCGTACGCGTGCTCGTTCCTTTAAACATCACGGATGAGCAGTTGCAGGAGGCGCTGGATATCATCGATGCCGCACTTGCCACGGTTCACGAGGTCATACCAACCTCTGTGGGATAATCAGTTCTACCTCAGGCTTGCCCATATGCCAGATAGTGACGATACGTGGCGCAAGTTTGCGCCCACTCCTTGCTGGCTGTTAGCAAAACCTGCTCGTACTTCTGTGGGGAAAGTTTAAGCGCAGCACAGGCTGGTTCCTTCAGGGCACGTATGCCGCTGAGGTAATCCTTCTCCAGCAATTGTCCCAGGCGGTCCCAGCTTCCCAGAGGCACCTCGAAGGTATGGGCGATGACATTGCGCAAGCCCTGTCGTTTGAGCAGGTTTCCCAATTGGCGCATCTGCGTTGTATCGACCCCGCGCATCCCCATAAACCGGCTTGTCCAGGAGTTGAGTTCGCGCGTGGCTGGTCCGGCATCTGGAAATAGGATATCCGCCTCATAGATCTCCACCCATCCTCCCGGTCGCGTCACTCGCGATAACTCCTTGATAACAGCGGGCCAGCTATTCTGTGGAACGCCCAGAAAAAGCAGGCGTTGATGAACATAATCGAACATGTTATCGGGAAACGGCAGCCCTTTGAGCACATTGCCCTGGATAAAATGATAATTATCAGGCACCGATATCGCAGGAGCCGCCAGCGAGACGGTCTGAGGCGGCTCCAGATCAAGCCCATAGACGCGAGCCAGAGGAAACGCCTGCGCCATCTCGTGGCCCCAGATGCCCGTGCCGCTACCAACATCCAGGATATTTTTCACAGATTGATCGAGGGGCACGGCGTGAGTGCCGCGCAGGATATAGCGGATGATGTAGTGTTGAAAATTGAGCCGCTGGCCCTCCTCCAGATCTTTGGGCAAGGCATAGGGTACATCTTCACGGAACCGCCGGCCAGGAGCGCCTTTCTGCGGCGAGGCTGTAGCTGAGGGAGTAATGACTTTGTTCCGCGAGGGGCGTTTGAAAAACCACGGCGACATACAACAGATGCATCCTTTCCCGAGAATTATGATCCCCCTAGACCACTGGAAGTTTGTTCGTAGCAACGGGCCTGACGTGCTGAATAGATAATAAGGCGAAATATAATAGTTCATAAGATATTTTAAACTGTTTGTCTATTAAAAAGATATTAAAGTTCTGTATAAGAAAGTCAGTAGCCTCAAAACTAGCACGATGAGCTAAAAAAGCAGCTTGATTGCAATATCAGATCCAAAAAAGAGCTACAAGCATGTGGGGTATGCTTGTAGCTCTTTTTTGGATCTCGGACAATAGAACAACGTTATTTTCCATATACACTTGCGCCTGATCAGTGTACGCTCTAAACGCCAGCTTCTCCTGCGAAATAGAGTGAAGACGACGAGCGCATCTGACTCAGGACCCGCAGCGCCACACACGAGACCCATCCCCAACCAGCGATAATCGCAATGCGCTGGAACAAACCCACCGGCGCGTTTGCAAGGACAGCATGCTCCTCAAGGACGGCCACTGTGAGAGAGGCGACGAAGAACACCAATACCACAATGCCGGTGATGGTCGAGTAGAGCGCCCAGCCTTTCCAATCAGGATCGCCCGCGAAACGGCGCGCCATCACAAAGCTGGCAATTGCCACAGAGCTGAAACAGACGAGACCAGCGACGCCATGAATAGTGCCGTGCAGCGTTTGAGGGCCGTTGCCATGCGTCCCCATCGGATAACCCAGGCTCGGATCGGTGACAAAAAGGCCAGCAATAATGAGACCCAGACCGAAAACGCCCAGCAGCAGCGGCCCGCCAACAGATCCTCGACCTGTTCGCAGGACCTGTCGGAACCCGATAGCGAAGAAGAGCACGAGCGATCCATTGATGAGGAAATTCGCAATCTGCATCCAGCCTTGATCGCTCAAGCTGAGCGAGCTGACGAAATTATGCCACGCACTATAACCAGGACGGGTAGCTCCTTCAACCAGAAATACCAGGATGAAGAAGATCGGACCAAATGCACCACATGCGATCAGGAATTTAGAGAATTTGGAGTAGCTTTGTGTCTGACTGTTTTCTGTAGTAAACATAGCATTTTCCTTTTCTTGTATCTAATCAACTTGATAGAAGAAGTATATCCCTATCAGCTTTGCCTGACATCCGTCCACAGACCCGATTCCGCCCCTTCTCTAGTCCTACTCAAAAATCCCCACGCTCAACCATCTCGATAAAGCGCTGCTCCAGCTCGTAGGTACGCGGCCCCGGCTTACCACTACCAATTACTATCTCATCAATTTGTACTACGGGCGTAATCTCACGCGATGAGGAGGTCATAAACGCTTCATCCACCTGCGGCAGTTCGCTGAGCAAAATGGGGCGCTCTTCAATGGCAAAGCGACCTTTTGCCAGTTCCAGCACGACATTGCGCGTTATGCCATATAATATTTCGGAGCGCGGCGTGATCAGCGTATCGCCACGGAAGACAAAAAAGTTGCTCCGCGTCCCCTCCAACACATGGTCTTGTTCATTGACGAAAAGAGCATCTGAGACATTGTGACGCGCCGCTTTCTTCAAAGCCTGGATCGCCGCAACATAGTTCGAGGTTTTGGCTTCCGGTAATTGCCGTTGCAGGTGCGTTGTGATCAGTTTGATCCCACGCGCGAAACGCTCCATATCGCGCTCACCCAGCGCCGTGATCAGGACCGCCAGCACTGGCTTTCCAGAGGGCATGATGCCATCCTCGCTCTCGCCGCCCGTGACCAGGAGACGAATCGCGGCATGGATGTAGGGATTGCGATCAATAATTTCCCGTACTATTGCGGCTATTTCATCTTGCGTATAAGGGATATCCAGCTTCATGATCGCGGCTGAACGATAAAGCCGCTCCAGATGCGCATCCAGATGAAATGGGCGACGATTATAGGTTCGCAAAGCCTCGAAGGCGCAGTAGCCACGCAGCACAGCCACGTCATTAATCGAGATTGTAGCCTCGTTAGGATGGACCCAGCGACCATCGATATACCAATAAGCAGCGGTATCCATAAAAAGCTCCTCACAACTTGTTTTGACAACAACATTTAGAGTATTTTCTTCTCTTCGAGCCACTTCACAACCTCATCAGGCACGCTCATAGTCGAAAGACGTCCCTGACGCACCAGGCTCCAATCATCGAAGAGATGGCTCTCTTTGATCTCGTGGAGCGTGACGGGTTGCGTAAAACGGCGCACAAATGCCATATCGACAACCCAGCTTTTGTTATCCTGCGGGTCGGGACGCGGCTCCGAGACAACACGAGCCAAACCCACAATCGCCGCCTCGCCCTGACTATGATAAATCAATACCAGATCCCCCGGATGCATCGCTTGAATCACGCGCACCGCCTGAGCATTGCGTACACCATCCCAGGTAGTTGTTTGATCATGCGCCAACTGCTCAATGGAGTAGCTTTCAGGATCGGTCTTTGCCAAAAAATAAGCCATACAACACCTGCCCGTTTTTTTATGTAAAATACTATCGCTTTATCGCATCGCAATCAAGACGATAGGAATATAGCCAGATTATATTCTCACATCCGACTGCACAACACAACAGGCAAAGATAAAGTGAGAGATTTCCAGTTTTCCTCTCCTCTGACTCCTGCCGACTGGATTCGCGCCCCGAACGGGGCGCAGGGCAAGGGGAGAGGTGCTGGCAACGCCTCTCCCCTTGCGAGCAAGACGAAAACTGAAAAGCCCAGGGATAAAGTGAGAGATTTTTGTGATAATTTTTCCTAACCTGACGCCAATATTTGCGTATATATTTGTGAGGTCGTAAGAATAAAGACGACAGCAACATACAACATGGCTATACGTTGTAGAAACTAACGTGGAAGAGCAAACAAAGGGGGATCAGTGATGACGCTGAATGCACTATCACCCTTTACAGTTGCGACTAGAGCTTCTGATAAGTAGTATACGTTAAGAAGACACATAAAGAGGAGGAACCATTATGACTCAGACCGATCCCAATATCCAGCAGCGACCACCCTATGAAGAGCTACAGGTAGCTGGCGAACAGTTGCTCACTAAGGTGAAGGAACTGATTCACGAGGGGAATGTGCGTCGTATTATTATCAGACAAGACGACCACACCATCATGGAAATTCCGCTGACCGTCGGCGTCGTGGGCGTCCTGGCCGCGCCGCAACTGGCAGCCATCGGCGCGTTGTGCGCCCTGGTCACGCACTGCTCCATTCAGATTGTACGCAGCGAAAGGCCAACCGACGGAGCTGAGCTTTAGCACCCCAGCCAGTTTTTCCCTGTGCCATCTGCGGCAACCCAAATTATTGAGAAGAGTGAGCGTGAAGCTTGTATGCTTCACGCTTACTACCACATATACCGCCTGTGATGGGGTTTTACAGGCGGTTTCGCTTTGCTCCTACTACCACCTCTTTTATGGTTGACACTAAATTGACCCCCCCCTACACCGAATGGTAGAAGAACGCAGAGCCGCTCTAAAATACCCCTGACATCAAGCTACAGCTTAAACCTCAATCTTGACGTAGCACATGTTGCTGTGCATTATGGATGTTAAGAGTTGACAGTCGCGCATAACGGGAGCTGATACTATAACAAGCCATAAAAAATTTGACGATAGAGCAACGAAGCATACTAATTTTTGTAATCTAAAGGGCAGAAGTTAGTTAGACATGATATAGTTTCTGAAAGAGAGGGCCATATGTATGGCAAATCAGAAACATCTTGATATTCTCAAGCAAGGTGTAGAGGTATGGAACCAATGGCGGCAAAAGTATCCAGAGATATATCCTGATCTGATTGGTAGTAATCTGGCTGGTAAAAACTTGAGCGGAATCAATCTGCACGGGGTTGACCTGAGCGGCGCAACTCTGAGCGACGCATACAACCTGAAGGAGTTGGAGTTTGAGCCTTTTATGGCAGACCCGGGGAGCATACCCTTGAATATCGCAGACTTGAACGACGCCGACCTGAGCCGCGTTTATCTGAGCTACGTAAGCTTGCGTAATGCTAACCTGATCGAGGCCAAACTAAGCGAGGCACGCCTGCAAGGAGCACACCTGAGTGGTGCCGACTTGAACCGCGCTAACCTGCTCCACGCCGATCTGAGCCAGGCTGACCTGAGCGGCGCTAACCTGAGCCATGCTGACTTGAGCGGCGCAAATCTGAATCGCACATATCTGAGCGGTGCTAACCTGAGCGGAGTAAAAACGGTGAGTACTGTTTTTACCAACCTTGATCTTCGTGCGGTCAAAGGACTCGCTGAGATCAATCATGTAGGACCATCTCCTGTCTTACTCCATACCGTTCAGCTACCATCAGACGGCAGCGCCTTGCACTTTCTGCGGGGTGCAGGCGTGCCTGATGAGTGGATCGATTTCTGGCGATCTACCACGATGTCCCCTGTTCACTACCATTCGGTGTTCATCTCGTACACTAGCAAAGACGAGGCGTTGGCTCATCGCCTCTACACAGACCTCCAAGACAGGGGTGTACGGTGCTGGTTTGCACCAGAAGATATGAAGATCGGCGACAAAATCCGCTCGCGTATTGATGAAGCCATTCACTTGCAAGACAAGCTGCTCCTGCTGCTCTCCGAGCATTCCCTGGATAGCCCCTGGGTCGAGGATGAAGTCGAAGCCGCTCTAGAAAAGGAGCAACGACAGCAACGCGAAGTGCTTTTTCCAGTACGACTTGATGAGAGCGTGATGCAGACTTCGCAGGCTTGGGCAACGAAACTCCGTCGCACACGCCATATTGGCGATTTTACACGTTGGACTGACCCTCAGGAGTATCAGCAGGCATTTGGGCGGTTACTACGGGATCTCAAAGCACAATTTTAATGTATATAGCAAGGCCACCAGAGTTCCCTAATTTTTGATTATATCTAACAATTTTAGAGGGGTTGAGGAGAGATTGTCAGCACAGATTCATTTCACAGCAGTAGATGCCCACCCTTTTTCTTCGTCCAGCCAGGGACAACTCCCCGTAAAAAACCAGGAAGCTAAGAGTCGCAGACGCTCGTACGCTTTCTCGAAGTATTCCGGCTCCCGAGCCCGCTTCTTTTCCCAGGCTTCATGTGAAGTCCAACCTATCACCTCTTCTGGAATAAACCAGAACAACTCGGCAAGCCAATCTGGTAACAGGCGCTTGGTTTCGGGAAGAGGGGGATCTGTGAGATCATCTTCCAAAGCGTCCTCATGCCCTTGTAATTGCATTCTCATCGCCAATTCCTTACCTGTCACCGTAGCTTGCTCATGGAGCAGTTTTAACTGTTGAGCAGAGACAAGCTCATAATGTTTACAACAGAGACGCATGGCCTCGGTCAAACGCTCAAATGCTTCCTTATCCCAATTCAGATCAACCCGAAGCTGGACTAAAAACCCATCGCGCGCACAACTTTCGCGCCACATGGCCTTGAGAAAATCCTCATCCATCTGATCTCCTTGATTGCTTTCTTGGTAGGCTGTTGCAGAGCCTATTTTACAGAATTTTCAAAGGAAGAACAATACGCCTATGTAAATGCCGCTTTTACTGACTCAAGCTCAAAGTGAGTTTAAGCGAGCAACCCCTTGTAGCTCTTGCCCAAGATGGATATAATCAGCAGAAGATCATTTACAGGGGAAATTAAACGAGATTGAGAGCCTTCCTATGAGAAAAACCACCACTCCGGGCATCACAACCCGCGCCAATCTGCGGCAGGCATACGTCCTGCTTCTTCTAGGAGCGATATTCCTGCTTGCGGCATGGCTGCTCAAGCTCAACCCACTGGCTTATCCGCTAGGGATATTATGCTTTGGCCTGGGCATGCTGGTGGCCTCGCTGCTGAATCCTGCTCGCTTGGTGATTGCCGCCTGCCTGACGACGGCGCTTGGGGTCGCTGTATTTCTGGCCTTCAGGCAAATTATCCCCGGTAATCAGATCCTCTCGGCCTATATTTTCGCCATCGGCGTTGGCTTATTCGCCATTGCCCTGGCTGGTCGCCGCAGATATGTGGGAAGGGGAGCCTTCTCGCCAGCCATCATCGTGATCATCGTCGGGATCGTCGAATATTTGCTGGCAAAAGGGTTAACCCCTTCCTGGTTCATCCCCTTCGCGCTCTCGCTCTGGCTCCCCGGTATAGGGCTGCTCGTCCTGGGCCTCGGCTATCTTTTGAGTAGTTTCAGGCGCTAAAGCTTTAGTATGCTGCTAATCTGCCCGTTAACCAGCGGAACGCCTTTGCGGGCGCGCGGGAACGCTTTGACGTCCCTGGCTTTCATAGCCGTGACCTGCTCACCATTTTCGCCTGTCCAGCTTATTAGCAGATGATCCTCCTCGTTGATGAGCATCGTGAGCGAGACGCGATCCCTCAGCGCCAACTCTGTCGTCACCACGCCCGCTGTGGCGCGGCCCTTCTGCGGATATTGACCGACCGGCACCTTCTTCCCTATCCCCTGAGCGGTAATTACCAGCAGACTGATAAAGCCGCCGGTCATGGTCTGTTCGCTGTCCAGGTACGACGCGCTCACCACTGTTGCATCTTTCCCCAGCGCCATCGCGGCAACGCCCTGACCAACGCGCCCCTGCGCACGCAACGCCTCATCGCTGAAACGCAGCGTCTGGGCTGCGTCTGTGGTGACGAAGTACTCACCCTGCCCACGCGAGATCAGCGCCGCCACCACACCATCACCATCCGCCAGCTTCATATCCTGCGCCCCATCCACATCTACCGTTTTATAATCGCTTAATGGCGACTTCTTGACCTTCCCCAATTTGCTGAATGTGACCAGGTAGCGGTCCTCGTCGTAAGCTTCGATGGGCAAGATGCTGACTACCTGCTCGTTATGATCAAGTGCCAGCAGCTTACGCAATGGCTCCCCCTTCGCTGAACGCGTGCCGACAGGAATGCGATGGGTGGCAATCTGGTAAACGCGCCCTGATGAGCAGACGCAGAGCAGGTAATCCTGCGAAGTGCTGTCGATGAGCTGGCGCAGTTGCTCATCGCCGCGCACAGGGGTGTAGCTGGCATCGCCATTTTTGCCTTTGGGCTTATATGTATCGGCGGCAAGAGCTTTGATAGTACCTGAGCGCGTCAGGGCAATGGTTACAGGCTCGCGTTCGTGCAGACTTGCCACTTCTTTGACTGGTGTATGGGCCTGCCCCTCAATGTCAATCGCCGTGCGACGCGCATCACCAAACTGTTTGATCAACTGCTGCATCTCTTTTTTCAGCAGCGAGATGAGGGCTTTACGATCAGAGAGCAACTGTTCAAGCTCGGCGATACGCGCTTGCAGCTCCTCTTTTTCTTTGGCGTATTTGCCCGCGTCCAGCCGCGTTACCTGGGCCAGCGTCATTGAGGCGATGACATCGGATTGGATTGGCGTGAGCTTATAAGCCGCCTCGATGGTTTTACGAGCAGCCGTGCGGTCCTCTGCTTGCTGGAAGATCTTGACGATGCGATCAGCATGCGCTGCGCCGATGATCAAGCCTTCGACAATATGCAGGCGCTCGCGGGCCTTGCGCAGATCAAACTCGCTGCGGCGTACCAGCACGTCAATCTGGTGGGCATTCCAGTAGTTGAGCAGTTCGATCATCCCGACCTGCTTCGGCTGTCGCGCCGCCTCCATCGGTACGCCAAACAGGAAGACCATCTGGAAGGAGAGCGCCACCTGGAGATCGGTCTCGCTAAAGAGCTGCGAGAGCGTCTGGGCCGCATCCGCATCCTTGCGCAGTTCCAGCACAATACGCATGCCTTTTTCCGTGTCGCTCTCATCGCGCAGATCGGGCATCAAGCCTTCGAGCTTGCGCGCATTAATCGCTTTGACGATAGAGGCTTTGACCTTATCACGACCAATCGGCGGGATCTGGGTAATAATCAGAGAGCGGCTGCGCGGCGTCTCTTCCAGACGCACCTCAGCGCGCACGATGATGCGTCCCTTGCCTGTGGTAAAGTAATCCTTGATGCCATCCACGCCGATGATGCGTCCACCCTGAGAAAAGTCCGGCCCCGGTATATAGCTCATCAATTGCTCAACGCTCATATCAGGCCGATCCAGCAACGCGATGCAGGCGCGCAAGACTTCGCTGAGATTATGGGGGGGAATATTGGTAGAGAGGCCCACGGCGATGCCGCTTGAAGGATTGACCATCGGAGGAATGCGCCCGGGCATGTAATCGGGCTCGACGACTTTAGGATCTTGCTTGTATGTGGGGTGGAGCGGCACCGTCTCACGCTCCATATCGGCCATCATCGCCTCGGCTAAGGGCGAGAGGCGCATCTCTGTATAACGGTAAGCGGCGGGCGCGTCACCATCTTCGCTGCCCATATTGCCCTGTCCTTCGATCAAAGGGTAGCGCATCGTGAAGGGCTGGGCCATGCGTACAGCCGCCTCATAGACGGAGACATCGCCGTGGGGATGATAATTTCCCAGGATCAGGCCGACGACTTCGGCGCTCTTGACCGTCGGGCGACTGGAGAGATAGCGCGCTTCGCGCATCCCCGCCAGGATGCGCCGCTGCACCGGCTTCAAGCCATCGCGCGCATCTGGCAACGCCCGATCCGTTACGACCGAGAGGCCATAAGTGGCAAAAGCCTGGGCCAGGATCACGGAGAAATCTTCACGCACTATGCCATGTTCGGCAGCAGTATTTTCTGCTGAATTCTCAGGTAACGTACGAGCCATCTCTTACACATCCAGTTCTTTGATTTTGCGCGCATGTTCGGCGAGGAAAACACGGCGTCTTTCGGCATTTTTATCTTCCATCAATTCCGCGACCAGCCTGGCGGCCAGTACCCCATCCTCCATCGTGACCCGCTTGAGCACGCGACGGGCGGGATCGAAGGTGGTATCACGCAGTTCTTTGGGGTTCATCTCACCCAGGCCCTTGAAACGCTTAAATTCCAGTCCCTGCGCATCCGGGTGGGTCCTGATAAATTGCTCTCTTACATCATCATCAAGCAGCCAGTGTACCTTACCTTTATATTTGACCGAGTAGAGCGGAGGGCAGGCAATATAGACGTAGCCGCGCTCGATCAGATCGTTAAACTCCTGGTGAAAAAGCGTCAATAGCAGACACTGAATATGCAGGCCATCCACGTCGGCATCGGTGGCGATAATAATACGGTTAAATTTGAGACGGCTGATATCAAACACGTCGCGCGTTCCCGTCCCCAACACATTGATGATAGTGCGAATTTCTTCATTTTCGACAATGCTCTTGAGGTCAGCTTTCGCCACATTCAACGGCTTGCCCTTGAGCTTGAGCACGGCCTGGAAGTCCGAAAAGCGCCCCTGACCGGCGCTCCCACCAGCCGAGTCGCCCTCGACGATAAACAATTCCGCCCTCGAAGGATCGCCGGTGTTGCAGCGCAGGAACTTTTTCGAGAGGCTGGTATCGATCAATTCGCCGTTCTTTTTGGTACCGGCTCGCGCCAACTCCTCCACTAACTGCGCCTCATTGCGCGCCTTCTGCATTTGCAGGATTTTCTTGAGCCACTCTTTGCCGGTGCTGCTATTGCTCTCGAACCAGTCTTTGAGCCCTTCATCAACCACGGAGCGCACAATGCCCTCGACAGGTGCGTTATTCAGGCGGTTCTTCGTCTGGCCCTGGAACTGCGGATTGGTCAGCTTCACCGAGATCACCGCATTCAGCCCCTGCTGGATCACCTCAGGCTTAAAACCCTCTTTTTCACGATTTTTGATAATACCCAGTTTTAGCGCATAATCATTGATAACTTTTGTCAGCGCCGCCTTAAATCCCGTTTCATGCACCCCACCATCGCGCGTGCGAACGGCATTCGCATAACTATAAAGTGCAATCTTATAACCGGTAGTGGGTTGGAGCGCCACCTCTACGCGCACATCGTCTTTCTCTTTCGCCATTCCGATGACCTGCTTGAACAGTGGCGGGCTGGTGGTTGTGGCAAGGTCGCGCACATAATCGGCCAGTCCGTCGCGCGAGTAGTAGGTATGATTCACCTGGCGGCCTTCGGCATCATCCCAGGCATCAAGGTGGAAGGTTACGCCCCGGTTGAGGTACGTGGAAGCTTTCAGGCGGCTCTCAATCGCCTCCAGCGAATAGTAGGCATCGGGATCAAAGATCGAACGATCATACAGCCAGCGCAACTGCGTGCCGTGCAGCTTGGGATCGCAGGCAGTGATATGATGCGGCAGAGCGGCCCCACGGCTGAACACCTGCGAGAACTGCTGCCCATCTTTCCAGATGGTCAATTCCAGCTTCTCAGAGAGCGCGTTGATGATCGTCGCGCCAACGCCGTGCAAGCCACCAGCGGTCTTATAGACCCCTTCGGCAAACTTCCCCCCGGAGTGCGGGACCGTCAGAATAACAGTCGCGGCGGGCAGATAATCGCCCTGGTAAAGCATCGGATCAAACGGCATGCCGCGTCCCTCATCGCGTACCGTCACCCAGCCTTGTTGGTCAATGCCAACCCAGATATGCTTACCAAAGCCCGCTACAGCCTCATCAACGGCATTATCCAGCGCCTCCCAGATCAGATGGACCAGGCCAGAGGTGGACGTGGAACCAATGTACATCCCCGGACGATGCCGGATGGCAGCCAGGCCCTCAAGCACCTGGATGTCGGCGGCAGAGTAGGCCACCTGCTTCTTTGCTCGTGACGTTGTCCTGCCCTCCGTTCTAGTTGCACTGATTTCCGCCTGGCGCGGCTGTTCTGGTGGAAAGAATGAAAGCGACTCCTGTACTACCTCCGGCTCATCCTGCCTGGAAGATAATGATTTAGGGGAACGAGACATCAACCCAGTACCTCTTTTCGAATGCTTTTATTGCCTAATCAGCATACAGCCTTCGCTCCCGAAAGTCAAGAGATCACTAGACCAAAAGTTCTATATTTCAAAGGAAGCGAGTTATTATAGTACAAACAGTACTTTTTTCTCTATTCTTTAACAGTCAGTACTATCCGGTAACCGATTCACGCTGGCGGAAAAATGCAGCCCTGATGGAATGAGAAATTCGCCCTGGCCTCCCCTCTCCGCCATTTCCCAGGAGCGATTGCCTGGGAATTCTAAAGGACCTCTCCACAGAAAATCAATTCGCCTATTATATTTTCGCTATACTCCTATCGTTTGCGCAGACAGGATTGTATTTTTTTTTAGCATCGATTATAATTACTCTAATTGTTATATACTCTCTTCTTACTGATTATTAACTCTAAAATAGGAAGGATGGCATAGGATTATGCCCCGTCCGTCTAAACACGTTTCTCCTGATACGCTGGGGGGACGCATCCGAGCGGCACGCGAGCATCTACATCTTTCGTTAGCAGAGGTTGCCGACGGTCGCTACAGCACAAGCCTTATTTCGCAAATCGAGCGCAATAGAATAGAGCCTTCACCCGAAAGTCTGCGTCACCTGGCAGAGCGGCTTCACTTGCCGTTCGATGAGCTCAACACGCTGGCGCAACAGCACCGTGAAGCCGCTACCGAAGCCAATCCCGACAAATACTATGAAGAGCTGAGAGTTGATGCCGCCCATTTGCTGGCACATAAAAATATCGCTGAAGCGCTTCGTCTTCTGGATGACCTCTATTTTCCTCATATCCCCCAGCAATATCGCTGGCGTCTGGCAGCACTGCGCGGCCACTGCTATTTTGAACAGCGCAAATTTCTCAAAGCGCAGCACGATTTTGTCTACGCAGAAAACGAGCAACCAGGCGGAGAGAACCTGCTACAGGCTCACAAGCAGGAATATCTGCTGCTGCATTTGCATCTCGCTGGCGCTTACCGCGAACTGCAACAGATTAACGCTGCCATTGAGCAATTCAACTTCACCCTGTCAATGACTACCCAGGATACGCCTCTCGGCTACGTTGCAGAGGCGCACTGGGGGCTGGCCCTTGCGACCTTTGCGCAGGCAAACATGGCCTCAAGCGGACCACAGAACAATGAGCCATGTAAAGAGCAATTACAGCATACCGCCCTGCATCACGCAGAGACGGCGCATGTGCTTTATCACGCGATCAATGAACCATTGCGAGCCGCATCGGTGATGTGCCAGATCGCGCAGATCGAACAGACGCTGGGGAAAAAAGAGCAGGCCCGTAAACATCTGGAAGAGCTGCTGGATAGCTGGAAACAGGTGCTTGACGAACCAGAAGCGACCTCAGCGGACGCCAGGCTCAGCCAGCAGGAGGCCGCTGGCGTTGTTGCAGCGGCAGCCTGCGCTATTGCCAACATAGAGCTTGAAGCAGGTCTTCCTGAGAAAGCTCTCACCCTTGTGCAGATCGCTCTGGACGCAGGAAAACGTAGCTACAAGCTCAGACGCGCCGACGCTTACATCATGTTAGGCCGCATATTAGAATATATCAATCCAAAAGATCCAGAGGCGGAACAAGCCTTCCGGCAGGCGATCAACGTTCTCAGCGGCACAGACCGGATTTCAGCGCAGATTCAGGCTCATATGCGTCTGGGTCGCCACCTCTTTAAGGTGGGGAAAACAGAAGAGGCCGAACAGGAAATAGAGCAGGCCCATCACCTTTCCGCACTCGTCTCTAAAAGCGATCTCACGGCTCCAACCGAAGACCCCACTCCAGCGTAATACATGATATATAATACAGTGATGGTCTGAAGCAATTACCAGGTCCCGGTCTGTTTGCCGGGAGGGATAGCCATATGAAATCGATTACAGGTCAGTACGAGTGCGTGCATCGTTCCGCCGTAGGTCTTGATTACTTCACCTCGCGTATTGACCGCGTGACATTACAAGCGAATGGGCGCTTTATTCTGACAGTTCAGAGCCAGAGCCGTCTTGCCAACGCAGCCCAATCTCTGGTGAGCGGGCAACAGGTGACGGCAGCAGCCCCGGAGATACGGCGCGAAGGAAGCTATATCCAGCAGGGCAATAATCTCACGCTCAATTTTGATGACGGCGGACAGGAGCGGGGCATGCTCAACATCAATGGCGAAGGGCTACAACTCGGACCCAATTACTTCAACAAAGTTTCCGACTCCACGCTCCTGCCCCCGACCCACCGCATGAAAAAAGACATGGAAGATATTGCCAAAGGATTAAAAATCGCCAGCACGATTGGCGGCATGGCAGTGAAAGCGGTCAAGACGCTCCAGGATACCTTGCAGCCAGGTCAACAGGACCCCCAACATGGGCAAGTGGGCCAGCAGCCATATACGCCGCCCCGGGCAGCACAGCAAGGGCCGCCCGCGCCAGTCAATAGCAACCAGGCGCCACCAGTACAGCATGTTCAACCCGTTCAACCTGTTCAACCGCCACAACCTGCTCCTCAGCAACTATCACCGGGGGGCATGGAAGTGCTTTACTGCGACCAATGCGGCGCGCGCGCGCGACCCGGTAAACGCTTTTGTAGCCAGTGTGGCGCACAACTTCCCTAGCGCCGAGAGCAGACAAAACGCATTGCTTATTTTGTCTGCTCTTTCATTAGATACTCGTAGGCGGCAATGATGCGCTGCATCTGCCGCTGATCTCCTCCCCGATCAGGATGATACCGCTTCGCCAGCACACGATAGCGCCGCTTAATCTGCTGCGGCGTGGCATTCACCGGCAGCCCCAGCACCGAGAGCGCTTGCTGCCGCTCTAAGAGGGAGCGTGCGGGATTGGCGCCGCTGTTCCAGAATGAGCGTACTCCGAAGCGCAGAATATCCCAGAGAAGCGATGCAAATGATTTTGGCGGTCGTGCACTCATATTTTTCCAGCCCTACCAGTATAGTATACGGCATTCTTTTTTATGGATTATGAAACGTAAAAACCTCTTTGTCCGTGAATTATAAGACAGGAGTTTGAAATTACGGTGTACTCCTGAATGTTTATGAAATAGTACCACTTTTCCGATGTTATAAGGAGGCTATAAAAGCGATGTCTGAAGATACTCAACGCAATGAAAATAGAGATAGTGCTGCTAATGATCGTCTTGTAGGTGATACAACACAGGCAAAAGGACGGGCCAAAGAGAGCTGGGGCGCCCTTACTGGCAATGAACATCTTAAGGTCGAGGGCGAGAAAGACCAGATGGCAGGAACCGCTCGCGCCCGTAAAGGGCAATGGAAAGAGCGCATCAAAGCATGGATTGATCGCTTCTAATTCTTGATAATGATCAAGAGCTCCGTGTAAATGGAGCGGGAAAACGTCCGGGAGGAGGCTTGTGATGGCAACAACAAAAAGTTCTACAAACAACGCGGGACAGAGTCCAGCGACCGAAATTGAGCAGACCGTTGTAAAAGAAGCAAAGTCCTTACGGACGTTTTTTACCAAATTCAATAACGACTGGTGCATGAACTTCGCGGGCCTGATCGCCTACAACTTGCTGATGGCGATGCTCCCTATCGCCATTGCGCTGATTGCTATTCTCGGCATGGTCTTGAGTGACCCCACAATGCGCGACAATATCTTTAAACAGATAACAGGCGTCTTTCCAGGATTAGCCGGACAACAGAACGCGCTTAACCTTGCGTCGCAGCAGCTAGCGAAATCGAGTGGCCTTTTGTGGGTGATCGCGATCCTGCTCGCCATCTTCGGCGGCTCGCGCTTATTTCTTACCATCGAAGCATGTATGGATATCATCTATCGCGTTCGACCACGCACAATCATTCGCCAGAATGTGATGGCGATTGCCATGCTGCTACTTTTTATTATCCTGATCCCCATCATGGTTTTTGCTTCCGCCGGACCATCGCTGGTCTTCTCGATAGTTCAGAGTACGCCTTTAAAAGATGTTCCCGGGCTGAGCTTCCTCTTTAGCCTCGGTGGCATTCTAGGCGGCTTTATTGCCTCTTTCATCCTGCTCGAAGCGATTTATGTTGTTGTACCTAATCAGCGCATTAGCTGGCGCAATAGCTGGCGAGGAGCTGCTATCGCCGCAATTGCGCTGATGCTTTTCCTGATTCTTTTCCCATTCTATATCAGCCACTTTCTTGGCGGTTATGGGGGCCAGATCGGCTTTGCGGTTATTCTCTTGCTCTTCTTCTATTACTTTGCCATCATTCTGCTCCTGGGAGCCGAGGTGAATGCCTACTTCTCCGAGGGCGTCCAGCCCCTGACCAACGATCTGGCAACGTTCGTTAGCACGATGGCAGGCAGGTTGAACCGGGATATTCCTAAAACCGAAGCACACCCCCATCAGGACCCGGGTCCTACAGATAGAGCTGATCAAGCCCATATCGCTGCCGCGCGTGGGGAAGAAGAACAACAACGCCAGGCTAATACGGAAAAGCAACAGCAGATCACCTCCCAGGCGCAGGTGAAAACCCGCCCCGCAAAGCCCAAAAATCAACGTCCCTCTAAATTAAGCACCGCCTTCCAGGTGATGGCAGGCTCAATGCTGGCCGCTATGATTGAGTGGTTCCGACTGCGTCGCACGGCAAAGTAATTTGGAGGCAGCAGCGGCCTGATCATAGAATAAGCAAGCAAAGAATATTAGCAGCCAGATCACAACAATTCTTGACGCCACCTGCATTGATCTGCTACACTTTGACTCAACCAGACAAGACACCCCGTATCGTGGATCTTGAGATCTCTAATATGTCGATCAATCGCGTGCCCTGTACCTAACGTACGCTCAACAGGTTGTGCCTGCCATAAGAGGTCAAGTGTATGCCCGGTGACAGCCCATTACCCACCAATAACCAGGAACATCAGCGACTGCTGAAAGCATTTCGTGAAAGTGAGATTTTGCGTGAGCTATCGGAGTTACTGGCATCCTCCCTTGATCCCACCCACATCCTCCAGGTCCTGGTCAAGCGTACAACCGAGGTCTGCGATGTCCAGCGTTGCGCCGTCTGGTTGCTCGATGAGGCACGCGCCGCCTTTCGCCCTTCCGCCTATCACCTGGCCGCCCCCCACCTGAATAGCAGAGATGTCCAGGCGGCTGACACTATATGGCATCATAGCTCACTACCATTCCACAGTCCTCTTATTCATCGCCTCTTGCTCACGGACGGGATTTTGATCGAGGAGGATCTGCGGACCGAGCCGAGCATGCAGCAGATCGCAGAAAAATTCCTGGTGCATTCAGTGCTCCTGGTGGCGCTGGTGCGGGAGGGACGCCCTGTTGGGATGATGTGTCTTGATGACCCCGGTAAGATTCGCTCATTTTCGGAAGACCTGCAACAGTTAGCGCGCTCCATTGGGCAACAAGCTGCTATCGCCATTGATAACGCGCGGCTCTATCAGCAGGCGCAGATGGAGCGCCAGAGGGCCGAGCGGCTCATCGGGCGCGCGCAATCCATTTACCAGGTGGCAATGGCGGCGAATTCCGGCTCGGACCTTGCAACCGTGCTAAACATTGCAGCACAACACCTGGCCCATGAGTTGAGCGCCAATGGAGCCGCTATTGTGCTGCTGGAGAACGATACGCTCTCTCTCGCTGGGGAGAGCAACCACCATCCGCATATTCCTTCCGGTCCGCTTGCCCCCGCCACCTCTCATATTCCTTCGGTCAGCATGCTGGATCTCCCACATTGCCTGATGGCAGCCGAGCAAAAAGTGCCGCTCTTTGTCACGGTAGAAGAGGCGGAAGAGAAGGAAAAGCACTGGTACCACCAGCTCGGTCTGGATAATATGATGATCATTCCGCTGATAGGAGGCAGCCCGGCGAGGGATCGTGCAGCGATTGATAGAACGCCCTCATTTGACAAAGCTGATTGCCTGGGCTTCGCCTTTGTCGGCTATCACCAGATGGAGCATTATCCATCGCCAGGACAATATGCATTCGCCCAGGATATTGCCGCGCAATGCGCTTTAGCCATCGAAAAAGCTAACCTGCTTGCCGAAGCCCATCATGCCGCGGCGCTCGCGACCGAACGCGCCAATACCCTGGACGCCGTGTTTAACGCCATGACCGAAGGCATCATCGGGCTTGATATGATGGGGCGAGTGCTGGTTAGTAACAGAACAGCCTCCCACTTTCTGGGCGTTCCCCCACGCGCCCACGGTCAGTTAACCTCTTATTTAAAACGTAATCCGATCTATACGCTACAGGGCCGCCCTATTCCTCCCGAAAATTTCCCCCTCTCGCGCGCTTTACGAGGCGAACGCGTGCGCGGAGAGCGTTTCATCACCCGACGCGCCGACGGCTCAGAACGCTCGGTGGAAGTCAATATCGCCCCCTTGTACGATAGCGAGGCCAGCCAGATCGGCATTGTGAGCGCATTTCGCGATATCACCGAGCAGGTACGCATTGAACAACGTATCCGCCATGCCTTAGATACGATGCTGCATGCCGCCGAGGCCGTCTCGAATGTGACCGATATCAGGGAGATTCTGCACCGCGTCCTCGCTATGACGATGACAACGCTGACCTGTGATCGGGGAGGAGTGCAACTTTTTGATGAAGAGCAGCGAGTCTTCATTCCATTGCTCTCCATTGGCTTCACCATCGAGGACGAGGAGCAATGGCTAAAGGAACAACAGCGCTGGCTCTCTCCCGAGGAGGAGCAGTTCGCAGGATTCCGCTCGCAACTGCTGGCGGGGCACGCAACGCTGGTAAGCGCGGAACAATACGGAGCGGACCCCAACCCCTTCGCGAACACGATGGTGCTTGCCGCCCCCATTACCCATAATAGTCAGCTCCTGGGCGTCATGCTGCTTGATCGCTCCCTACCAGGCAAGACCAGGAAAAAAGCACGGTCAAAGACGAGCATCGGCAAGGCGCGGCATACACTCCCCCATACCTTTAGCGTCTGGGATATCGCTGTAGCAGATGGTATCGCTCAATTTGCAGGACTGGCAATTGAGCAGACGCGATGGCAGCAAGAGGCCGAAATTGCCCGTACGAACGAGGCCATTATGCGCGAGTCTAATGCGCTCAAAGACGAGTTTCTGGCTATTACCGCTCATGAATTCCGCACACCACTGACGGTTATTCTGGCCCATAGCCAAATGATGGAGCGTGCGATGCGGCGGACACCAGATATGGATCAGGGGCTACGCGGAAAATTACAGGAGAGTATCTCTTTTATCGATATTCAGGCTCATCAGTTGACAAATATTGTTAACACCTTCCTGGAAGTGACACGGCTGAACCGCGGTCAATTGACGCTCGCTCCGGAAGAGGTCAACCTGGAGGAGGTGGTGAAACAGTCGGTAGCCAACCATAGCACCACTTCGCCCATCCATCAGATTAGCTACAAGATTGAGCAGAGCCCACAGCTCTATCTTGTGGAAGGGGATAAGCCGCGCCTGCAACAAATTTTTGCGAACTTACTGCAAAATGCGATAAAATATAGTCCGCTCGGCGGCCCCATCACTATTTCACTGAAACAATGTATGAATGCCGAGGGGCAAAAGATTATTGAAATCTGTGTAGAAGATAAAGGCATCGGTATCCCCAGGGAAGCCCAACCCCGTCTGTTCGAGCGGTTCTATCGCGCCCCCAACACGGAGGGCAGCGGCACCAGGGGGGTAGGGCTGGGCCTGTATGTGGTGGCCGAACTTCTGCACCTCCACGGCGGAACAATCCAGGTGGTAAGCAGCGGCATCGAGGGGGAGGGCAGCCGCTTTATCCTTACTCTTCCATTGTTAGAAAGACAAGAAAACCTTGATGAGTGAACTTCGTAGCTGGCTCCTCGCGTTGGCGCAGGAATTGATAGCGCGTGAAGGGTTTGCAGATGCTGCCCACGACTATGATCACATTGTACGCGTGATGACCCTGGCTGAAACTATCCAGGCACAAGAAGGCGGCGACCTGCCGACGATCTGGGCGGCGGTGGCCCTTCATGATATAGGGCAGGAACGCGAACGCCGTGACGGCGGCGATCATGCCGTCATTGGCGCAGCAATGGCGAGCGACCTGCTTGCCAACACCCGCTTCCCCCAGCAATCGCTGCCCGCAGTGCAACACGCTATCCTCGATCATCGCATGACCGGCGGCAAGTACCCGCGCTCTCTGGAGGGACGCATCCTCTATGACGCAGATAAAATCGATTCTCTGGGCGCCATCGGCATTGGACGACTCTATTGCATCACAGGCCGCTACAACCAGAAAGTCTACTCCCCCATGCCGGAAGACGTTGTTGAGCCTGTCGATCCTCTACTGGTGCGCTCCTTGCGCCGCCGCCCGGACTATTCGCCAAGCATCGAGTTCCAACTGCTCTTTGGCAATCTGCCCGAACGCATGACGACCGCAACCGGTAAGGCCCTGGCGCAAGAACGCTTTGACTATATGAAAGGCTTCTTCCAACGCCTGCGACAGGAGGTGGAGGGGAAACTTTAGTATTGGGAAGGCGATAAATCGCGCAGGACGCGATAAATCGGGTCCCTACGGAGTTTCGCCCTCCAGAATGATGTAGTTGAAGGTTGTCCGAGTCATGGTGGGGGCGGTGAGATGAACGGTAAAGCCCACACGCGGCTGCAAAGAAACGTATTGCACCACAACCGGTCCAGGATTGCTTGTCAGCGTGACCGTGACCACGCTCGCCGCCGTGATAGCTGGATTGGTCACAATCACATCCATTTGTCCATACTCAAACACACCGGTTCCTGCAAGCGGCTTCTGCAATACAGCACTCCTTGCTTTATTCGCTGCACCAACCGTCGGCATACGAACGCTCGTTTCTCCAATTTCTTCACGCGCAACATCCATACGCCATACATCCATCGCCGGTAGGTGCATACTGGTAATTTCCATTTCTTTACGTGCTCTGCCCGTCGGCAGCTCCTCGACCTTGCGCGCCTCACAGGATGTTCCATTGGCCGCACCAGAGGCACGCTCACTAGCTTTGGCACTGGCTGCGCCACTGGCCGTTTGTAAGCGGATCTTCGCTGTATGCCCCGCCAGGCGCTGTTTACTCTGTATCACTGGAGTCGCCGCGCTGGCAGAGCTGGTATCGCAGGTGGTCACGCCCGGTTCTGTCCCGGCATCATCGGCAAGCCCACTGCCCCCCGCTTGAATAGCGGGTCGCTCGGCGGTCAGGTCCGGCCATTCAGGCATTACCAGCCATGCTGCACTTTCCTCAGTAATACTCTCCTTTGGCTGACCGGTCGGCCATGCGGTGCTTTCGGGGATTCGGGAGGTCTCCTCGCCAGTGCGCGACGACGGTAGTGGCACCGCTGTCTCGCCCGATGATGGAGCAGGCAAAGTGGCGGCTCCGGCTCCTTCAGGATGCAACGCCGAACCAAAGGCAGCTAACGATGAGGTTAAGCGTTGCGCCAGACGTGCCAGTATATTAGGATTTTGCGCGGTAGCAGCCGGTTTCCGCTCCGCCTCAGTATTTGCAGGTAGAGCCGGGTACATGGACGACGCCATTTCTATAAAACTACCCGAATGGATGGCAGGCAGCGCTTTCGATTGTAAGCTTAAACGTGGCGGAATAAGGGATGCGCCATGTGCTGTATGCTGCGCTGTGTACATTGCGCTATCCTGCTCATCTTCTTGCCATGCCTGCGAAGCTCTTTCCTCCAGCGTTTCTTCTACTGAAGCGGAAAGATCAAGCCGCTCACGCGCCAGACGGGAGCGCCATTCAGATTGAGTCTGCTCACCACGATCATCTCTCAAAACCATCACTATCCCCAATATCCAAACTCAAATTTCTATTTCAGACACAGTACACGTTGGAACGTACAGAGGCAGTATAGCACAGAAGCTCTCTACAAATAGAACCAATAGCACATTTGGGTGAATGCGTATACTGGACATAGACTGATCAGCATTCTCATTTAATGGAGGAATATTAGCAAAAAAGATTTATATACTTGAAAGTTGAGGATGGAAACGCTACAATAGACTTGACCATATTGATCGATAAGATTGCGTCTACTATTCCTCTATATACGGAGAAATATCGATATATTTTCGCGAAATAAGGAAGGAACATACTGAATGAAACTGAACGGAACATACAGGTTTAAAGCGTCCAGCGCCCAGGTTTTTCACGCCGTTCTCAATCCAGAGATTCTAAAGTCTTGCATCCCCGGCTGCGAATCAGTTGAGTATCTGGACGCCAATACGCTGCGGGTGAGCATGACCACACCCTTGCCCGGCCTGAAGGGACCTTATGGGATTCCTATCACCATTAGCCAGCGTCAGGAGCCCAGTTTCTTTGAATTTCAGGTCCAGCGTAAAGGCGCGGGGGCCTCCGTTAACGCAACGGGTAAGATCAATCTGACCGATGAGCCGAATGGCGCGCTGCTGACTTACGATGCTAATGCCGAGCTGACAGGCACAGCCGCACTCGCCAACAATCCGCTTGGCGAACGCACCATCAAAGGCTCCCTGAATGCTTTCTTCAAAAACCTGGATGCCGCTATCGCTCAATAAGCTCGCTAAACCGTAAAAGGACCTCTTTTCCCGACAGCAATGGCGGTCGAGAAAAAGGGGCGTACTTCCGTGGCGACCTGATCGGGTCACTACGAGGCCAAACTATGTTGCTATCGAGATGGGGCGAAGCAGGCCCTGCGCTGTGGCAGATTTTGTAAGCTCGTTTATAGTAATGGAAGAGGAGTCTTCCATGACCAGGAGCAAAAAACAGCCGCAAGAACCCCCCCTATCGGCATTGCTACAAGAAGTACAGAAGAGAGCGGGAACGGAAAAGCTTACCAACGAGCAGCAACAACACGTTATACAGGTGTTGCTACAAATTCTGCAAGCCTTTGCGAGCAAAACGGCAGTTCCAGAGCGCGCGCGAGATATTCAGCAGATTCGTGGTCAGGCTCATGTCAAGCGGGCTTTAGAAGTTGCAGCCGCCGGACAACACCATATCCTGCTTGTTGGTCCGCCCGGCACAGGTAAGGCCCTGCTCGCGCGCACATTGCCTTCTCTCCTGCCCATAGCGTCCCTACCGCACCCATTGCGCGAGCCTTCTGCCGATAGCGGGAGCAATGCCTTTTTCGGCGACGCGACTCTGCCAGGCGAACTCATCCTGGCACAGGGAGGCGTGCTTTTTTTAAAGAATCTCGATACATTTGACCTGTCGCTGTTAACCGCTCTCGCCCAAATGGTAGAAACGCGTACTATTGCCGTTCCTCCTCACGAGGAAAATGTTCTCTTGCCGACTCGCTTCATTCTAGAGGCAACCATCAAGCCCTGCCCTTGTGGGTTTGTCGGTGATCCTACGCAGAAGTGCATCTGTTCGGCTGAAGAGATTGCCCGCTATCGACAGCCACTCAAAGAGATTGTGCGAACCTGCTTTGCCATCGAGGTAGAAGTCCCGCTGCTTGTACCGGAGATTTTGAGCGTTTTTCCAGAAGAAAGCTCTGACGATATACGAGCGCGTGTTGCGGCGGCTCGCGCAATACAACAGAAGAGATACGCAGGGCAACCGCACCTTCAGGTGAACGCCGACCTTAGCACGGTCGATGAGGTGCAACAGTATTGTCAGATCGATTCCGCCGGAGAGCAGTTGCTAACATCCGCCCTGCAACAACTCAAGCTCACTGCGCTACAAATGCTGCGTCTACAAACGGTGGCGCGCACTATCGCCGATCTGGCCGGCTCTCCCGCCATCACCGCCAGATACTTAGCCGAGGCCATCCAATATCTGTCACGCTTTGCAAGATAGCAATTCGACCTGATCACAGAAAATCTCCCATACCGTAAAGCCAAATAGAACCTTTTAATCAATGGCGCTCGTTAGCTATGCCGCCCTCAATGATTTCGTCGTAGGGGCTGAGGTAAGATTGGGCGATTAACCGGACGCGATAAATCCGGTCCCTACGATATTTCATACCTTTGGTGATTATATAGGGGTTGGGCGAGGTTGGGCGGTAAATCGGGAATGGTAAACCTGGTCGCCACGGCGGAGGTGGGTGGCAAGAGGAACCGAGTAGCAGTGCCACGACCTATCCGGTTCCCTTGCCGCCCGACGGGACCCTCAACGCTTCGTTTAGTAGTGGTCCGCGCTCAGTGCATAATCAGCGTTACCTGAAAGGTATGCTGCAACGGGCCGCTGGTTGCAGTAACAGTGATGGTAAAGGTACCGGTGACTCCCTGGCTGGTGAAGAGGAATATGGTCTGGTCACCCGAGCCGACTATCGTGCCACTGCCAAAAGCGGTATCGGTAAGAGGAGGCAGGCCCGAGAGGCTTAAAACCACAGTGCCATTGAAGCCATTAATGGCGCTAGCATGCGCCGTATAGATCGCGCCATCTGCCGAGTTAATGGTCTGAGACTGGGGCGAGACCGAGAACGAGAAATCGGAATTGGGAGGGATCACCTCAAGGGTTGGTTGGACGCCGTGGACCAGGCTGCCACTGGTCGCGCTCACCTGGATGGTAAAGGACCCGATAGGCGTCTGCGCAGTGGTGTGAATATCAAGTTCCGTGCTCCCAGGAACAACCACCGAGGGAGCGGTGAATGACGCGGTCGTATTCGCGGGCAGGCCGCCGGTCACGGCAAAATTCACCGTGCCACTAAATCCTGATCCTGGCACAACGCTTACCTGAATTTGATAAGCCGCCGTCGTTCCTTGTTTCACCGTTTCGAGTACTTCCCCTGTTTGGAGTTGGGGAGTAATCGAGAGGGAGAAGTCGGGAACAGGGATGACACTCAGCGTGACATTGACGGAATGTTGGAGGCTGCCGCTGGTGCCGGTGACGGTCAGCGTCGCGGTCCCGATGGGGGTCTGATGCCCGTTGCTAAAGACGCTAAACTGTACGGTTCCAGAGCCGTTGACGGTGGTTGATGAGAAAGATGGGACCGTTTTCGCGAAGGGGTCCTTGTCGGTCAGGGTGACGGTGCCATTGAAGCCGTTCAATGCCGTGATTTGGATGTTATAGACGGCTGTTCCCCCTCGTTCAATAGTTTGGGATGTTGGACTGGCCGAAATAGCGAAATCGGGGCTGGAGGCGCTTGCTCTGGGCAGGGGTCCGATGAAAAGCGTGAGAGCCAGGGTCATGGTCAGAACGAGCAATGCGAGGGCAGCTTTGAGCCGGGTGTACGACACTATCGTTCTCCTTATTCACTTTTTTCTCTGCCGTGAGAGGACATACAGCAACAGGGACACACTACGAGGACACACGTTTTGTCGGATCTTCCTATCCTCGGAAAACGAGCTTGTGTTGTGGAATGAGAGAATAGCACCCAGAAGAAGTATAGCATAAAAAAAGGGAAAATACATGCTGATTCAGCATTGCGCTATACGACCTTGACGGCAACCCTCAACTGCCCTACAATGAAAAGCCTATTGCCTGGCTTATTCCAGTTTCTCGCATGAGAAAAAGAACCTCCTCATAGGGAAAAGGCAAAAACAACATGTTGGGAGAGGACATACAGAACGGTTGGAGAGGTTTTCATGCAGGCAGATCAATTACGACAACATATGATCATCCGAGGGCCGCTCTTCTCTGAGGCGGTTCAGGTGATGATGGTGGCCCCGATGGGCGAATCGGTGCAGATCTTCGGCAAAGGGCTGACCACTGGACATGCTTATACAACTATTCTCAGTCCAGCACAATTGGCAACGCTGGAAGCCCTCCCGCAAAAAGCGCCCTTTGACGGCGACGCCAGAAAGTACCGCCTGGGGGTTGAGGCGCTGCGTCTGGGTCTGGCATACGAATACGATCCCTACTTTGCCCTCTCTATTGCTCGCGTCGATCCGCTCCCCCACCAGCTCGAAGCGGTTTACGATTACTTCCTTGCTCAGCCGCGCATCCGCTTTCTGCTCGCCGACGACCCGGGAGCCGGCAAGACGATCATGGCAGGTCTGCTGCTAAAAGAGCTCAAAATCCGGGGATTGGTGAAACGCACGCTGATCATCACTCCTGCCAATCTGCAATTCCAGTGGCAGCGCGAGATGAAGGACAAATTTCGCGAAAATTTCGAGATTATTCGTGGGGACGTGCTGCGTACCAACTATGGCATCAATCCCTGGCAGGAGAAGCATCAGGTGATCACTTCGATTGCCTGGGTCTCCAGGATGGAAGACGCGAAAGAAAGCTTGCTGCGCTCTCATTGGGACCTGGTGATCGTCGATGAAGCGCACCATATGAGCGCCACCAGCCCCGATAAGAAGACCTTCGCCTATCAATTAGGCGAGGCGCTCTCAGAGATGACGGACCACTATCTGCTGATGACCGCCACGCCCCATAAAGGCGACCCCGCACAATTCTGCCTCTTCCTCAGATTGCTCGATCAGGATGTCTATGGCGATGTCAAAAGCTTAGAGGCGGCTATGCGTCTTAATAGCGCGCCGTTCTACCTGCGCCGCACCAAAGAATCGCTGGTGACCTTTCCCGATCCCGAAACCGGCGTGACGAAGAAGATTTTTACCAACCGCGACGTGCGCACCATCGATTTCCAGATCACGGACGTTGAGATGGATTTCTATCTCCAGCTCACCAACTACGTGGAAGACCAGTCGCTGAAAGCCTCCCTTGATTCCTCGGCTCGTGGTCGCGCGCTTGGCTTTACGATGGCAATGCTCCAGAGGCGTTTTGCCTCCAGCATCTATGCTGTGCGCCGCAGCCTGGAGAGAATGTGCGAGAGGCGTCAGAAAATCCTGGCCGATCCAGAAAGCTACCGTCAGGCACAGATCGAGAAAGATCTCCCCAATAATTACGACGAGCTGCCCGACAATGAGCAGCAGGAGATCCTGGAGAAGCTGGAGGGACTGGTCGCCTCTATCGACCCCGCGCGACTGCGTGACGAGATACAGGATCTGAGCGCGCTGATCAAACACGCGCAGGCCCTCGAACAAAGCGAAGTCGAGTCCAAACTGCTGAAACTCAAAACGGAGATCACGGCCCGAGGATTGTTCAAGGACCCTCAGATGAAACTGCTCATCTTTACCGAGCACAAGGATACGCTGGACTATCTGGTGCGCAAGATACGCGAATGGGGACTCTCTGTCACCGCTATTCATGGTGGGATGAAGATCGGAGACCGCGATACGCCCAACACGCGCATTTATGCTGAGCACGAGTTCTGGCAAGAATGCCAGGTCATGGTCGCCACCGAGGCCGCCGGCGAAGGCATCAACCTGCAATGCTGCTGGCTGATGATCAATTATGACATCCCCTGGGTGCCAGTACGCCTTGAGCAACGGATGGGACGCATCCATCGCTACGGGCAGGAGAAAGACTGCCTCGTCCTCAATTTCGTCTCCACCCGCACACGCGAGGGCCGCGTGCTTGAAAAACTCTTCGAGCGCATTGCGGTGATTGAAGGCGAGCTGGACCCACAGCGCACCGGACAGGTCTTTAATGTCCTCGGGGATGTCTTTCCCTCCAACCTGCTCGAAAAGCTGATTCGCGAGATGTATGCCAGTAACCAGACTGAGGAAAGCATCAAACGGCGCATCGTCGAAGAGGTCGATGTCGCGCGCTTTCGCAAAATCGCCTTTTCCGCGCTGGAAGGGCTTGCCAGGCGCGAATTAAACCTGGCCGCGCTCGTGGGCAAGTCCGCCGAAGCTAAAGAGCGCCGCCTGGTGCCCGAGGTGGTCGAAGATTTCTTCCTCCAGGCCGCTCCCCTGGTCGGCTTACAACCAAAGGAGGCAACGCGACAACAATACGCCCTGCGCCCTCACGTCTACCGCATCGGGCGCACCCCGCGCACTCTCTGGCCCCTCGGCGAGCAACTGGAGCCGCGCTTCGGCAAGCTGGGGCGCGAATATAAACAGATCGTCTTTGATAAAAAACTGCTGGAACAAGATCCCGCGCTCGAATGGGTCACGCCCGGGCATCCTTTGTTCGAGTGTGTGCGCGAAGAGACCTGGCGCCAGACGGAGTCACAGCTCCAACGCGGGGCCGTTTTCTTTGATATCTATAGCGAGCTGCCCTATCGCCTGGACGTATTCTCAGCTTCGGTTCGCGATGGGCGCGGCAACGTGCTGCATCGCCGTCTCTTCGTCGTGCAGACCAACCTCGACAGTGCCATCAGTATTCGCCAGCCAACCATCTTTCTGGATCTCGTTCCCGCGACCGGAGAAGACGTAGAGCTGCCCGACGATACGGCGTTGCCCGGGCGCGACCAGCTCATGCACACGCTCTGGGAGAAGGCGCTGGCAAAGTTTCAGAGCGAGATCAGCGCCCAGCGTCAACGCGAGATCGCGACCATCGAGCGCCACGTCCAAATCAGCCTGGAGGCCATTATCAACCGCGAAAATCAAAAATTGATCAGTTTACATGAACAGAAAGAGGCCGGGTCCAAAGAGCCAGGTCTGGAAGGACGAATTAAACAGCTTGACGACCATGTGATGGGGCTCAACATGCGTCTCGAACAACGTTTGAGCGAGCTGCAACAGGAGCGGCATTGCACCATTGACGATACCAGGCATTACGGGCAGGCATGGGTATTGCCACATCCAGAGCGCGACGCGCCCGATTTTATCGCGATGGTACGCGACGAAAAGATCGAGCGGAGGGCGATAGACGAGGCTATGCGCTATGAACGCAGCCGGGGCTGGCAGGTCGAAAGCGTCGAGAGCGAGAACCGCGGCTTTGATCTCATCTCGCGTTCACCCGATCCCCTGGGCCAGCAAGTGCGTTTTATCGAGGTCAAGGGCCGGGCCAGCGTGGGCGAGGTGGCGCTCACCGACAACGAATATAAAACTGCCGACCGTCTCAAAGGTGACTATTGGCTCTATGTGGTGTACAATTGCGCTACGACGCCCGAACTTCATCCGGTCAACGACCCGACCAGGCTGGATTGGGTGCCGCGTGTGCGCATCGAGCACTACCTGGCACACCCGGAAAGCATTTTGCAGTTTGCGCAGGACGATGATGGTTAGGGATTTTGTAGGGGCGGGGCTTGCCCTGGTGGCCGCGTTGAAATCGGTGGGCTGAACATGATGTCCGGCGATAACGCAACAACCGGCAATTTTATTATGTAATATATTTACACATTCATAATGGAGGGGTTCTTACATTGCATTTCCACTTGACATCCTCGGGTGTGATGCTATACTCCTCCTCAAGGGGGGCGGCGGGAGCCAGTGGCTATCTCGATCCGCTTCGAGGATACTGAAATGAAGCGTCTCATAGAGGTTGACCTGCCAATCAAACTGATTTCGGAGCAGGCGCGGCGCGAGAAGAGCATTCGCCACGGCCATATCTCAACCCTGCATATCTGGTGGGCGCGTCGGCCCCTGGCAGCATGCCGTGCCGTGCTGTGCGCCGCGCTCTGGCCCGATCCGGCGGACGAAAACTGTCCTCCCGCCTTTCGCGTGGCCGTGGCCGACATTCTGGCGCAGTTCGCCGCCAAATTGCCCACCGATGGCACATTGGCAGGACTGTGCAAGCGCCATTGGAAGGATTGGCTTCTCTTAACTTCTCAGACCCTCAACCCCGACGATTGGCAAGATAGCTCAGCTATGCGCTACCACCTGCTCAACTTCATCGCCGATTTCGCGAATTGGGACGCATCCAATAACCCGACCTTTCTCGCAACCGCCCGCGAGCTGACGCAGGCAGCTCACGAGAGCCTCGGCGGCCTGCCCGGCACGCGTCCACTGGTGGTCGATCCCTTCGCGGGCGGCGGCGCGATCCCGCTGGAAGCCCTGCGCGTCGGTGCGGACGCCTTCGCCTCCGATCTCAATCCCGTTGCGGTACTGCTCAACAAGGTGCTGCTGGAGTATATCCCTCGCTACGGGCAAAAACTGGCAGACGAGGTGCGCAGATGGGGCATCTGGATCAAAGAGCAGGCCGAGCAGGAGCTGGCGGAGTTTTACCCCAAAGACGCCGATGGGGCCACGCCGATTGCCTACCTCTGGGCGCGTACCATCACCTGCGAAGGGCCTGGCTGTGGCGCGGAAGTCCCGCTGATGCGCTCCTTCTGGCTGGCGAAGAAGGGCAGTAAGTCAGTGGCGCTGCGCCTGATACCCAATCCGGTCCAGAAACGCGTCGATTTCGCGCTTGTCCACAACCCGAAAGCGAGCGAGGTGGGCGAGGGCACGATCCGTCGCGGCTCGGCAGAGTGCCCCGTGTGCGGCTATACGACGCCGGTCGCCTCCGTGCGCCGCCAGCTCAAAGCGCGGCGTGGTGGCGCTGCTGATGCTCGCCTAATAGCTATTCGATATGATGATCTAGCTAGCAACAAACGGAGCTGGAGGCTAGTCACTGAAGAAGATTTAATAGCCATTAATAAAGCTATTGAATATCTTGAAAGGCGACTGAAAAATACCATTAACAAGGAGCTGAGCCTTATACCCCATGAAGCCTTGCCTCCTCAAGGTACGCTGGGTTTCCGTGTTCAACTCTATGGCTTAGAGAAGTGGAGTGATCTATTTACCCCTCGGCAAATGTTAACTCAAACGACTCTAGCACTATTGATCCAGGAGGTAGGGAAAAAACTGATCATCGATTATGACCCTGATCTAGCAACAGCAGTCCAAACTTGCTTGGCATTGGCTCTAAATAGGTTCACTGATTTCAACTCATCGTTATGCACACTCAATGTCGTTGGAGGGCGTGGTGTTGCTCATACATTTGTACGACAGGCACTCGCAATGGTTTGGGATTTTATGGAAACAAACCCTTTTAACGAGGTAGGAGCAAATTGGCAGACCTGTATAGACGTCATTGGCGAAATTGTTCAAACCGAGAGCCAAAATGACCATGAAGGAACTACCCACATGGCTAGTGCTACTCAAAATCCCTTGCCGGATGATGCCACAAGCGCTCTTTTTACAGATCCACCTTACTATGACGCTGTTCCATATGCTGATTTATCAGATTTCTTTTATGTATGGTTAAAACGTACTTTACCTGCTTCTAATGCTGCGCTTTACGCTACGGAGCTCACTTTAAAGCAAGATGAATGTATTGTTGATGAGATAAAGGGAAAAGATCGTTCCTACTTTGAAAGTACAATAGGTTTGGCAATGGCTGAAAGTTGCCGAATTCTTGCTCCTGATGGGATCGGCGTTGTTGTGTTTGCCCATCAATCCACTGCTAGCTGGGAGGCGCTACTACAAGCTATGAACGATTCAGGCTGGACCATTACAGGCTCTTGGCCGATTGATACGGAACGTCCTGGGCGATTACGTGCCCAAGATTCTGCCGCCCTCGCCTCCTCCATCCACCTGGTCTGTCGCCCGCGCAAAGGTCGTGAGGAGGTGGGCGATTGGCGCGATGTCTTGCAGGAGCTGCCCAGGCGCGTGCGGGAGTGGATGCCGCGCCTGGCTGCCGAGGGGATCGTGGGCGCGGACGCTATCTTCTCCTGCCTGGGGCCGGCGCTGGAAGTCTTCTCGCGCTATTCCTCGGTTGAGCGCGCCGATGGTGAGCCCGTCACGCTCAAAGAATACCTGGAACACGTCTGGGCCGCCGTCTCCAGAGAGGCGCTGCATACAATCTTCCAGGGGGCCGATACCAGCAGCTTCGAGCCCGATGCCCGCCTGACCGCCATGTGGCTCTGGACGCTTTCAGCCGCGAATGAGAAAAATGGTACGGGCAATGAGCAGGCCGATGGCAAATCTGCTACCATAAAAGAGACCAGCGCCGACTATGTGGCAGCCGACGTCGAAGCTGAAGCCGAAGACGAGGAAGAGGAAGCCGGTCCCAAGCCGGGCCTCAATGGCTACGTGCTGGAGTTTGATACAGCGCGCAAGATCGCGCAGGGGCTGGGCGCGCACCTGGATAAAGTGGGCACGCTGGTAGAAATTAAAGGCAGCAGCGCCCGTTTGCGTCCGTTACAAGAACGCGCCCGCTTTCTCTTTCAGAAGGGGGCTGACGATCTCTCGCTGGCAAAGCCGCGCAAAAAAGCGAAGATTCAACAGCAGTCCCTCTTCTCGCTGCCGGAGCTGGCGGAAGAGATCGATATCGCGGGGAGCATGGGCGAGATGCCAGAATTTAATCTAGGAACGACGGTGCTGGATCGCGTCCATCAAGCCATGCTGCTCTACGCCTCCGGGCGCATCGATGTGCTCAAACATTTCTTAAAAGAAGAGGGCGCGGGCACCGACGAGCGCTTCTGGAAGCTGGCGCTGGCCCTCTCCTCGCTCTATCCGCGCAAGAGCGACGAACGGCGCTGGATCGATGGCGTGCAGACGGAAAAGAAGAGCCTGGGACTATAAGCAGTAAATTGATACATATAAATAATGGCAATGTGTAAGTTATGCTGAGCGGGGTCCAGGGGCTGCCGCCCCTGGCGGGGTCTGGGGTGTCCCCAGGCTTCACCCTCCACTTGCCGCCGCAGGCGGCAGACAAAGCTTGTACATGGCGTTAAATAAACGAGAGACGAAGGGAAGCATATGAGCTTGAAACCGTGGTATAAGCTGATTGATCCGCGCCAGGATTTACGCGACTACAAACCACTCGATGCCGCCGAGTTTGCCGTTCACCTGGATATGGTGCGCGATGAACGCGCCCCGGACGATTACCAGGTGCCCTCGCTCTTCTTCGAACGCACCTATCTGACAAAGAATCTGACACAGCTCGCCTGCGAAGTCATCGGGCGTCTCTCCGGCAAGGTTCACGGCACCAACGCCGTCTTCAACCTCACCACCCAGTTTGGCGGCGGCAAGACGCACGCACTGACCCTGCTCTACCATCTCGCCACGCACGGAGCGAAGGCGGATCGCTGGTTCGGCGTTGACCGTTTGCTCAAGACGGCAGGATTGGCGACGATCCCTAAAGCCGCGACGGCAGTCTTCGTTGGCACCGAATTCGACTCGCTCAGCGGGCGCGGCGGCAACGATGGCACGCCTATAAGAAAGACGCCCTGGGGCGAGCTGGCCTACCAGTTGCGGGGCGAGGAGGGCCTTAATCTGGTGGCTGAACACGAGCGCCAGCTCATCGCTCCGGCAGGCGATGTCATCCGTCAGCTTTTCCCGCCGGGGAAGCCCTGCCTCATTTTGATGGACGAACTGATCAACTATATGAGCCGCAACCGGCAACTCGGCTTAGCCGACCAGCTCTACAACTTCGTGCAAAGTCTTTCAGAGGCGGTACGCGGCCAGGAACAGGTCGTCCTGGTCATCTCGCTGCCAAAAGCCGCCACCGAGATGACCGATGCTGATCATGATGACTACCAGCGCTTCACCAAGCTGCTTGGGCGCTTGAGCAAGCCTATTGCCATCGCCTCCGAAACCGAGGTCTCCGAGATCATCCGGCGGCGCCTCTTCGAATGGGATCGCGCCGCCATCGGCCCGGACGGCACCATGACCCTCAGCGCCGAGCAGAAAGAAGTGTGCGCGCTGTATGCGCGCTGGGTCATGCAACATCGCTACTCGCTCTCCCCCCAATTCCCCTTTGAGCAGGCGCAGCAGGAATTCGAAAGCAGCTATCCCTTTCATCCGACGGTAATCTCGCTCTTTCAGCGCAAGTGGCGCACGCTGCCACAGTTCCAGCAGACGCGCGGCATCCTGAAGCTGCTGGCCCAATGGGTCGCCGAGGCGTTCACCGACAGCTACAAAAACGCCCAGCAAGACCTGCTCATCGGCCTGGGCACGGCCCCGGTAGACAACGTCTCTTTTCGGCGCACCGTCGTGGATGAGCAATTAGATGAGAAGCGGCTGGACGCCGTCATTACCACCGATATCGGCGGGCGTCCCGATTCGCATGCCGACTATCTGGACAGGCAAGCCGAAGGGGAGGTCAAAAAGCGGCGTCTGCACCGCAAAATAGCCACGGCGATCTTCTTTGAGTCCAACGGCGGGCAAATGGACGGGAGCGCCACGCTACCCGAAATCCGCCTGGCCGTCGGCGAACCCGGCATAGACCTCGGCGAAATCGAGCACGCGCTGGAACGATTGATCGATACCTGCTACTACCTCCAGGTTCAGGGTCAGAAGTATAGCTTCGACGTCCTGCCCAACTTAAACAAGCTGCTGGCAGACCGGCGCGCCAGCATCTCCCTGCTAGCGATTGAGGAGCGGGTCCACGAAGAGGTTGTGACGATCTTCGCCAGAGGCCCGGTCTCAGGGCTGGACCGGAAATACTTCCCCACCGGCAGCACCGACATCCCCAATCGTCCGTTGGTCACGCTGGTCGTCGTTGCCCCGGAGCAGCCCTATCAGGACCCTGAAGTACAGAAACAGATCAAAATCCTGACTAACCAGTATGGCGAATCCTACCGCACCTTCAAAAACGCGCTCATCTGGTGCGTCGCCGACAAGCACAACGTCGCAACCCTCTATGCCGAAGCGCGCAAGCTGCTGGCCCTGCAAGCCATCGAGAACGACGAACATATGAACCTCAGCGAGACGCAACAGAAACTGCTGCAAGATGCCAGGAAACGAGCCGAGCGGGACATGAGGGAAGCCATCTGGCGCTCCTATCACCATCTCATCCTGCTCAATAAGAACAACGAGCTGCGTTCCGTCGATCTTGGTCTGGTGCATTCCAGCGCCGCCAATACGCTGACAGAACTGATCTTGCGCGAATTGCGCCAGACCAGCGAAATTGTTGAATCGATCAGCGTCAATTATCTGTTACGCCACTGGCCCGCACAGACCGAATGGAGCACCAGAGGAATACGCGAGATCGTCTTCGCCTCGCCCAGATTCCCGCGCCTGCTCAACCCCGACTCATTGCGCGCCACCATTGCCCAGGGAGTCACCAATGGTCAGATCGCTTATGTGGGCAAAAACGGCGCTACCTACGAGCCGATGCGTTACAAGGCGGAAACAGGTCCGGGCGATATTGAATTCTCAGACGAGATGTTCATCATCACCGGCGAGACGGCAGAACAATATCTGACAGCTCAGGCCAGAGGGGATCTGGTCGAGGTAGCTATCGCAACAGAGGATGAAGCGAACGGCAAGGCGGCGCTCTTCAGAGAAGAGGTTGGTCTGTATGTTGGGCCGACGAGTGACCCTTTCACAGGCTCTAACTCATCCCATCAGCCAGCAGACTCAGCAACGCAATCGCCCGCTCTAGAGAGCATGGCAGATGAAACCGTCTCGCGCCTTGCCTGGTCAGGCGAAATCCCACCTCTCAGATGGGGAAATTTCTACACCAGAATATTGACAAAATTCATCCCCGATGGCGGGGTCAAATTGAGGGTACAGATGGAAATTGCGCCTGAAAAAGGCATTTCCCAGCAAAAAATAGACGAGGCACGAATCGCGTTACGCGAACTGGGCTTAAACGAGGCTTTGATTTTAGAATAGGTTCTGTAGGGGCGGGGCTTGCCCCCGCCCTGCTACCACATCCACCGCCGGGCAACCGCAAGGGTTGCCCCTACGGTCCCATGCGTATAATCGCGCAGATCAGTTCGTCAACCGGCGGCGTCAAAACGTCGCCGCGCTCAACCAGCCAGTCAGCCAGCAGCTTGCGCAGTTCGGCCCGCGTCTCCGCATCATCGGGCAAAATGAGTTGTTCTTGCAGTTCGTCCAGCGCGATCTCTAGCGTGGGATAGCGCATCGTTTGCGGCATCTTGACGATCTCGACGTCGGCGTATATCCCCATCTCATACATCACGTCCAATGCATGGATATACGTTGGCGGCAGGGCTCGTTCGCTGCCATGAAAATGTCGCCAGAGGGGATTGGTAATCTGGTCGAAGTGGACGGCGCGCATATAGATGTAACAGGATTGACGAGTAGCCTGCCGCATCTTCGCCAGAAACGCCTCGATAGCGCGAATGGGATAGAGCACATGGCTACAGATCACGATATCGGCTGAGAGGTCGGCAGGGGCATCCTGCCAGGTGGTAGGAACATAGGTAATATTGGCAATACTCTTTTCGGTCGCGTCCTGTCGCAGATAATTGAGCATGGTGGCGTTCGGTTCGACGGCGATGACCTGCCGGGCCTGAGGCGCCAGCGCCAGGGCAAAACGTCCGGTGCCCGCGCCAACATCCAGCACAGCCATCTGCGGCGTGACGACCTCCCGCAAACGCTGAAAGAGCGGGTCGCGGCCAGCGGTATCTTTGGTGGCGCGGTGAAAGCCGCGAGCGCGCCGATCCCAGAAGTCCGCACTGGTACGGCCAAGATGCGCATAAGCCGCATCCATTTGTTGCGCCCGCGTGTCAATCAACGCCTGCCAACGTTCAATAGCATTTTGCATAAATTTTAATCCCCCTCAAGCGGGCCGAGATAGTCATTGGCCCCTACCTCTCTTGAGGAAGAGAATAGACATCGCGTCCCTAGATGTCAAGTGGAGATGCAATAAAAACTAACTGCCTGTAGTAGTTGTAGGAGCGCCTATTTTGCTCTTGAGACAATCAAAGAACTGCCCGGTCAGCTTCTCGGCAGTGCCTTGCAGCAGGCGCGCACCCACGCTGGCAATCGTTCCGCTGACCACGACATGAGCGCTCCAGTCCATCCGCGTCTGCTCGGTGCTCTCGGCGACAAGATTCATCGTGCCGGAGAGCTCAACGGCGCTGCCAGGCGCTTTGCCACGCCCCTTCACTACCATCAATTCGGGCTCGCGCATCTCCGGTCGCGTCACATCGAGGGTAAATTTGGCCTTGACCGGTCCGACCCCGACGGAGATAACGGCCTTCCAGTGTTCCGGCTCCAATTCTTCCAGACTCTGGAAGCCAGGAGCGCACGCGGCGACTTTATTGACATCTAACAGATAAGCCCAGACCTTCTCAATAGGAGCTGCGATGGTCTGGGTGCCAGAAAATTCCATGACGGGCTTCCCCTTTCTACACCATAGATGATGGCTGTTATGCCATCAGCCAGCTATGCTCGTGGCATCAAGAGCTAGCCTTCGTTGTGAACGAGGTACTCCTGCGGGTTGCTTTCAAATAGCCGCTTACAGGCGGGACAGCAAAAGTAGAAGTCTCGCCCATCATAGCGGCTGCGATGACGAGCATGCGCTATTTCCACTATCATACCACAGACGGGATCAAGAGCTGTGGCAGAGGCCGCCGGAGCAATCTCCTCACGGTCAGACAGCTTTCCTTCCGGCACATTTGTAGCAGTCGTGGTAGCGGATACGTTGCGCCTTACCTGCACCAGTTCGCTCAGGATGCTGGAGGCGATTTCTTCCGGCGTAATGGCCCCGATATCAAGGCCAGCAGGCGCTTTCAGACGCGCAATCTGCTCCTCAGAGAGGCCCGATCCACGCAAGTAGTCGCGGCAGGCATTTGCGCGTCTGTGGCTCGCGACCATGCCAACATAGGCGGCTGGGCTGCGTAATGCGTGTTCGAGCGCATCCTCATCATATTCCCCGTGGGTAGCCACGACAATATAGGTGCGCTCGTTAATAGCGGTTTGCGCTAAGGCATCCTGGTCGAATTGCGCAACGGCAAAATTGAGCACCGGGGCGAGCTGGCTCAGCGCGACATTCACGGGCGAGTCGCCAACCAGCAAAAGTTTTGGCAGCGGCAGATGAGGTTCCATATAAATATCGAGCGCGCCTCCACTGGTACAGGTCATGGGAAATATGCGTACATTGCGGCGATCAATGCCTATCTCAGGCGAACCGAGGCGCAGGAGAAAAGCCTCGCCGCCTTCGCGCAGCAAGCGCGTGGCCTCGCGCACAACCACGGGCTGAGCGCAACTGCCGCCGATCCAGCCGGTGAGCCGCCCATTGCTCTGAATCAGCGCCTGGGCGCCCGGTTTGGCCGAGGTTGGTCGCTCGCACCAGACCACGGTCGCCAGCACAAATGGCTCCTCGTCCTGCGTCAACTGGTGAGCCAACTCAAGCAAGCTGTGGGACATATCATCCTCCAACAATGGGGATTGCAATGCCAGGATATGGCAAAATATCCATCCAATCTTATCGATACTATATCACAAGCGAGCCTGCGACCGTGGGAAGTTTTTTAAGAGGGCCATAAAATAAGCCATCTATCACCTATGCTCATAATAATATCAATGGTCGATTATAACATATATTGAATATAATAGATTTTATTGCATTATTGAAGATCATCAGCTATACTACAATCAGTAAGATGAAATAAGGGCTTGGCAGCAGTTCTTCCAATAAAGATGAAGAAATAGTATTTACGGTTTTAGGATAGCAGTGTAGATAGGGTTTGTTGAAGCACAAAATGGCTTGTCTAGACAGCAACTCCCCTGCTTTGCTAAACTAGGGAAAGGATGGATGTTGTGGGAAAGAAGATTACATGTCCAGATTGCAAGGGTACAGACATAAAAGAGGAGCAAGAGACATGCGGCAATTGCTCCGGTACTGGTCAGGTAGAAATCACAGATGATTGGGGCATAAAAAAGAAGGTCAGGTGCTACCCTTGTCGGGGAACAGGTAAAATCAAAGAGCAGGACACCTGTCCAATGTGCGGGGGTGATGGCGAAATCGAAGTCTAAAGAGATTGCGTAACAAATTAGAACGTCTCAGGATAGAAAGCAAGAGGGAACGGTCAATGGCGATACTGAAGCCATCAGCAATTGATTGGGAACGTGCTTCCTGGGAAGAGGCATGCCAGGCCGTGGAACAGTTCACAGATAAGCTTGGGCTAGGTATCGATCCTGGCATTTTCGAGACGGTTGTCGCCCTCAACCTGCTGAGGATACAAACCGTCCAATCCTGTGAAGGGCATCTTGACCACGGATACGCATATCCCTGGATCACTGTAGTTGATGCTGAGCGCAAACGTCTGCTTACCAGAGAATGGAGCCATATCTGTGCTCTTGAAGATCAGGCAAAAACTGTTGGGACGCCAGAGGCATATAATCAGTATCTTTCCGCCGATATACGCCTGCGAGTGACCATTATGCAGTGGGAACGTAATGATCCCCTTTTCTGTCGCCTTACCACTTTACTTGATGCTTTTTACGCAGAGCAGAAAATACCACCTTCCCCCTCCCGCTTGCTCATTGAGCGGCTCAAGTTTCCGGGGACGTATCGCATTGTCCCAGGATTTAGTCTGGCTCTTGATGAGCTACCAGAACACCTCAAAGCGTCCTACCTGACACCTGGACAAGCTGAAATGCAGGCATTTACCCGTTTCCTCAAACGACAATGGCAAAAGGAGCAGGAGAAGAGGGAGAGCATCTCCTGATATGTAAGATGCTCTCCTAATTGTACTACTATTCAGAGCGTACCGGCACTACTCGCCAAGCGCCAGTCCCGTCTCTTGCAGGACCTGCCACACCTTCCACGGCGTGATTGGGATATCGATGTGGCGCACACCTTTATGGGCCAGCGCGTCAATGACAGCGTTGGCGATGGCCTGAGGGGCGCCGACGGTGGGCGATTCTCCCACGCCTTTAGCGCCGATTGGATGGTGCGGCGAGGGCGTGACGGTGCGATCTAGCTCCCACTTCGGCGTCTCCATCGAGGTGGGGATGAGGTAATCCTGGAAGTTGCCGCCGTGAACGTTGCCCTCTTCGTCGTAATAAAGTTCCTCATACAGCGCCGGAGCCAGGCCCTGCGTCAGACCGCCGTGGATCTGCCCCTCAACCACCATCGGATTGATGATGGTGCCGCAATCATCGACGGCGATGAAACGACGAATATGCACCTGTCCCGTGCCGCGATCAATGTCAACCACGCAGATGTAGCTGCCAAACGGGTAGGTGAGGTTGGGCGGATCGTAGTAGTTTACGGCTTCCAGTCCAGGCTCTAAGAAGGGCGGACAATTGGTATAGGCCGCGAAAGCCAGTTCTTGAATGGTCTTGCCCTTATTTGGAGCGCCCTTGACAAAGAAACGCCCGGGCTCCCATTCAAGATCTTCTTCGCCCACTTCCAGCAGATAGGCCGCGATCTTCCTGGCTTTGTCGCGCACCTTACGAGCGGCTATGGCTGTGGCCGCGCCCGCTACCGGCGTGCTGCGACTGGCGTAGGTACCCAGCCCGTAGGGAGCGGTATCGGTATCGCCATGCTCAACGTCGATATCGTCGGGAGACATGCCCAGCTCGGCGGCGATGATCTGGGCGAAGGTTGTTTCATGGCCCTGTCCTTGCGTCTGCACGCCGATACGCGCCAGCGCCTTGCCGGTCGGATGGACGCGGATCTCGCAGCTATCAAACATCTGAATGCCAGCGATATCGAAGTGCTTGCCAGGACCCGCGCCAACGATTTCGGTAAAGGACGAGATACCAATGCCCATCAGCTCGCCGCGCGCTCGCTTCTCAGCCTGCTCACGACGTAGCTCCTCGTAGCCGATCCTGTCCATCGCCAGCTTGAGCGCACCCTCATAATTGCCGCTATCGTAGGTCCAGTCGAGCGCGGAACGATAGGGGAAGGCTTCCGGCTTGATGAAGTTCTGTAAACGCAACTGCGCCGGGTCCTTGCCGAGATCGTGCGCCAGGGTATCCATCATGCGCTCAATCAGGTAGGATGCCTCGGTGACGCGGAACGAGCAGCGATATGCGATCCCGCCGGGAGGCTTATTGGTATGCACGGCATCAACGTCAACAAAGGCGTGCTGGAAGTTATACGAACCGGTACAGATATGGAAAAGGCCCGCCGGGAATTTCGTCGGTTGCGCCGCCGCATCGAACGCGCCGTGATCGGCCAGCGTATGGACGCGCAGCGCATTGACGTTGCCATCCTTATCGGCAGCGATCTCGGCATGAATATGATAGTCACGACCGAAGCCGGTGCTGCTCAGATTCTCCGAGCGGTCCTCGATCCATTTTACGGGCTTACCGGTGGTAATCGAGGCCACGACCGCGCAGACATAGCCCGGATAGATGGGAACCTTATTGCCAAAGCCGCCACCGATATCGGGCGAGATAATGCGAATGCGATGTTCAGGCAGGCCCGCGACGATGGCAAAAAGCGTGCGATGCGCGTGCGGCGCCTGCGAGGTGAGCCAGACGGTAAGCTTGCCGGTAGCCTTATGGAAATCGGCGACGCAGCCGCAGGTTTCAATTGGCGCGGGATGGATACGTGGGATATACATATCCTGGCTGACCACGACGCCATTAGCGGCAGCTTCGGCAAACGCCTGCTCGGTGGATTCTTTGTCGCCCGTCTCCCAGTGATAAATCTGGTTGGTCGGCTGCTTGTCCTTTTTATCAGGGCGCAACAAAGGAGCCGACGGATCAAGGGCCTTCTTCGGATCGACCACCACAGGCAAGGGCTCGTATTCGACATCGACCGCAGCAACACCGTCGGCGGCGGCATAGCGGCTGGTCGCCACCACGAAGGCCACTTCTTGCATCTGATAATGCACACGGTCAACCGCCAGCACGGCCTCTGTATCGGCAGAGAGCGTAGGCATCCAGGCTAAGCCCGCTGCCTCAAGATCTTTGCCGGTGATTACTGCCAGCACGCCTGGTACTTTGAGTGCCTCGCTGGTATCAAGCTTTTTAATCAGGGCATGGGCATAAGGGCTACGCACGATATCGCCGTAGAGCATGCCCGGCAACTGCACATCATCGACATAGTTGCCCTGTCCACGAATGAAGCGCGCATCTTCTTTACGCTTGTATGCTTCACCCAGGCCATGATGTGTGTGTACCTCTGTTGACATCATTCGCCTCCCTCACCGGCAGGAACCGGCACCTGATTGGACTCACGCATCTTCTCAGCGGCATACTGAACGGCCTTGACTATATTGACATAGCCGGTACAGCGACAGAGATTGCCGGAGATGCCCTCGCGTATTTCCTGCTCGGTCGGATTGGAATTACGCTGCAAAAGGGCAATACTGGTCAACATCATGCCGGGGGTGCAATAGCCACACTGGAGGGCATGCATTTCGTGAAACCCTTCCTGTATCGGATGCAGCTTCCCTCCTTGCTCCAGTCCCTCCACGGTCATAATCTGGCGACCATTGGCCTGGACGGCGAACATAGTACAGGATTTTGTAGCCTTGCCATCGACCAGAATGGTACAGGCCCCGCAAGAGGTGGTATCGCAGCCAATATGCGTTCCGGTCAGATGCAGCCCATCACGAATCCAGTGAACGAGGAGCGTACGCGAATCAACATCATCCTCGTAGACGGTACCGTTAATGGTGACACTGATATGATGTTTACTCATCTTATTCCCCTCCTGTAGCACGAGCCAGCGCCTTGCGCAAAGCGCGAGCGCTGAGCGTGCGCACCATTGAACGCTTGTATTCAGCGGGGCCGCGCGAATCACTGGTGGGCTGAGATGCAGCGGCGGCAAGATCGGCAGCCTGGTTGATACTGGCGTCCGTAAGCGGCTTACCAAGCAACGCCTGTTCGGCAGCACCGGCCTTGATGGGGTGCGGCCCGACGTTGGTCAGGCCAATGCCGGCATACGTCACAACGCCGTTGCTATCAAGGGTGACGTACGCGGCTACACCGGCAATAGCATAGTCGCCGACTTTGCGTTCAAGCTTAAAATATGCGCCGCCGCTACGCCCGGTCGGAGCCGGAACGCGGATCTCGGTCAGGATCTCATTGGGACGAAGGGTCGTCTCAAAGATCGAGTCGGTGAAAAATTCTGTGATGGGGATGACGCGCTCCCCGCCAGGGCCGGCAGCTACGAGGCTGGCATTCAAAGCCAGCATGGTCGCGGGATGATCGTTAGCGGGATCGGCGTGTGCAAGGTTGCCGCCAACGGTCGCCCAGTTGCGCACCACGGGATCGGCCACCACCGAAGCGGTATCGAGCAAAATAGGGTAGCGGCTGCGTATCAGGGGCGATTGGTCCAACTCCGCCTCACGGGTCAACGCGCCGATGTGCAATGCCCCATCCGCTTCCCGGATATATTCCAATCCAGTAATGCGGTTAATATCGATTAAAACGGATGGAGCGGCCAGGCGGAAGCGTAGGAGAGGAATCAGGCTATGACCACCGGCCAGAATTTTGGCATCTTCGCCATGTTGTTCCAGTAAGGCGATAGCTTCTGGCACGCTACTCGCCATCACATAATCGAAGGAACCGGGAATCACTGTGTCACCTCCAACTGTTGTTGAGGCGCAAATCCCTGCGCTTCATGTCATCTGTGGTACAGATACCTCCTACCCCAGGAGAGCAAGCACCACACTTTTCATAAAAATAGGGACCAGTTATAGAGTCGTTGTATCAGATACTTCCTCTGTAAGTTCCGATACATCCACTCCTAACACTTTGGCAATTTTCACTAATGTGCTGTGAGCAACATCCCTATAGGGGTCATTATATATTCCCTGCATGGTTGAAGGATGTACATCGGCAGCACGTTGGAGCTTTGTTTGGGTCCATCCCTTCGCCGTCGCTATTTCTTTTACCCGTAATCGTATTGGCATCTTGGAACCTCATAATACTATTTCCGCTAGTATACTACAAGTCTTGACAATTAGGTAGATACAGGTTATGATTTCACTTAGCGATATCGTTTTACGTATTCTTTTTATGATATCGTATAACGTATCTGCTTAGGGCGTACCGATGTAAAAAAAAGTCTGGCGCAGACACACCAGACTGATAGAGAGTCTAACCGTTTAACCAAATCTAGGCTCCCCATACTGCATAATAAGTGCATGGAGAGCCACAAGTCAAGCAGAAAGGATGCTTGCTTTATGGCAACCAGCAAACAGAGGGTCCATCCGCTCCTGGACATCCAGCGTCCCGCCTTTGCCGAACACTACGAACGCGGTGTCTGGTGGAGCATGTACGGAGACGAGCAAGGCAACGGCCCGCTCTCCGTCTCCTATCTCATCACCAATCTCAAGCAGTACCACCAGCAACGCTACTTTGAACAACAGGCCCCCTATTGGCGAGACCACATTGGCTTTTACTTCGGGATGTATCACGGGGCAGTCCTTTCCCCGCAAACCGGCCAGCCTCGCCCAGACGTGCGCGCCCTCATCCGCTTCGATCATCCCCAAGCCATACAAGGCTATCAGCGTGGTCGTGAGGCATACTTTCACGAACCTGACGCTCCCTATCGTTATACCGAACAGCGCCTGCTTGACCTTTTGCATGAGATCGTGCGCGAGGCTGCTCGCTGGAAGAAATCGGAAGCAACAGACACCTGGAACCATGCGTTAGGCAGCGTGCTTGGAGAACTCAGTGGTTTGCCCTTCCCTGAAACGCCCGAGGAGCAGCAGGCATGGCGCGACGAATGCCGCAAGTGGGGCGTTAAGCAGGAAGCGAGCATATTAGAGCATCGGGTGATCGTGCAGGCAGTGTATAAGACAGTCTAGGAACGTCGTAGAATAGATGCAAGTGAGGAGAGTGCAATAACTGCTCTCCTCACTGGTTCGAGGAACCAACATGAAACAGATCATCAGCGCCAAACTGAAGCTTATCACGACACCAGAGCAGTATCATGCCTTTGAACCTGTTCTTTCTTGTTCCGCTTCTGTCTAACCCGAGCCATAACGAAGGAGAGCGCATCATGCAACTCACTGAACAGCACATCATCACATGCGATGACCCGCGTTTTGCCGCCATTGATGCCGCCGCCTTTGCCTCCAAGAACCTGTACAATGCCACACTGTACGAGATGCGACAAGCCTTCATCTTCCAGGGCATCTATCTGTCCTACGGTGAGATGGATAAGCGCATGCAACCGCATGAAGCGTACAAGGCACTGCCGGCAAAAGTGTCACAACAGGTACTCAAGCAAGTGGCTGATGCCTGGAAAGCCTTCAGAGAGGCCAAAGCGTCCTATGAAGAAGACCCGTCCAAGTTTACCGGAAGGCCACGCCTTCCCAAGTATAAGCACAAAACCGAAGGCAGAAACATTCTGGTCTATACCATACAAGCCTTGCAGGGAGGCCAGAGCAAAAAAGGGATACGAGGGCGCATCCGACCGTCAGGATTGCCCATTGAGGTGAAAACCCGACAGCAGCAGATTGACCAAGTCCATATTGTTCCCCGCAACGGCTATTATGTGGTGGAAGTGATTTACAGCAAAGACCCCGTTCAAGCCCACGTTGACCCCTCGTTCTGCATCGCCATTGATCTTGGCGTCACCAATCTAGCGGCGATAACATCAAACCGAGAGGGCTTTGTCCCTCGCCTGGTTAACGGTCGCACGCTTAAAGCCCGAAATCAATGGTATAACAAACGCATGAAAGAACTGAAACTCTGCCTGCCCGAAGCCGAACGAGACCGCGTCACCAAGCAAATGCAGCGCATTACGAACAAGCGCAACCGGCAAGTGGACCACTATCTGCATACTGCCAGCAAGGCTATTATCGACCTGATGGTCAAAGAAGGCGCGGGCACCCTCATCATTGGCAAAAATCCCTTGTGGAAACAAGAGGTGGATAACGGGCGGCGCAACAATCAGAACTTTGTGAACATTCCGCATGCAAGGTTGATTAATATATTGACGTACAAGGCAGAGCTGGTCGGCATCCAAGTGGAAATCCAGGAAGAGAGCTATACCAGCAAAGCCAGTTTCCTGGACCTAGACCTCATCCCCGTGTATCAGCCCGGTGATGAGACGGAGTACACTTTTAGTGGCAAGCGCATGGGGCGGAGAAACCGCCTGTATCGTGCCAAAGGCGGACGTAAGATCTGCGCCGATGTCAACGGGAGCTATAACATTTTACGCAAACGTAGACCTGACGCCTTCTCAGAGGCAAAGGGAGTAGCGGCCTATGTAGTTCAGCCCTTGCGGTTAGCGATAACCGTCTAAATCAAACAAACGATGTGGGGTCGAGAGATGTCCGCATGGTTTGGAACTATACCATAAGTTATGGGATGAGATGAACGCTATTTCTGGCTTGCTGCTCAGTTTTAGCTTCTGCGATTGAAGAAGTAGTTAACTACCATCGTAGCAACGGTGAAGAGCGCAGTCATAAAAATGATGGTAAAAAGCCCGGTATAGGCGACGCCAGGAGCGTCAGTCCAGGGCAGGTGCTCTGCTGCCAACATGGAAGCCAGAAACATCACCATTAACAGCGAGAGCGACACTATGGCTAGCGCCAGACGATGCCCGGCGGAGGGTGCATTGCTGCGACCGCTGACTACCTTTTGTCCATAGGAACTGGCGGTGTAATCTTTGTAGTGAGGAACGCCTTCATAGCCAAGAGAAGATGAGGATGATTTGGGGCCATCGCGCATAACGCCTTCGAATTCCATTCCCTGCCGTGACATACTGATCAGCTCCTTTTCTTTCGTATAAAGCAAACATGCTGTAGTTACGGATCAGGCACTGAAAAGTTGTATGACGATGGCCCCGCTATCTCACACTATTGAGGGCCAGGCGATTACGTTTGCTGGCCCTCTTTTTTCTCTGTCTCTGTTTTATCAGCCTTTTTCTTCTCCTTCACGGGAAAAGGCTGAAAGCCGGGGATCTGATCAATGCTGTCATAGACCTTGACATCGCCCGGCTGCCAGGTAAATTTCTCCTCGTTGGTACTTTTGCGCTGCCGCTCCTTTTCGTTCCGTTGAGCCTCGGCATTTTTATTGTCAGCTTGCTTATCCTGCTCGCGCCTGTCTTCTGGTTGGGAAGCCACGATCTATCTCCTCTCTCCTTATGCTTATTTCGTAACTATTCAGGTACCCTTCTCGCGCCGCCTGCGGCGGCGCTCGAAAAAAGAAGCTTTGGCGAGGACACCTCGCGCTCCGGCAGGGGGACGGGAGTCCCCCTGCACCCCTTCTGAATAGTTACCTTATTTCGCTACACCAACATACTTCAATTCTATAATATACTCAGGGAACTTCGATAGCAGACTCTGATCCGCGGCTGGCAAGCCTAGTTTTTGCAGATCAATAACATGCTCGACCTGCATCACACTATTGCGCGGCAAAAGCACCTCTAATTCGTTGGGATAGACCGATAGATCCTTGACAAAGGCTCCTGGCGCTCCCTCCGGCAGCTTGATAAAGAGGCGAACGCTATTGGCCCAGCTATGCTGGGGATCGATAGAGGTGGAAACAAAGCCGCCATCCTGGAAGAATTTTCCTTCTTTAAAGAGATCCAGCATATTCGGACCAACCACACGCTGAGCCACAGTATCCACCGGAACAGTAGCACCTTTCAAGGCGGGGTCCAGGTGTTGAATAAACTGCTGGAGCTCCGTCTCTGAGAAGCCGGGAAGCACCTGACCCGTACGGGCATAGGTATTGATAGCTTTATACCAGTCATCGCCGGTATAAGCTTTGATGGCTGCTTTTTCTGTGTCCGTCAGTTGCGAGAACCATGCCTGCTGTTGTGCTTTGAAAAATGCGGCGCGCTGATCGGCTGTGAGACCGCGCAGGGCTGGATCCTCAAAATTTGTAATGCCATGAACCAGTTGCGCATAGTTTGCGACGAATTGCTTTCCTTCCGGGGAAAGATGCTCAAAGATCTGAGCGGCATCGGGACCCAGGAGATGTCCAACGGTAGTCAGAATCTGATCTTTCGTCAAAGAGTTAATGAGACCCTTGTCCGCCAGGTACTCGACCATCTTCGTGATGCCTTTGCCAGCGGTATTAAGCGTGCCATCGACAACATCTTTGACGATGGAGGCGGCGACGCTGTCGGCAATTTTGCTCGCCAGCATTTTCGCCATCTCGTCCAGGCCAAGCTTCTCCAGCAGCGCCATTGCACCTTTCCCCGCAAGTTTGCCGCCCGCAGCGAAAATGTCTGCTCCCGGAATCAGCATGGCAACGTCCAGCAGGACGGTCACGCCCATCATCGTGCCCGCCATCGCCTTCTCCTCGGGCGTGGCGTTAGGATCGCTAAGAATGGCGGCATCGTTGGAGATATCTGAGAGCCCAAAGACCCAATCGACAATGTGATAGACGACGCTGTTGACCTGGTTGATGCACCAGTTAACGGCATCGAAGAGCTTGCCTGCCCACTGCGCCATAATGTCTCCGACCTGGCTCAGCATTGCCAGAGCATCACCTACCATCCGCCCGACGTCCTTGCCTTCCTGCACCAGATCGTGAAGAGCTCCCCCGAAATTGAGGTGGAAGAGATCGCCAAAGAAGGAGCCCCCCGAGTGCAGCATATCCTGCACGGTGTTTTCCATATCATGAATGATGGCCCAGACGGCGCTTTCCCCTTCACGCAGCACCAGATCGGGCGACAAACGGTGTATTATTTCTTCGACGATATTGACAAAGGGCTGAATGAGCATCGTCGCGAAGTGAGCGGCATCACGAATCCAGCCTGCCGCGGTTGAAATATAGCCCGCCATCTCATCAATTCTTTGAATAATGCCATCCGTATATTTGTACTGGTTATCAACCATTTTGGTGAAGGCGGTACCGGCCAGTCCCTGGAAGCTCGTTGTGAGGCTATGGGCCTGATTACGCATATCGTTATTGGCCGCTTGATGCTCATTGGCAAGCGATTTTAACTGCGAAGCAACGCTATCCATAGGACCGGCAATGGCTTCGCTAAATGCATTAATGGCATCCGTCATATGCCGCTTATCCTCCTTGATATGCCGCCGACCAACGCTGCTGTCGCGCTCGCTTCGCTCAGGTCGGCGGTGAGGTAGTCCTCCTTTATTTAGGATTATTGGTTTGAGACATCTGGGACGTAGCCTGATTGAAGTGGTGCGCGATGTTTTGGTCCTGTTTCTGGACGACCTGCGCGACCTCAGCCAGGACGGTGGAGATGCGGTCACGAATATCCATTGAACGATGGAGGTAAGCTTTAATGTCGCCAAGCATGGGAAGCAGCCCATTATACGCCGGGGCCGGGAGGTTTTTGCTGGTATCATCAATCCAGCCAATCTGATTATCGGTCCTGCCTCTGAGCGCATCTGTATCTTTCTTGATGGCGTTGGCAGTATTGTTAATATCGCTCACGATTACCTTGATGATATCATCCATAGTGCAATACCTCTCTAAATTAGAGCAACAGATGATCAAAAAGAGCATGCTTGATTCGTGCGATAATGGTCATTCCAGGGTAAATTATACAGTATAATTGGGCAATTGTATATTAGAATTGCCTGAATCGACTATGCGGGAGTTACCAATTTTTGCCTTCTGATTACGTTCCTTGCTCCTCCTGGTTATAGAACCTCCCAGCCCTCTATCACACATTAGGGAGCAATTTCGTCCTGATCATGCTCATGAGTGAAGCGGTTTTTGTCAGCCATCCGTGTTCTCTCTGAAGGACTATTTCGGGCGTGACCAAATTAGGAAGAAGACGATGCTCCAGGAAGGAACAGAGCTACCAGCAGACATATTTCGTTACAACAACGAACGGCGGCAACTCGAACTCTTTGATCTGCCGTTGCAGCGCGGTCGTCTCATCGAGGTCTGGGTCTATGGTGACTGGCTGCCAGGACACCTCCAACGAGATACCACCGGATGGTATCTGCTCACCTTTGATTATGTGGAGCTTCGTCTTCGTGCAGGATTATACGCCCGCTATCGGGACCCTTTTTTATCTTTTTACGCACGATAACACCCGTACCCCGATCTGGTTTGTTGCTCCGCAGGGGGTCAGAAAGTCTTGCGGGTCACGGGATGGACCTATGAGACTTCCCCGCTTTCAGCGGGGAAGCGTTCACGGAAGAAGATAGAGCGATGCAAGAACAAGGAGATCGCGCTCTTTCCATCATGGAAGCCCCACGAGTGTTACTTGTGGATGACGATCCGATGGCATTGCAAGCGATTGCCCACATGCTCACCCTGCGTCTGGGCGAGATGCAGATCGATGTGGTGGATTCGGCCCAGACCGCGTTACAACACCTACAAACATCTTCCTATGATGCCATATTGAGTGATATCAAGATGCCCGGAATGAGCGGCTTTGACCTGTTGGACGCCATCCGCCGCCTTCATCTGGATATCCCGGTCGTGTTGATGACAGGATACAATGAGCATGAACTGGCTATTCAAGCTTTACGCGCAGGAGCTTATGATTATTTACATAAACCGATTGAGCGTGATGAACTGGCTACCGCCATGCGCCGGGCGCTGCAGACGGGCCAACTGCGGCGTCAGGTACAACTCCAACGGCGTGCATTATTGCAGTATGCCCAACATTTAGAGCAGCAGGTTGCTGAGCGTACTGAGGCGCTCTCCCACATCAACCGTGAGCTGCACGCGAGCAATGAGGCCAAAGAGCAGATCCTGCAAATAGTGGCTCATGAATTGGCAGGACCGGTAACCAGTGTGAAAGGCATGCTCTATCTGCTACAACGAAACCTGTCACACGATAGAGCTCAGGACAACGTTCTGCGGTATATACAAACGATGGAGAGGTCGCTTGCCCGGTTGCAACGCCTGATCGGCGATTTGCAAGACCTCAGCTATATCCAAACCCACACTTTTGTGATCCAGAGGAGGCCGTATAACCTGGTAGAGCTCTGTCAAGAGGTGCTTGACGGATTTACCGAAGGGAAGACACGACTCTCGCAACCACCTCCTGGTCCACTGATGGCTGAGATCGATCCAGAGCGCATGAGTCAGGTATTGCTCAATCTGCTTTCTAATGCCCGCAAATATTCACCAGCGGGAGCACCTATTACGGTGCTGCTCCAGCAAAATCCAACGCATATCATCCTTTCGGTACAGGACCAGGGACGCGGGATTCCTTCAGAGGTCCTCTCACGGATCTATGATCAGTTTTACCGGGTGCCAGAAGCCAAAGAGCAGGGCGGCCCAGTAAGCGGACTGGGGCTGGGACTGACGATTAGCCGAGCGATTGTGGAGCAACACGAGGGGCGCATTGAGGTGCAAAGTACGCCCAGGGAAGGAAGCACCTTTTCTGTGTTGCTTCCTGCAACCGCAGAGCAGCCTCTCGTTCCTGCGTTGCGATGGATTGTCTGCGATGAAGAGCATGGAGTTCCCTCTGCCAGGCAGAGTTCTCACTTACAGATTGGAGAAGAGATAGGACATTGAGGTCTGTATGCTGTCAGGAGACACAATATGCTCGTCTATGATTATTCTAACGCGCTGACCAGAGATGAAAGGAGACGTGTTCGATGCATGTGACTATTACTTTTCAAATGGCAGTTATTATTACTCTAGCATGTATCCTTTTGACTTGCTGGTTATCAAAGCCGAAATATGGTCTGCCCATTCTGGTAGCGTTCATCCTGCTGCTCTTCGCCGCAGCCTGGCTCTAAGATAGAGTTGGACGGCGAAGGCGAAAAGGGTTCACTCTAATCAGGAGCCGGGTCAACCTACGAAAAAAAATGAGATGCAAGCTTTTATTATTTGCATCCCACAAAAGGGCCTTTGGAAATTATCCCATTTTATGCCGAATAACGCCGGAACATCGCGTCAAAGTAAGCTGTATAAGCTAATGACCTACTTCGGCCTACTTAACCAGACGTTGCTAAATGGCATTGTTGGATAGTTGATCATCTATAATTGATAAAATAGGATATCCTCTCAGTTCGAAAGGATCAGATCAAAAGACGACCGTGGACGGATATAGGTGAAATAATAGTCTTCCGCAGCATCCCAGAGCTGATGCCAGCGTTGCATAAAGTCTTGCCCTTCTCGCACAACGAGGCGCTGACGGCGGACGAGGTCGTCGATCTCAATGAGGACGGCCACATCGACAAGATCAGCAAGCTCGGGCCTGGCCGAGTATATGCCATCGAGCAGAATCACCGGCGCTGGCTCCAGCGTGACAAGCTCCTCTTTCCAGCCAACCCAGCCGCTACCTGCTTGGAAATCCAGCGGATGCCAGGAAGCCGCTTTGTTAGCCAGCAAGGGTTCGAGGACCTCCATACGCATGCGCCGCCAGTCAATACCCTGCGCAACTTTCTCGCCGGCGCTTTTCCCGTACCAGACATCATCGTTGCCACCGGCATAGAAATCGTCGCTCACAACAATGCTTGCCTCGACGCGAGCAGCAACCGCCTGAGCAAGCGTAGATTTCCCCGTGCCGCTGCGACCATCAAGAGCGACGAGAACGGGGCTTTTATGCTGTAACCGCCGCTGTATCTCAAAGACAACGGCATCTGCCGCCAATGATAGCTTCTGGTTTTCTCCCATATTCTTGCTTATCAAAATGTCCCTCCCTCCAATCCGATTCTACAGCAGATGATTTTCTCTGAAAAGTCCCCTCATCTCTGCCGCCATCTACCTCTTTTTAGCAAGCAATTAAGGCAACGCCTCCGGGTCGCCACCCATTTCTTTTTTGATAAGAGCATAGTTGCGCATGAACCGCTGTGTCTGGGGATGTGCTACACCTAGAGATGCTGCACAAATCCCCACAATGCGTCGCAACAACGGCTCGGCCTGCTCGTCCTTGTCCTGATCATGATAGAGCAGTGCCAGGTTATTCAGGCTGGCAGCGACATCAAGGTGGGTTGGGCCTAACTGCTGCTCTCTAATGGAGAGAGCCCGCTGGTACAGCGGTTCTGCCTGCTCATACTTGCCCTGGACATGGTAGAGCTGCGCCAAGTTGTTCAGGCTGATGGCGGTATTGGGATGAGTTGAGCCTAACTGTTGTTCGGCAATGGAGAGCGCCCGCTGCAATAGCGGTTCTGCCTGCTCGTACTTGCCCTGGGTTGTATAAAGCATCGCTAGGTTGTTCAGACCACCAGCGGTTTGCGGATGGGCAGGGCCTAACTGCTGTTCGGCAATGGAGAGTGCCCGTTGGTACAATGGCTCCGCCTGCTCGTACTTGCTCCTGGCATAGTAGACCCCTGCCAGGTTGTTCAGGCTGATGGCAGTCTCAGGATGGGTTGAGCCTAACTGCTGCACCCTGATGGAGAGCGCCCGCTGTAACAACGGCTCGGCTTGCTCGTACTTGCCCTGAGCCTTATAGAACTCAGCCAGGTTGCTCAGACTGGCGGCGGCATTAGGATGGGTTGGGCCTAGTTGCTGTTCAGCAATGGAGAGCGCCTGTTGCAACAACGACTCGGCAGCCTCATACAGGCCACGTTCACACAAATACCGACCTGCATTATTACATAATCTACCTCCCTCCCACCACGCTCGCCTCAAGCCTTTCACCCACTCTGCGCAAGTGAGTGCGTGAGGAAGCAGGAACTCACACTGGGGCCATGTTTCGTATGCCCCATCTGGAAAGATGGCATTCACCTCTAACACGGCTCGTTCCATCCATTGCTGTCGTTCCTCTTCAGAGAGTAGCGCGCGGATGACGTCCTGGATTAGTCGATGCAGCGAAAGGGTCTCGTTGGCCCGCTCAATCAATGAATAGCGATAGAGTAATCCCAGTGCCTCATCTATAACAATTGGCTCTGGAGGATCGGTGGTCTCCGTATGAGCCATTGCTTGCTGGACCAGCGATTCTGGGATCTGGTCTGGAGCCAGAAACGCGCAGAATTGGAGGATGGTTCCTGCCAGCTTATTGCGCTGCTGAATCGCGTCCCAGGAGAGCCAGAAGGTCATGAAGACCGAGTCGGGATGATCGGCGTCTCCGCGACGGTCTAAGAGCTTCTGCTGGGATTGCCGATACAACTCAAGATAGCGTTCGAACGAAACGCCATTTTCCGCGATATAGGCTCCGGCCTGATCCAGGGCCAGTGGGAGCCATCCGAGCAGTTCACAGAGATCTTTAGCACGGTGATAGTCGCTTGCTGCCGCGTCTGTGATACGAGCTTCTTGCGCAATGCGTCCTGCACGACGTAACAGGAAGAGGACGCCTTCAGCTTCTCCAAATACGGGCAGTACTTCACTGTGGGCGAGCGCACTTACATCGCGTCGCCGTGTGGTGATGAGCACGCTGCCTTCATGCTTGCTTGGTAGAAACGTAGGGAGAATAGCCCGGGGTTCTTCGACATTATCCAGGATCAGTAACCACTCGCGATGGGTCTGTAACCAGTGCTTGACAGCTTCTACCTGCTTTGCTGCTTCCTGTTGCTCCGGCAGACCGAGCACGGTTGCCAGGGCGAGGTATTCTGTGGTGAGGAGCTCAGAAGAATCGGCCTGAGCCCAGAGCACCGCCTTGTATGCGTCGGCATAACGATGGGCATATTCTACCGCCACCTGTGTCTTGCCAATACCGCCCAGGCCGCTGATAGCCTGGGTTAATGCCGTGACTTTAGCGCCTGGAACCAGCATCTGTCGCAGGGATGTGAGGATAGCATCTCTGCCGGTAAAATGCGGGTTGCGGGTGTGAGGAACACGCCAGGGGTGATCGGGGCTTGTGCCACCGGAAGACGAGGAGTTGTCTCTCCTGGGCGGTCGCTCATGGGTCACATAGTGCTGGATGAAGCTGAGCGCGTAGAGAGCCGAGGCGCGCGCGGCAAAGTCATGATAGGCATCACCTTTGTGGTTATCGGCGTAGTCACAGACACCTTTGACTACCAGCCAGGGAGTGTGGTGATGGCGGCTGGCAGCGAGAGCAAAGGCTGCTCCCTCCATGTCAATCGCTGCCGTACCGCGCACCGGCACCCGCACGTCCGCGAACGGTTGATCGGCCCGCACCGCGCTTCCCGAGGCCATTGCTTTGAGAAAACAGCGCACCTCGCGCTCTTCGAGCGTAGTGTCAGGCGGCGCGGGCGGACGTGGGAGAGCGGCGAGCAGTGGTTTCCACGCGTCAAAGAGTCCCAGGAATTGCAGGATCGCCGCATCGAGCTGGTAGGTGAGCGTGTCATGCAGATGCACCTGCCTGCCCTGCTCATCCAGAACAAATTTGCCGCTATCGTAGGTGAAGGTGCGCTCGGCAACCACCAGGTCACCGAGTTGCACCTTATCACCGGCACAGATTCCGGTCATGATGGCGATGCGTGGCTGACACTCTTCCAGCACATGAGATAGGTGCAGCGTCATCTCTTGCGGGCCGTAGCGTGCTAGCCAGGAGAAATGCAAGCGGAGCCGTTCGTCTTTCTTGTTCTTGATGGTGGCGAGGCGATGGTCATACTGGTAGCGTGAACTGCTCTGCTCTTCAATCTTCCCTTCGCAGTATGGTTGCACGACTTCCAGAAATGGCCTGACCTCTTCTGGCAGGGCACAGACAATACATACATCCACCGGTGACGCTACTGGTTCCATCGCTCTTCTCTCCTCTACAGCATGAGCAACATTTTGCATGCTCTCTAGCATACTAGACGAATCAAGCGCCCTTCAAGAAAAAAGGAGCAAAAATACTGGTAGGGCCCTATGAGGCCTCAGATTCCCTGGTTGACGCTCATCTATATCATTTCATATACTAAAGCCAGGGAGTGTGATGTGCTTCGGCGCACAGTACTCAGGCTGCACCAATTTCTGAGGAGGGGAGATTGGCATCTTGAGTACCGTTCAGCGGACCTCGCCTGGGACGATTCCTACGTGAGAGGAAACCGTGCCCAGAGCATGGGCCTGATGGGGCCAGAGAACACGAGCAAACCGATGAATGAAACCCACACGAGGGTCCACCATCCCAGGCCACCCCGGCCTGTCCGAATCCTGGTAAATACCATTGTAACAGCCATCTTGCGTTCCCGTTGGCATCACATGAGGAGCAACCGGCTCCTGCTGCTGACGTTTACGGGGCGCAAGAGTGGGAGAAAGTTTACAACACCGATGCGCTATGAGCAGGAGGGCGACACCATACAAATGACGGTCGTGTATCCCTGGTGGAAGAATCTGATCGAGCAGCCCGCAGTATGTATTTTGTTGCGTGGGCACATGCGCACCGGCACAGCGGAGGTACTGCCTGAGAAAGATGAAGAGGTGGTGGTGAGGGTCCATCTGAAAGAGTAGCTCTTTACTCTTTATCACAAATGCACAGAGGACGACGCGGAAGGATTTCCGCGTCGTCTTCACCACCTTCATGCACGCAGCAGACTCTGCCACTGAATGGAATGAACATGACAGAAACACTCGCACCACTACAACGTACACATGGTCGCCTACAGCGTCCAGTCGGGCCTCATTACAAATGGGTGGCGCTGACCAACACAACGCTGGGCTCGTTCATGGCGACCATTGATGCCAGTATTGTACTCATCGCCTTTCCCGCTATCTTCAAGGGCATTGGGATTGACCCTCTGGCCCCGGGCGAAACTGGCTATTTTCTCTGGTTGCTGCTGGGCTATCTGGTCGTGACTGCCACGTTGCTGGTCACTTTTGGCCGCATCTCTGATATGTTTGGTCGGGTCCGCCTGTATAACCTCGGATTTCTTATTTTCGCTATCGGCAGTACTCTGCTTGCCCTGACACCGGGGACCGGCAATACCGGGGCACTCGAACTTATCATCTTTCGCCTTATTCAAGGCGTCGGCTCAGGGTTTCTCCTCTCCAATAGCGCGGCGATCCTGACGGATGCCTTTCCCGCGAATCAGCGGGGGCGCGCACTGGGCATTAATCAGATTGCAGGCATCGCCGGGTCGTTCATTGGCTTGATTGTTGGCGGTCTGCTGGCGGCTGTCCACTGGCGGCTCGTTTTCCTCGTCAGTGTGCCGGTGGGGATTGCCGGGACCATCTGGGCATACACCATGCTGCGCGAAACAGCAACGATCCGCGAGCATCAAAAAATCGATTGGCTGGGGAACGTGACCTTCGCTCTGGGCCTGACGATTTTCCTGCTGGGGATCACATACGGGATAGAGCCATACGGCAGCTCGCCTATGGGCTGGGGCAACCCTCTGGTTATTGGAGCCATTCTGCTCGGCATCGTGCTATTGGCGGCTTTTGTCTGGATCGAACTTCATGTGGAAGATCCGATGTTCCGGCTCGATCTCTTCAAAATTCGCCTCTTTGCTGCGGGCAATATCGCGTCGTTTCTCTCCGCGCTTGGACGCGGTGGCCTGCAATTTATGCTGATTATCTGGCTGCAAGGCATCTGGCTCCCACTACATGGCTATAGTTTTGAAGAGACGCCTCTGTGGGCCGGCATTTTTATGACTCCTCTACTGCTCGGATTCATTTTGATCGGTCCTCTGAGCGGCTATCTTTCGGACCGCTTCGGAGCCCGCCTGTTCTCGACGGTTGGCATGCTACTGCAAATGATTGGCTTCCTCGGGCTTACTTTGCTGCCTGCCAACTTCGCTTATCCGCCCTTTGCCGGGCTGCTTTTCTTGCTGGGTTGCGGTTCGGGCCTGTTCGCCTCACCCAATACCAGTTCGATTATGAGCAGCGTGCCACCGGAGACACGCGGAGTCTCCTCCGGCATGCGTGCAACCTTTCAAAACAGTGCCAATCTGGTCAGCATCGGCTTCTTCTTCAGCATCGTCACGATAGGATTGGCCGCGGCGCTTCCTTCGACGCTCTCGGTCGGTCTGATCAGCAATGGCGTTCCCGACAAGGCGGCCCTCACCATTGCCCATTTGCCTCCGACGGCTGCGCTCTTCGGGGCATTTCTGGGGTATAATCCGATTGGGAAGTTGCTACCGCCATTGGCACTACAAAGCATTTCACCCGCCCATCAAGCAATTCTGTTGGGCAAGTCGTTTTTCCCGAACTTGATCTCTACGCCGTTTATGCAGAGTTTGCACCTCGTGTTCTATATCTCGGCAGCACTCTGCTTCATCGGAGCAGCCGCATCATTCCTGAGAGGCAAGCACATTGTCTACGGGCAAGAGCGCCGCTGAGCCAAACAAGAAACATGCTCAAAAAGGGGGAAGACATCATATGAGCCAGCCACCCGAAGGCACCAAGCCCGATCTCTCAAGCTTCCATCATCCCCGTTTCGCCGCTTTCTATGAGCGGCAGAGCGGAGGAAAGAGCGAGCGACGTTTCTTTGAGCCACTACGCCGGGAGGTGTTGGCACAGGCTCATGGTGTGGTGCTGGAGGTTGGTGCGGGCACAGGGCTGAATTTTGCCCTCTACGAGCCCGAGAAGGTAACGCAAGTTGAGGCCGTTGAGCCAGATAGCGCAATGCTCGCCTATGCACGCAATCGCCTCCCCCTGGCACGCGTACCTCTGACTGTAACGCAGGCAACCGCCGAAGCGCTACCTTTTGCTGATAGGATGTTCGATTGCGTGGTAGCAACGCTAGTATTTTGCTCCGTTGGCGATCCAGTTCGCGGCTTTGTGGAGATACGCCGCGTCCTTAAACCTGGCGGCACGCTCTTGCTGCTGGAACATGTGCGCTCGACAAGCCGTTTCGCGGCGCTCCTGCAAGATCTGCTGGTTCCTCTGACAACCCGTATGGCTGGAAACTGCCACTGGAACCGCGATACAGCTCAGGCTGTCAATGCTGCTGGCTTCCAGATACAATCAACCCGCATAGTAAGCGGCTGGCTCTTACCTATGCTCCTACTCCAGGCAACACGTCCAGAAGAATTGGCGACGTAGTCGATTTTTCAATTTCCTATCCTTTTTGCCTTATCTGATAGCTACCCACTCATAGCGAATATGCAGGCGCACGTTGAGGCACAGATGGGGCCGTGTCAGAATAATTCCTGGTTAACGAGGTAAGCAGGTAGTGCAGCAGAAGAGCCAGCAGCGTTCCAGCTCCGATCAACGCCCATCCGAGCGGTGATGGCACGACGAGTTGAAGGAAATTGCGCAGGGCTGGTACGGCAAACGCGGCGAGCAATATCCCCGCAGAGCCTGCCACTGCCCCCCGGACGGGCCTGGTCAACGTTCCTTCGGAGCGACCAGCGTCAAGCGTCTGAGCCAGTTGTGTGGTTACGATGCTGGCGAAGGCCACCGAGCGCGCCTCCGGCAACGCACCGGCACCGAGCATCACGAGGTAGCTCGCCAGCGACGGAACGGCAGTGGCAATACCGCGCAGGAACACTTCATTGCGTAGTGGCTTATTGAGCGCAGCTTCCCCCTCTCTGCTCAGTGTCGCCAGAACGCGATGTTCTGGTTGTTGTAAGGCTACCGCTAAAGCGGGCAAGATGTCCGTAATGGCGTTCACGGCCAGGATCTGGCTGACCGTTAGCGGCGTACTGCCTCCCAGCAGGCTCGCGCCCACGACCAGGCCCAGTTCTCCCAGGTTACCACCCAGCAGCAGACCGAGCGCGCGACGAATATTGCGCCAGAAACTGCGACCCTCAACAAAGGTTTCCACCAGCGTAGAAAAATCGTCATTGGCAATCACCACATCAGCAGTCTGGCGAGCCACCTCTGTGCCGCCCTGGCCCATCGCTACGCCAACATCAGCGAGCCGCAAAGCAGGAGCATCATTGACGCCATCGCCGGTCATAGCAACGGTATGCCCATGACGTTGCAAACTTTCGATGATGCGCAGCTTATCCAGCGGCGTTGCCCGCGCGACGACAACAGCCCGTTCTAGCCGCGCATCCAGCTCGCCATTTTGCAGTTCAGCGATCTCAGTCGCCGCGAGCACATCGCCACCATTGTTGAGTAGCCCGGCCTCACGGGCAATGGTGCGAGCAGTGGCAGGGTGATCGCCGGTAATCATGATTACCCGTACACCTGCTTCATGGCAACGGCGTACCGCGGCCCGCACGGTCTCACGCAGTGGATCGCTGATGCCGACAAAACCCAGCACAGTCAGCCCCTGAGGATCTTCAAGTTGCAGGTCAGGAACTCCTTCAGCTACCATGAGCACACGCAAACCGCGTGCGGCAAGCTGCCTGGACTGTGTCAGCCAACGTTCTCTACCATTCTCGTCAAGCAGTACTTTCTCGCTATGCTGCAGCATCGTCGTACATCTGGGCAACAACACTTCCGGCGCGCCTTTGACACAGCACCGTCCATCAACGAGCGTAACATGGAACGAGCGTACGGGGTCAAAGGCCAGCTCTTCCTCATGCTTCACCTGTATCACTTCACCGAGACCAGCCTCTCGCGCACCCAGGATAACTGCGGCATCGGTAGGATGGGCATGAGCGCCGGGGGTATCGGGATGCGGGCTGGCAAGGGCTGCCGTCAGCAATACATAGCGCGTGCCACCGCTAAGTTTTCCTGGAAGCCGCGCTTCATCAGTACTATCCTTCACCAGGCTTAATACCAGGCGTCCCTCCGTCATTGTACCTGTTTTATCTGCACAGGCGACATCGACCCGTCCCAGGGCCTCAATTGCGGAGAGACGGCGCACCACGGCATCACGTTGGGCCAGGCGGTGAGCCACACCTGATTCACCGACCCTTGTTAGCAGCGGTAATCCTTCGGGGACACCGGCCAGGGCTACCGTCGCTCCGGTCGCCAGCAAAGCCGTAAGCGGTTTGCCCCAGAGCAGCCCGGAACCGACAACGATAGCTCCGCCCATTATTGAGAGGGGGATGAACACACGCAGCATCTTGCTCAAGCGGACTCCGAGCGGGCTCTGTTGCTCCTCTTCCACCGAGAGCGCTGCGGTAGTCGCTCCCATGCGCGTCTGCCGTCCCACAGCAAAGACAACGGCGTGCCCTGTTCCGGTTGTGACATCGCTGCCTTCGAGGACGATGCGGCTGGCATCCGTTGCACCGTGCGGCGCTTTGGATACCGGCAACGACTCTCCTGTGAGGGCTGCTTCGTCTACCTCCAGGCCCTGCGCGTCCAGCACCCGAGCATCGGCAGCAATGCGCGTTCCTGGTGTCAGCAAGAGGATATCGCCAGGCACAACTTTCTCAGCGGAGATCATCAGGGGATGACCATCGCGTAACACTGCTGCGCTCGATGTTCCTAAATGCTTGAGGGTTTCAGCAACCTGATCGGCTTTATGCTCCTGCCACACCCCCACCGCCACATTGGTCACAATGGTGGCGGTAATAATCAGCACATCCGTGGTCGAGCCGAGGAGGAGCGAAAGACCAGCGCCAACCGCAAGAATACCCAGTAAAGGCGAACGGAGCTGGTCAAGCAGCGCCGACAATAAGCGATTGCGTCGCGTCTGGGGAACAGCTCGCTGCCAGCGTTGAGCAGCCTGAGCGCTGCTCAGCCCTTCCCTGGATGTCCGCAGCGTATGCAGGGTTTCCTCGATCCCACGTCGCCCCCAGCGTTCTGGACGAGGATCGGTCAGCCTGATCATCGTTGCGCCAGACCGTTTGCCGCCTCGTAACCTGGCCCATCCATCAACCAGTGCAGCAAGCACAGTGATATAAACAACGCGCGAAGCCGCCTCTATCCCTGGAGCGGCACGGAAACCCCAGATAGCCCCCACTATATTAGAGAGCACTGACAGCCAGATAGAATCTCGCACCGTGGCTTCGCGTTGCGCACCAGCCTCAATGATCGCGGCCACAGCCTCAAGGTCGGGGGCGAGCAGATCAGCACGAGCCGGGAAGCGGCTGCGCTCATCAGAAAGGCCAATCGCCAGATCGCAGGCGGCAAAGCCCGCCTGTGCCGCCGCATTATCCGACATAAAGGCAACATATCCGCCTTCTAGCTGCCGCGCACGAATGGCTTCCAGGGCGGTATTGCTCTCAACCAGAGGAATATGCACACGCTGAGCCAGCGCCTGCGAGGCAAGCTGGTCGCCTCCCGCCACTATTGCAAGCTCCACTCCGTAATGCTGGCATGTTTGCACCAGCGTAGATACTCCCGGCGCAAGCTGTGGCCGCAGCGCAAAGAGCCCCAGCGGCTTTTCGCGGTCCTCGCGGCGCAATACCAGGACGAAGTTACCACGCTGTCGCAGGCGCGTGGCTCCCGGTAGCGCATGCCAATCATCAACCGGACCGAGCGTGTAGCTCATGCCTTCAAGGCGAGCGGTCGCCATTTTGCCATCAAAGTTGCCATCACTTGCCGCAACGATCTTCACCGCTTTGAAAGCTCCTCCCCAGGGTGAGCCAGCAGCGGCGGCGATGCCTGCCGCCTGGGCAAGCAGGGTCGTCGTGTCGCCCTCCTCTTCAGCCAATGGAAGGACGCTGCTCACTTCAAGACGGTCGGTAAGCACACGTACGCCATCTAGCAGCACCAGATGAGGGAGCCGCAGAGGTCGATTCGGGCGCGTCCCTACCACCACACATCCCGCACGGATCACGCGTGCAGTTGCGCTCAGTTCCGCAGTATCTACGCCGATCAGGGCGGTACGCGGATTGACCAGCATCAATGCCGCTACTATGCGACTGAAAGAGCGGGTCAGAATGGCAGTGAGGGCGGTATATGCCAGCACGAACGGCCCTTGCCAGCGCAGATAGTGCTCGTAGAGCGAGGGAACCTGCGGAGCCGGACGAGGCTGCGGAGTGAAGGCGTCAAAGGTCTTTTCCGGCTGCAACTGTAACACAAAGGGGCCACCATAGAGCCGCATACCCGGGGGAATTGTATTGCCTTGCACCACCGGCTGAGGCATGCCATCGCGTCCTATACCGGTACCAGTCCCATCCAACACCTTAGCCGCAAGTGGCGTGCGTTCGCCCGCCTCCAGACGGATAATGGCGTGCGGCTGCGCTGAGGGCGCATGCGCTATGCGCTCTTCATGCCGCTTCCAGGCAGTTCGTTGCGGGTAGACGGCGGTCAGCAAGCGCAGCGATTCGCCCAGGGTGACAGTCAGTCCCAGTGGACTCCCGGCCAATGTCTGGGTAATGATGCTGGGAATGTTTATGAGCAAGTCGGCGACCGTCCGCCCCAGGAACCTGCGCAGCCCATAACGTACAGGAGGAATACTTTGCACAATACTGATGATGCTTGAGGTTTGCAAAGCGACAGTTGCACCAGGAAGCGGATCTTCAAAAGCAAAAAGTCTGCGGAAAGCCAGAAGCCCCAGGCCAAGAGCGGAACCGAGCGTGCGCGAGATGCTCTGGAATAGCGGACCTGGATCAAGTGGATACGCGGGTCGGCTCTCTCCTGGCAGGTCGGGCAATTCCAGATCGGCGACCTCGCTAATCAGGTCTTCCGGATCGACCTCGTGTTCGCTGAACTCAACCAGCACACGACCGGTCAGCGAGTTTGCGCTTGCACGGACCCCTGCGTAGCTTTGCAGGCGGTCAATCACGCGTTTTGCCAGATGAGGATCACGCTCCAGGCCGCGCACCGCAATGCAAGCCCGAATCGTCTGCCCTTGCTTCTCATGATGAACGGGAGGGGGCGCAGCTTCTTCAGTTGCCTCAAGCATCCGCAGGTCGAGCGTACGCACTTGTGTTAGCAGCGTCTGCTCGTCTATCACAGCAGGATCAAACTGGATGAGCACATTGTGCGTCAGGTCATTCGCCTGAACACTGCGAATTCCTCGCATCTGGCGGAGCTGCGTTTCTAACCTGCGCTTCCCCTGCCCTGACCATGTTGGAAAATGGATGCGTACCCGACCCGGCAGTGTGTGCAGGATGCGAGGTTCCTCTGCAACAGTGGTACTCATTTATTCCTTCATACCCTTTCCACCTGACGCCTCAGGGTTCGACGCTTCTACTCCCGCAGGGGTGCAGGATCTAATGGCTACCTCGACCCGCTTGGGGATACTGAAATACTATGCCATGTTTCTCTGGCATAGCTTCGCCCCACTCCCATCACTCAATAGCTGAGGCGGGCGAAAATCGCTCTGCCCCGGCTATGACAGTGTACGAGTTCTTGCGCGATAGATGTTCTGAGCTTCTGCCCAGATATCCTCGCCCTCCTCACGTACACGGGCTGTCTGCCGCTGGATATAGGAGCTCGCCAGTGAGGTATAGTGACCAAGTTGCTGCTCAAAACGCTTTACCAGTTCCTCCGCCCTTACCAGCGCAAGTTCACCTTGCTCCTCAGCCCCTGCGACTGTTGACGAGTGCGTTTGCTCTCCCGGCTCCGTACTTGGCCTATTCAGCCGATCAGCCTGATCGCGTATGGCAAGAGCAGCATCCTGTACGCGCTGGCCCGCCTGAGAAGCGAAAAGACTTAGACGACGTCCCAGGTTGTCTAGCAGTACCTCCGCACGCGCTATTGCGGCCTGGCCCGGCTGCTCTCCTGACGTGTGTTCCATTTGATTTATCCCTTTGTCTCTTCGCTTTGCTCCGTTGTAGCTTGCTGCGTTCCTGCTCGCTGAACGCCCTGGCTCACATTACGAGCCAGCCCGGCCAGCGCATCGCCCGCAATCAACACCCCGGCGGTGCCATAGACGAGGCCACGCCGTAGCCAGCCACGCGCTTTGGGCGAAAAAATTGCTGCCGCCACCGCGGCTGTCACAGCCACCTCGGGTTCCAGATAATCTTCAAGTGCCATCGGTTCACCCCTTCTTTTACAGCAGGCTTTACACTTCAGCATAATCAACGTCGTGATTTCCCTTGCCATGCAAATGGCCCGGCCAAATGGCAACGTACGCAAGCCAGCATATGACGCTAGCGCATAAATTACCGTCTTACCTTACGAGAAAGAAAGCAAATATATACTCTGCTCTATCGACAATCTTGCTGACCGAAAATAACACGAACCAACTCAGGCTAAGGTGTCAGGTTTGACACCTGATCACCGAGCGGGGAATAATTTGCAGATCTCCTCACCATCACCCGGGATCAAACTGCTGAGGCAAAAGAGCGATGCGCTCTATTTATGGAGCGAAAGATGTTGCTAACTGGTAGAGCTGGTCCGCCAGCGATTCTATCAGTTGGCGTTGAGCCAGGCGCATACGCCATTGCTGCGGGATGTGCTGTTCCCCATAGAAAGCGCCTGCCAACTGGCCGTAGACAGCGCCAGTTGTGTCCGCATCGTCGCCCAGATTGACGGCAAGCAGGGCGCCGTCGCGAAAGGTATCGCTATGGAAGAAGGCCCACAGAGCTGCTTCCAGTGAAGCAACGACATAGCCGGTGCCGCGAATCTCCGGCGGATTGCGCCGCTTAAATGAGCCAGCAGCTACCACGTCAATCGCAGGCATGAGTGGATGCATCTGCCAGTAGCCGGGGATAGGGCTATAATGGGGGAAGAGCAATAATTCCTTGCTCTGGCCCTCAAGCGCGCCCACAATGAGAGCGCCCAGGTATCGACAGGCATCTATCGCCGCTGCGGCTCCATGCGTTGTGCGAGAACTCTCTCCCGATTTTTCGATGGCCTCAGCAGGGTTGCGGGCAAAAAAGAGGGGCACGGGAGCCAGGCGCATGATTGAACCATTCCCCGCTGTATGAGGATCGGTAGAGCCAGCAAACGGATCGCCGCTGCGCTCAAATTGACGCAAAGACGAAGAGACAGTTCCGCCGATATCAAAGCACCTGCCGTTGCTTGCCATGTAGCCCTGATCGCGCCAGCGAATGTAACGCCTGACCTGATCGAGCTCATCAAAGCCCTTGCACTCCACCAAGCTGGCAGCAAGACAGAGAGCCATAGAGGTATCATCCGTCCATTCACCGATTTTGAGATGAAACGGGCCTCCCCCGACCATATCCTCTATCGGCAGAAACGTGCCTGGCGCTTCGAATTCTAACGTTGTCCCCAGTGCATCACCAACGGCCAATCCCAACAGGCTGCCGCGACAGCGATCAATCAATTCCATATCCTTCCTTCTCTCAATCACCTTTGATCGATAAATTTTTGCCGAAATGCGGTTTTTCATGCATAAGACTCTCCAAAGTTATAGCACTTCTTCCGCAATCTGTGAACCTTTGACGAGATTTTTTAGCATTTCATGATGCCGCAATGTAGCGCCCTCGACGCCTGACGCCAGATGCGGTACAATCTGAAAAGTACACAAACTCTAGCTAGAATGCGAACTGACGATGAGCGATAAGGAAACCCTGAGAAAATATCCCGTCAGCGTTGTACGCTTCGGTATGGGAAAAGAAATACAGCTCTACTACGATACGCTGGTAGTAACAGGGCAGGAGGAAAACCAGGAGATCTCGGTTCAGCTAAGCGAAATCAAGCGCATTTCGTTAATGCCGGGCGACCCCAATCCCTCCAAGCTGATCCTGCTGGCAGACCTGGATGACGATACGACGATTATCCTGGCGGAAGGGATGTCTAACGCGCGCGGTTTTCGCGCTATGCTGCCCCACCTGCTTGAACTCTGTCCAGACCTGCAACTTGATCCACCCGATATGAGCGAGCAGCTCCGGCAGGCGTTGAATACGCGTCGCGCCTGGTCGCTGACCTGCTACGGCTCTTTTATTCTGATTTGCGTCCTACTGTACGGACTCTATCTGCTGGTAGCCTATATCGGCAGCCACGTTCACCATTAACTTTTGGCTATTTTGAAAGGGTACTCCATATGTCCGTATCTCGTGAAATTGCGCTGATCCCAGGTATAAGCGGCGATCAGCGTGTACGTGTATTTCGGCGCACGTTCGTACCAAAGGGAGAGTCCGAAGCGATGGAGGTAGACGCGTATGCGATAACGACAGAGCGGTATATTATTCTCTGTGATACGCTGCTCTGCCCCGAAGATATGGCACAGGTAACGCAAGAGATACAGGACGAATTAGCCGGACGACAACTACTGGTTATCGATAGTCACGCCGATTGGGATCACGCCTGGGGCAACGGCTACTTCACCGGAACACACGCCGCGCCCATCATCGCGCATCAACACTGCCGCGCACGCCTGTTATCGGATGAGGCAAGGACGGGATTAGCAGATTTTCAGCAGCGCGACCCGACCTTTCGCAACACGACGCTCACGCCGCCAACCATCACCTTCACCGATACGCTTACCATCTCTGGCGGCGATCTGACGCTTGAACTTCTTCCCGCCCCAGGCCATCACCAGGACCACATCGCCGTCTGGTTGACGGAACTACGCCTGCTGCTGGCCTTTGACGCAGTAGAAAACCCCATCCCAATTATTGAAAATGCCGAAGCGGTGGAATCAATGTCTGCCACGTTAGAACGCTTTCTCAGCATGCAGCCACAACGCGTCCTCTGCTCTCACGGTAAAACCACCAGTGTTGATACGGTGAAGCGGAATCTGGCTTATCTACGTGAAGTAGAGCAGCGTGGCCGGGCCATGTTAGCAGCTCGCCCTGGCTATCGCCCTTCCAATGCCGAACTTGAAGAGCCTGCGCTGTTGATCAACTATCCATTTGCTGAAGTGAGCGCAGGTTTAGCCGAATTTGCCGATAGCAAGTTCTATGCCTGGGCTCACAATCACAATGTTCGTTGCATCATGCAGTGGTTGATGAACAGGGCGGGCTAAGTCTCCGCTTTGGGAGCCCGTGGTTCGATGATGCGATCCGGTTTGGAGCGGAGCGCGCGCTTGCGTGCTGAAAAGCGGTAGAGCAGGTAGAAGAGCAGGCCAATCAGCACAATCGGAATGATTCGCGTCAGCGAAAATCCGCCGCTCGCGCCGGGGAACAGGTAAACATCGTTGGTGGCAACCAATAGCTGCGAGTAATTGTCCGCCCCCAGTATGACGCTGTAAACAGGCTCACCTCTGGGTAGTCCGGTAGCGATACTCCCCCAGGTTTGCCCACTATCATCACTGCGAAAAGCGCCCGCATCGGTGGCGACATAGAGCGTAGTGTTGCTACTGGCCCCGCGGAAATCAATCAGAATGTGGCGAATACTTGTACCGGACAGCGCTTCGCGGCCTGCGGCCCATTGAGCGCCGGCATTCTCAGAAAGAAAAAAGCCGTGATTGGTGCCGGCATAAACAAGATTTTGAGCGCCGCCAACGATGGATGCCGGCTCTATCGCGTTAACGACGCTATTAGCAGGCAGGCCCTTGCTCAGCGATTTCCAGGAAAGCCCTTTATCGTCAGAACGATAGACGCCGAGGGAGGTCGCGGCCCATAAGTGCTGCTGATCAGTATCATAGACCAGACTATTAATAGCGATCCCTTGAGGCAGGTCCGTGTTGATCGCCTTCCAGGTGATGCCATTATCGCTGCTTTTGAAAACGCCATGAGCGGCAGTTCCAGCGTAAATCACCGTTGTGGCGTGAAGATCAAAGGCCAGCGTGGTGTACTGATCGCTTGGCAGGCCAGAAGTGGCTGTATTCAACGATTGCCAATGTTGGGCCGCATCGTCGCTCACAAACAAGCCTTTCTCCGTAGCAGCATATAATCGCTTGCCGGGACCATCAAACTCCAGATCGATAATAGCATCTGGCAAAGGCAGACCCACGCTATGTTCCGTCCAGTTCTGGGTGGCATCGGGGCTGACAAACACGTCTCCCTGGGCAGTACCCGCGTAAATTTTTTGGGGAGCATTCGGGTCCACCGTAAGAGCGCGCACGTTTTTCCCTTGCAATCCGGCTGCCTGCCAATCCCCACCACTGAAAACACCCACACTGGTGGCGCAGGCGGAAAGGGCAATGAACAATCCAACGAGGGCAAACGCCAGCGACGTGAACGCATTTATATGCGATGATATGTGATTGCCAGGCAGCGATTTATGCATACAATATCCTCTTCAGGTAGTTAGTCGATCAGCGCGATCTCATCGCCCAGGGCCATCTTCTTTGCCTGCTGATACACATAGGCAGCAACGATAATATCCTCCAATGCGGTGCCGAGCCCCTTATAAAGCGTGATCTCCTGGGGAGACTCGCGCCCCAGTCCGGTATCGCTAAAGATTTCGGACAACTCATGTACCCGGTTCCAATCAAACAGACCCTCCTGGGCCGGGATAACAAAATCGCCCGCTTCAGTGCGTGCCTGCACCGACGAATCGGTGAAAATGAGCCCACAGCGTTGCAGCGTCGCCAGGTCCAGTTCGCGCTTCTGTACCCAGTTTGCGCCAATGGCGTTAATATGACAACCAGGAGGAAGCCACTCGCCTGATAACACTGGCTCGGACGAATTGGTGGCGGTAATGAGAATGTCTACTGTTTCCACTGCCTGTCGGGCCGTCGAAACCGGCCTGACGTCGGTTCCGAGCGCAAGGGCCATTTCATGACAAAAGCGTTCGCGCTCACGTTCCCGACGGCTATAAACATAAACGCTAGAGATTGGACGAACGGAGCAGACCCCCAGGAGTTGCGCGCTTGCCTGCTTGCTCGCCCCGATCACTCCCACCACTGTCGCATCCGAGCGAGCCAGATATTTTGTGGCAACGGCGCTTACCCCTCCTGTACGAATGCAGCCAAGCCAATCGGCCTCAATGATAGCCAGGAGTTGCCCATCGTAGGCGCTAAAGAGCATCACCACAAAACGCGTCCCCTCGCGAAACGCTGTGTAGGTTTTCAAACCCATAATGCCAAAGAGAGGAGCCGCTGCCGCGAGGATGGTGAACACGCCATTGGCGAATGCGAGCCTCAGACGAGGCGGATTGATGATCGCTCCTTGAGATAGGGCATTGAAGCCTTCCTCCAATGCCCCTACCGCATCGCGCATATTTAATAGAGCCCGCACATGATGCTCACGCAAAAGTAATGCCATACTCCCCCCTACCATCTACTGCTACCGGCTTCATAGTAAAATCAATGCGAACGCCGAATTACCCTGCGCATATAGACAACTGTCTCATGGACCTCGTATCCCTTAGGCGGCTTGAGCGGCTTCTCATCCTGCGGCTGCCAGATGTCCCTGATACTCGATAACGCAGGTAACGCGTGCTCAACCGAACGAGGCGCTGATTGTGTCAAGCGAGATAGCAAGTTGCGCCGCAGCAGTTCCAGCCCAACCCCTACAGCGAGAGCGCCAACACCCGCCGCTACCTTGCGCGGTAGCTGAGCGTTGTGCAGGATCGCTGGTAAATTTGCCCCCACTGGTACAATGCTTTTTGAAGGCTCTACTTCTGGCAGTTCAGCCCCGCAGCTCCGGCAATAGATATCTCCTTCCGCATAATCAGAGTGGCAATTGGCACATAGCATCTGCATTCTCCTCTTCGAGATAGAATAAACTTTTCTTATTTTTTTCGCTTCTCCAGTATCTCTGCAATTGCATCTACCACAATTGCATTCTCTTCTATCGTATTATAGAAGTATGGAGAGAGACGCAACAAGCCGGGGCGCGAATCGGTGATAATATTCCTATCAGCCAGGGCTTTCACAATTTCCTGCGGCTGAGCAAACTCCAGCATCACAATGGAGGTGCGGCATTCCGGCTCCTGAGGCACGCGGGCGCTCCATCCTCGTTCACGAACGCGGGCGATCAGATCGTTGGTGAGGTAGCGGGTACGTTCGCAGATGCTTTCAACGCTGACTTCTTGCACAATATCCAGGCCACCATGCGCGGCATAGACCGCAGCCATTGCCGGCGTCCCCATTTCTACGCGTGCCGCATCGGGGCGGAAGTCGAACTCTCTGGTTTTAAACTGAAACTGGTCGCGGTGCCCAAACCAGCCGGTAATCGTTGGTTTGAGTGCAGGGATCAGCCCCTCGCGAACGTAAACAAAGGCCAGCCCCGGCCCGCCCATCAGCCACTTTAGCGTACCGGTTACCAGAAAATCGATATCCAGGGCATTGACATTGATCGGGATATGCCCCGTTCCCTGGTAATCGTCCACCAGGATATAGGCGCCATGCTTATGCGCGATATCGGCGACGGCCCGGATATCCTGGATGTAGCCGCTGGTATAGAATACACGCGAGGTGGCGACCAGGGCCGTCTTACTATCTATCACAGGCTCAAATAGCTCTGCGGGGACATAAATACGATCAGGGCTTTCGACAAAGCAGCACTCGACCCCCTGGGGTTCTTTTACTAACCACTGGTAGGGCAGGGTCGGAAAATCCATATCGGCCATCACGACCTTGTTGCGTTCACCGTAATCGATGGCGGAGGCTATAGAGCTGAGGGCAACCGAGACGTTGGGAGCAATCGCGACCTCATGAACCTGCGCCCCGATGATCGAGGCAAATTTTTGCCGGGCCTTAGCAATCTCGCCCATCCAGATTTCATACCAGGCGTGCGCGCCCCACTCGTTCCATATCTCCATAAACTGTGCGACATTGCTCATTGAGCGCTCGGACAAAGCCCCTAGTGAGCAACTGTTCAGGTAGGTTTTTCGCTGCAGAATCGGGAACTCTGCCCGGTAAGACAGGAGTTCAGGATGTTCAAGAGCAGGGGGGGCTGGATACTGCATTCTAGCTTCACCTAAAGTCATCTGTGCTCACTGCCTTCCTCATGTATCTAAAACATATTCAGCTTCTGGTTTTCTACAAAAACGACACCCATTCACAGAAATCCTTTCTGGATGCCCTCCTGCGTTGACGCGACGGGAGGAAAGAAAAGATGCCAAAGGCAAGCTAGAGCGAAGAGCCGTTCTCAAGCCCGTCCCTGAACGGGACAGGGGCCCCGATTTGTGGGATGCAAGCGTATTTTGTATCCTGCGAATCACTTCCCGCCTCCCCTGATGTCTGCTCATGCCTGCAACGTCTAATTATTGTAGAACATCGCGCTCTTAGTGTCAATTGGAGCGCAGTTTCTCTCAGGGCTTTTCGGTTTGCGGAAAGGATGCAAAAAATGTTCTTCTTCCTGGTAGCGTTACCCCGCCGTCTCGTTACGCATGAGTCAAAACGATGCGTCTCCCCTGGCGCTCCACCGGCTTGAGCTGCACCTCATGCTCCAAACCGGAAATGGTTTTGGTGACTGCAGGCTGACTCAAGCCCAATTCCTCCGCTGCACGCGTAATATGTTCCAATTCAGCGACTTTTAAAAATACCCGCAAGTTCTGCAGATTCATCTTCTTCTCCAAATATATCCTTTTCCAGGTTCAGGAGAATGGTTCCAGGATAGCTGTGACCAATCAAGCTTTCTTCCAATGATACCAAAAAACCCAGCGTTTTCGCCATCTCCATGACTATTTTTTGTCTAGAGAGCGATATTTTTATGTACAACTCCCCCATTTTGCCGATAAATCATAAGGTTTAGTAGTTTTACTGATAACTTTCAGTCATAATATGACTTTATGGAACGATAAAAATAACTTGAAAGAATGATTTAAAATATGTTACTGCCTTTAGTGAGACAGAGGTGCGTAGGTAAAATCAATGTAGATACTACGACAGTGTTTCTCTGACCTTTCAATTGACACTAGGAGTGGCTATTGATGGCGGCATTTTTGGACCGTTGGAACATCTTGTGCGCAGGCGTTGGGGATTAGCGGAATAATGCGCTGCTCTCGGCGAATAATCTGAAGCATTGTCAGATTTACCTTCATCGTGGAGGTAAATCTAACATCACACAATCAGGTCCTGCCAGCACAGCCGTGGCGGCGAGCTTGAGAGCGTCTCCCACGATGAATCGGGGAGCTACAGCACCCGTTCCCCCAACGTTGTGATCAGCAAACGGCTCTCTGTCGCAGCGCCTCCACACTCTGAGCGAGCGATCTCGCGGCGGTCTCTACTTCTTCCGTCGTTGACCAGCGCCCCAGAGTCAGCCGCAAGGCTCCAAGCGCCCGTTCACGCGATAATCCCATCGCCAGCAACACTGCGGACGGCTCCGTACTGCCCTCATGACAGGCAGACCCAGTTGAGCTGGCAATTGCTGGAGTGGCAGTAAGCACCTCTTCACCGACGACACTGTCAATACTGACATTTAATGTGTTAGGTAGCCGTTCGACTGGATGCCCGTTTAGATGGACCGTCCTCGGCAAATATTGCTCAAGCAGAGCGTGCAGGTGATCGCGCAAAGTCTGCTGATGGAGTTGGCTTGCCGCAAGCTGTTCGGATGCCAGGGCAGCCGCGACCCCCAGCGCCACTATAAAAGCCGTATTTTCTGTTCCTGCCCTGCGTCCCGCTTCCTGGCCTCCGCCATAAATGGCCGGTTCCAGCCGCAGCCCTCGCCGGACATAGAGCGCGCCAATGCCTTTAGGGGCGTAGAGTTTATGGCCCGCCACCGTCAACAAATCAACCCCCAGAGCAGCAACATCGACCGCTATCTTGCCAACAGATTGGGAGGCATCCGTATGCATCAACGCACCATGTCGATGAGCAATCTCCGCGATTGCGGCAATGGGTTGCCGCGTTCCTGTCTCATTGTTCGCATGCATAATGGTGACCAGCACCGTCTCATTATCAATAGCACCCTCCACATTCGCCGGATCGACCAGTCCATACCCATCTACAGGTAAATAAGTGACGCGGAACCCATGCCAGCGTTCCAGCGCCTGACAGACACGCAAGACCGCAGGATGTTCAGTTACCTGGGTGATGATATGGGTACCGCCCTTCTGCGAGGCCAGCGCCGCGCCACGAATCGCCAGGGTGTCGCTCTCCGAGCCACAGCCAGTAAAGATAACCTCATCGGATGCACAATGTAATAAGCGCGCTACCTGCTCTCTTGCTTCCTGGATCGCGCGATGGGTGGTGTGCCCATAAAAATGCGTACTCGAAGGATTGCCAAAGTGGCTTGCGAGATAGGGTAACATGGCATCGACCACTCGCGGATCGACAGGAGTGGTCGCGTTATAATCCAGATAGATGGGATTGCCTTGCAACCCTGGATGCGACGAAGACATGCTTCCTCCACAAACAGTAATGGCTCTCACTATAGAGGAAAAGGAACCATTTTTCAAGGGCGTTGAGAAACAGCAAAAAGAGAGACCCCCGTCCTTGAACAGAGGTCTCTCTTTGCTCTAACTATACGCTAAACTTGGCAGCGAGCTCGCGGGCGGTGGGCTCGACCAGAACGGAGCCGTCGGGGAAGATAATGGTCGGCACGCTTTTGGCGCCCTTGTTCACTCGCACAACGAGTTCGGCTGCGCTTTCATCCTCTTCAATATTGATGTATTCGTAAGGAATGCCATGCGAATCTAGCCAGCGTTTCGCAAAGCGGCAATCTCCGCACCAGGCGGTTGCATACATCTTGATCTTTTCAGCAGTTTGCGGTGATTGTATCGTGGATTCTGCCACAAGTAGCTCCTTAGTGCATTTTCACTTGATATCTTCGGATTTGATGCCTATATTACTCTCAAGGAGGGATGGGAGCCAAATAGCCATCTTGACCCGCTTGAGGGTACTGAAAGGTCTGTATGCTATAACACGCCACAAAGGTATTCTATTCCCTCCTTCCACTTCCCCGCCTGCTTCTGCTCCATCCTCCCCTGGCGCGCTACGGCCTAACCTTCAGCCGAGGCCGGCGTGGGCTTGTTGATGCGCTCCAGCATCAAGTCGAGAAAACGTTTGCCACCGCTAACAATCAGCGAGGGATTGCGCGCCAGTATCCCCATCACAAGACCGGCACTGAAATCGCCGCGCAGAGCCTGTGCCATCTGATCGGGCGTCAGGCGCTGCATTAAATCGAGGGAGCTATCCCATTGGAGATCGTTATAGGTCGAGATACGCCTGTTAATCATATAGGCGATATCCATATCACGGCCAAAACGAGCGCGCCATTGCTTATCAAAACGCGCCAGAAATGTCGCGGACGTATCGCCCGCTTTGACGGCTTCCGCCGCAACCTGCCCACCCATTTGCCCCGAGTAGATCGCGAAACGAATGCCTTCCCCGACCAGCGTTGAGCCCTGACCGCCCGCATCTCCAACCAGCAGCAGACCGTCGCGCGAAAATCGCTCAAGAGGGGCTTCCGAGGGAAACAGCCCCGTATGATATTCAATCGGGCTGGCGCCTTTGAATTTCTCGCTCAACTGAGGAATATCATGCATAATCCGCTCTAGATACGTTCGCGCGTCCTCATCGCAGTCAGGATGAATCACACCCACGCCCAGACGCACGCGTCCCTTTCCTCGCGGAAAGACCCAGGCATAGCCGCGAGGAGCAAAAGAGCTGCCCATAATCAAATAGAGCTCATCCTGTGGATAGTTGGGGGCGTACAGATCGTATTCGGCCCCATAGCCATAGCGGTGAAACGCAGCCCCCATGCCTGCACGCACGCCAACATGGCGGGAGAAGCCGCTGGCATCGATAGTCACGGCTGAACGCAGCTTTACACGCTCGCCGACGTGGTTTTTCGCAGTAACGCCCACTATGCGATCTCCCTCCATCAATGTTTGCTCGACCGTATGTCGCATCCGCAGCGTGGCCCCTGCCGTAATGGCGCGCTGGGCAAGGTGTTGATACAGTCCTCGCACGTCCACGACGCAGGCTACCGCTGGATTGTAATGGAGGGAAACTTCGCGCTGCGGAGAGAGAAAGACAACGTTCGTAATTGGATGATAGAGCTGCTCTGGCACTGATAGGGCCTTCATATCGCTGATCCAACTGCCGCCACTGGTATGGATCGGATAGCCAATCTCGTTCTGCCGCTCCAGCACAAGCACATGCACGCCTTGTTTCGCCGCAGACTCGGCAGCCGCCAGCCCCGCAGGCCCACCGCCCACAATTAACACATTATAATCGTCTGGCATGAAATTCCTTCTGTTCAGGAGAGTTTGGCGAACAGAGTTGGCAGGCTAAAAATAGCGCGTTTCCTCTCTGCTTCCCCGCTATTATAGAGCATTAATCGATTACCGTCTACTGCCCTACTACCGCCAGCACGGCTTGCCATTGCAGACGGCCAACGCTGCTGGCGCTCCCACGATGAAGCGGGTAGCTACAGCTCAGGCCGTCTGCAATGAATGGCGCGGTGATATAATCTCTGAAGATACATGGAGCATTCCTGAGAAAGATGAGCTATGAAACATAAAATCATTCTTGATTGTGACCCCGGACATGATGATGCGATGGCGATCCTGCTCGCGGGCCGTCACCCGCACATTGAGCTGCTTGCCATTACCACGGTGGCAGGTAACCAGTCCGTCGATAAAACGACCCTCAACGCTTTGAAAGTCTGTTCTCTGGCAGGATTGCGCTCCATTCCAATTGCCAGAGGGATGGAAAGGCCGCTTGTTGTTCCAGCCCAGCACGCAGCCAATATCCACGGCGAATCGGGACTGGATGGGCCGGATATTCCCGCCCCTGATATCGAGCCTATCAACAAACATGCCGTTGATTTAATCATCGAGCTACTTCTTGGCTCCGAAGGGGATATTACCCTGGTCCCTACCGGTCCGCTGACCAATATTGCAATGGCTATACGACGCGAGCCCGCTATCCTGCCTAAAATTCGGGGTATTTCTCTAATGGGTGGAGCGATAGGAATCGGCAATGTAACTCCCGCCGCCGAGTTTAATATCTACGCCGATCCACATGCCGCTGCTATCGTCTTTGCCTGTGGTCGCCCTATTACCATGTGTCCCCTGGAAGTTACCCATCAAGCGCTGGCGACTGAAAGCATTCTTCATCAACTGCGATCCGCTCATCGTCCGGTTCCCTCTCTGGCTGCCGCATTACTGGACTTTTACACCGAGACGTATCACAAAGTTTTTGGCTTTTCTGCCGCGCCAGTGCATGATCCTTGCGCAGTCGCCGCCGTTATTGATCCTACCATCATCAAAAGCAAGTCGCTGCGGGTAGAAATCGAGCTGGCCGGGCAATGGACGCGCGGCAGGACGGTCTGCGACATGCATGGCGTTCTGGACAAGGCCCCCAACGCAACGGTTGGGTATAGCCTGGAGGTGGAACGCTTCTGGAACATGGTGATCGACACCCTTTTGTCCTATTAAAATTATCGGCTTCCCTCTAAACTTTGCCCCGACTCCAGACATGCAGCGCCGCCTTTTAGCGCGTGAAGCCCTGAAACTTTTCTGCATAGCGGCGCGTGAAAGCGAATAGGATGCCTGATAAAAACTGAAAGTAGGAGTGAGAACATGGTCCGCTGGAGTCAGGAGAACATTCATAAACATATGCAGGTCTCTTCATCTGATTCTCAATCCCTCGGCAAAATTGCTGAGGTCTATGAAGATTCTTTCCTGGTCCACGAAGGGACGCTGCTCAAAAAAAGCGGTATATCCCTTATAGCGCCATCGCGAATGTCTATGGAGATCAGATGCAGTTGTCAATGAGCGCAGGTGAAGTCAACGAAAAGGAATGGGAGGTCCGCCCGGACTACGAAGACCATCCGGGTGATCCGCTGCAACTCTTCTATGATCGCGGTCATGGCATACACGATCCATTTGACGAAACGAATCCTGATCGAACATAGCAATTACCTCTACCTACTGAGACAGGAGTCAGCGTCCAGATAGTGGGGCTTCATTCAGAGACGTACCCATGATTATCCAGACTTTATTAGCTATATATTTACATCCAGTAATTGATGTAACGAGAAAGGATGTACCCAAAACTTTCTATCCAACGATAGCGTATATAAAGCAAGCACACACAGGGAAGATAAGGTTAGAACCTGATCGTATTTAGGGTAATCACCCGATGTTATGGCCCCGGTCCATTCTTTAAAATAGAGGAAAAGAAGAAGAGAAATGGACACGTACACATCGGCATAAACGTGCAATACAGCCTGTTAAAGCTGACCACGAGGCCATATGGGGCCGACGCTGATTTTGTCGGTAAGTTTCCTGAAGGGAGCGTGGAGTCATGGCAATTGTTGATTCTGTCAGTGACGACCGTAGAACCATGCCAGCCACCAATTTTACGACGATGGACAGGCTTCCTAGCGTCATCGCGTCTGAGTTCAATATAGAGTTGGATAGACATATGCCAGCGCGCACTATCGAGCCTTTGCTCGGTGAGGATGAGATCGCAGAGACGCTCATTGATGAAGAAGACGAGGATGCGGATGACGATCCCCTGGAGGATGCCCCCACAAGAAAAGCAGACACTTCATCGATCAAACACGCGACGGGCGCTGAAGATGCTTTTCAGAGCTACCTGCGCGACATTCGCGGTCTTGGCTTACTGACCCACGCGGAAGAAATTGAGCTGGCCCGGCGGGTCGCTGCGGGCGATGAGCTGGCCCGACGCAAACTCATCGAATCAAACTTGCGACTCGTCATTGCCATTGCGCGCCGCTATACCAGTACTGGCGTCCCACTGATTGATCTAATCCAGGAAGGGAATCTGGGACTGATGCGCGCCGCCGAAAAGTTCGATTACCAGCGCGGCTGCCACTTCGGCACGTACGCCACCTGGTGGATCAGACAGGCAGTGAGTAGAGCCGCAGGAGAGCAATCCCGCCTGATCCACCTGCCCGAGCATGTCGCGACACGTTTACGCAAAGTGCGCAGGGTCGCAGCACAACTCTCACAAGAAAACGGCCTGGACCCTCTGCCCGAGCAGATAGCTACCGCCTGCAACATCGACGTTGATGAGGTCATAGATCTCCTCAGTGTGATTGAGCAGCCAGTTTCTCTCGACGCTCCAGTAGACGACGAAGCGCGTTATTCGCTTGCCGACACGCTGGAAGATAGTACAACTCCCGCCCCTGCTGAAACCGCATCCCAGCATTTACTGGGCGAAGAACTGCATCGCGCCCTGGCTCTGTTGACTCCCAGAGAGCGTTCCGTCATTACATTACGTTACGGCATCGGAGATGGCCGCAGCCGCACCCTGCTGGAAGTGGGCAAGGAGCTGGGCATCTCAAGGGAACGCGTGCGCCAACTCGAAGTGGTTGCATTGATGAAGTTACGCGGCATTAGCGGCAGCGTCGCTTTACGAGAATGCGTATAATCACGCCATCATTCTCATGCGTTTTTCCGGGTACTTCGCAAGAAGTGCCCATTTTGTTTGCTCGTGGAACCTCACCTTTCCCTTGCCTGAAACCCCTCTTCCTGCTATAGTGACTCTTGACAGACATCATTTGGCAGAGCATGAGATGCCATACTACGTTACTTCGTGCCATTCCATTTCGTCTCGAAATGACAGCAACGATGAATTTGCCAGGTTGGATAACCATAAGCTTTCAGGCTAGAGGGAATTATTTATTTATCATGAAGGGCTCCTGGGTTAGAGACATCGTATGGTTATTTATTATCACGCGCCTGCTTTTGATAATGATTACCTACTTTGGCTATATTTTGCTGACGGCCCCCAAATATTCGAACACGCCCGTTGATATCCCGGCGCTACTGTCAACCTGGAACCACTGGGATGCCGCAAATTATGTGCGAATAGCGCAGTATGGCTATCAATCGAAGTTTGATCTTGCCTTTTTTCCACTGTTCCCCTTGCTGATTTCCGCCTTCTCCTACTCGCCTGCCAGTTGGAGCTATCTGGCCGTTGGCACGCTCCTGAGCAACGTGGCCCTGCTAGGCGCCATGCTTGTAATCTACCAGTTAGTTGTGGAGACAGAAGGCGAACAGGTGGCATACAGAACTATTCTCTACCTGTGCATCTTCCCGACAGCCTTTTTCTTTTTCGCGGCTTATAACGAATCGCTGTTTCTTCTGTTGACGGCTGGCGCATTTCTGGCGTTGCAACGGAAAAAATGGTGGTGGGCAGGTTGCTGTGGCCTCCTAGCGGCATTGACACGCTCAGCCGCTATCCTGCTCGTCATCCCCTACCTTTATGAACTATGGCAAACAAGAGAGGATCAGACGTTGTGCTCCTGGCGCCAAACACTGCCAAAGCTTCTGCCGGTAGCATTGATTCCGCTGGGAACGGCGCTCTATAGCCTCTACTGCTGGTATACAACTGGCGATCCCATCGCTTTCGCTACCGTGCAGGACCACTGGGCGCGTCACCTTTCCTGGCCCTGGCAAGGAATCTGGCAGGCACTCTTCGAACTGTTCTGGAATCAGCCGTTTGGCTCCTTTAACCAGGCGCATGTGCTGCTTGATCTCAGCGCCACGCTGGCATTTCTTGCCCTGGCAATCCTGGGCAGGCCCAGGCTACGCACAAGCTATACCCTGTGGATGGGACTCCTTTTGTTGTATATCCTTATCAGTCCCAGCACCGGGCAACACGATCCCCTGATCTCAAACCAGCGTTTCGTGCTTGAACTGTTTCCCGGCTTTGTGACGCTGGCTATTCTTGGCATCCATCACCCAAGATTGCACCAGGCGCTTCTACTGGTTTTCCAGGCCCTGCTTGCAACCTTGAGTATACTTTTTATGATGAATCGTTGGATGGTATAGGAGAAAGATCTGTGTAATGAGAAAAATAGTAGCAGCAATGCCGGTAGCTTCCAGACCTCTGGACAATCAGCAGGTCACACAATCAAAAAGCACGAAAGCGCCGATGCTCTTCACATGTGCTTTTATTTTGTGCATCCTCATCAGTATTGCGCCTCTGGTGCGTCTGGCTGGGGTTGCTTTTTATCAACTCCCTACTAATTTTTTTCTCACGCTCTTCGGCGCCTGGCTACCAATCGATTTTGGTCTGGCTGCCGATCCGCGCGCTTCTCAAATCTCAACGCATGCTCTTCTTTTCCTCGCTTGTATGGCTATAGCTTTCATCATCTATGGACTATTCGCCTGGTTCATACAGCGTCAATCAACGCCAGGCACCAGTAAGTCCACTCTACGATGGATCTGGGCCGGAGCAGCGATCTGTGGGATCATTTTCATTCTAACGCCGGCGATGCTCTCGCACGATATTTTTGTCTATACAAGCTACGGTCGTATTATTACCATTTACCATGCCAACCCCTATTTCGTCCCGTTAATCCGCTTCCCACATGACTATTTCTTGCCCTACGATGACTGGAAAAAAGCCATTGCCGCCTATGGTCCACTCTGGTTAACGCTCAGCGCCGTTTTTACTCCGATCATTGGCGACAATACCGACCGGGCATTACTCATCTATCGGATATTCGCGTTCGCAATTCATCTCGTCAATACGTTGCTCATCATACGCCTGTTGCGTACAATGGAGCGGTCGGAGCGCACAATCGTGCTCGGCACTCTCCTTTACGCCTGGAATCCCCTTTTGCTGGAAGAAAGCAGTCTCGGCGGCCATAATGACGAATTCATGGTTACATTCTTTTTACTTGGCCTGCTCTTTAGCATACGTTACGAACTACGCAAGACCGGCGGCTTGCGCAGCTATCTTCCATCATTGTTCGCATTCACCCTGGCTGCATTGATTAAGTTTACAGCGTTACCGCTCGTCGTGCTTTCATTAGTAATGCTTGTTCGCAAAAGGCTCTATCCCGCAGCAGAACTCCCACAGCAACGAAAGCTGGAATGGAAATCAGCGTTATTAACGGCGCTCCTGGCTGGTTTGACCAGTATCACGCTGGTCCTGGTAATGTATGCTCCTTATTGGATCGGACATAGCATCGGTGATATCATCACGAGTTTTACCGCGCCCCCCTCTGCTACTATGTCCTATGGCTCCATTCACCGGGCAATTATACGCGTGGTACAGGTATATGGCCTGCCGCCCGTTAATAACTGGACGTATCTTCCTTTGCAGATATTTAGCTCCCACGATACATGGGACAGGATCAACCTTGTGGCTTTAGCCCTATTGATGATCGTCAGCATCATCTGGTTATGGCGCGCCCCCACCACGCGGACGCTGGCAGTTGCCTCGCTTGCCACGCTAGGAACGTTGCTGGTCGTTACGCCCTGGTTCTTCCCCTGGTATCTTGCCTGGGTGCTCAGCCTGGCCGTTGTTTGCCTGCCCGTCACATATGACCGCGTGGCCCGGGCGTTGATCGCCGCAACTTTCACATTCTCCGCAACATCCCTCATCATCTACCTCTACCATCAGAAGAAGGCCCCGTTCGGAGAATGGATCGGGCTCGATTTCCTTACGACCCTCGGGCCTCCTATTGTGGTCCTGCTCATCTTCCTATTCTTGCCTATTGCAACAAATGACCACAGCCTTGAGGCTACCCCCACGAGCGCCGCAGCGGAGGGGTAGATTCACCTCACACGCCGGCGCTTGCGGGAACAGGATGTAGTCCTCTGTTGGTAGAGCTCGCCAGTTCAGCGGGACGCCTGCGCGAGCAATAAAAGAGTAATATCAGGACAAATGCCAGGAGGATGAAATTACGGACTGTGATGACAGGGAAAAATAGTGGGTATTCGGGAACCTTCTGAGCAATAGTCGTCGTGAGATACATGGAAGGATAGATCCAGGAGGTCAACACCCCGATGATCACCCAGGAAACTACCCAGCGTAGATCAAACTCTCCTACATACGCTAAGAACGGGACGAGCCAGATCAGGTATTGCGGGCTGAAGATCTTGCCCATCACGACCACAATGAGCAAAATCAAAAGGCAGGACACAGCAAGATCGATTTTACGTTGCCACTGCAGCCAGCATGTATAGAGCAGCCCGGTGATCAACAGAAGAGTACCGGCCAGCGAGACGCCCGATGAAAGAGGGCTGAAAATATTGAGAGAACCGAACGTAAAGTCAAAATAATACGAACTATGGTTAAAGAAATTCGAGAGCCAGATGACAGATGCTGCCAGCGACTCAACCTGAATGGGTCGGTCATCAAAGTAGCTCAATGGCGCAAGCGTCCCTCCAACATTGAGTAATAGCGACACCACAACTGTAACCGCGCAGACGGCCACATACACGCCAAGAGGAACCCAGCGTTGCCACGCATACCATTTAGTATGCTGCACCTGCATCTGTTGCGCCAGGAGGAAGGGTATAAGCAGCACCAGAGGATAAAATTTAAACATTGTTGCCAGCGCCAACAGCGCAAAACTCCATTTCCACCTCATGCGTACCGCGCATAGTAAAGCCCCTAAAGTCAGGGCCGCCGGAATGATATCGAAACGCCCCGCCAGCGTAGCCCAACCTGCAACCGTCAGGTAGATAGCATAGACGATGGCGGACTTTCTTGAACGATAACGCGCCAGCATGATATAGGCAACAACAGCGATGAGTAACATCCATAGAGCAAAAGCCACCTGGTACCAATGAGGATCGACAAATAGCAGGCCAAGCGAAAAAGGTGCTAGAGCCAGAATGGGATATTCATACGGTAGGGATTGAAAACGTTGGGTGGAAGATTGCGCAGCCACATAGCGAGCCATAAAGTTTGGCAGTCCCTGCTGCCGCATCGTGCGAGCAACTGTGGCCGAAGAAATAGATGATTTATCGGGATACAGGATGAAATTACATTGAGGGGAGGGCAGCGTTTTAAGCGCGGATTGCCCATTCCAGAAGGCATCAGCATAGCACTGATACCTTGCAGCATCTGAAAATAAACCAAACATTTGCCAGGATGCGCCATAGAATAGGAGGCTACACATCGCCAGGAGGACAAAAACATCTAGCCAGTATTGCCTTACAAGCTTCTTCATCGATCCAGCCACTGAAATTATACCCCCTTCACCGGATTCTGCTAATCGATTATCATTGGCATACAATTCATTTCAGACGACCTGAGTGCTCCCACGATGAATCGGGGAGCTACGGCGCGACAGCAGCGTTGGTCGTCTGCAATAGCAAAGTGCCCCGCTGCAACAGCGCGCGGCAGTTTCCGTATATTGTAACACTGGTATCGTCATAACAACAGTAAACAGTTTTTTTATAGGGTATTTGGCTGTGAAATTGCGCATAGTATCACAGATACTTAGTATTATAAACGAGTGAGTAAAGGGAGAATTGCCCATAATTTACGCATAAATTACCATTTCAGGCAACACAAATTTTTCAGGAGGCTCTTTCATGCATAAGTTTATTCCGCTATACATGTCGCTGCTGACCCTGCTCGGAAGAATGCAAGCATCAATAGATATTTTACAGATTTTACAAAATGCGCTAAATATTCTGGGATATCCAGCGGTCCTTCTCTTCGTAATGATCGAAAGCTCCGGTATCCCCTTTCCCGGTGAGACGATGCTATTGCTAGCCGCATTCTATTCGGCAATAGACCACCGATTACAGATCCCGATCATCATCGCTTGCGCAGCTCTTGGCGCTATTATCGGTGACAACATTGGTTACTATGTCGGGAAAACCGGAGGGAAAGCCATCGTTAATCGCTATGGACATTACATTTTCTTAAAGCCGGAGCATCTCGCACGAGCAGAACAGTTTTTTGCTCGCCACGGCGATAAAACTGTTTTTTTAGGGCGCTTCGTAGCCGTGCTACGAGCCTGGGCAGCATTTCTGGCCGGGGTTAATCAGATGCACTGGCGCACGTTTTTTCTTTATAACGCGGCAGGAGGCATCGTATGGGCAACCATCTATGGCTTGCTGGGCTATTATGCCGGACGCTACTTTCATGATAACTTCAGTCAAGTAGAACACTTTGCAGGCACGCTGACATGGCTCGTCACCGGCCTGATTATCACGGCAGTTATTGTTATTTTTGCCACCGTTTACGTACGACGGCGCAAGCGCGCCAACGCTAAATGACCCGCGTTCCATCATTAACGAGAGTTGTCCATCTGGACAGAACAAAAACTGGGTGTCAGATCATAGTGATAAAATATTGTATGCGCGATACTCACGGATGAAAAAGCTATTGAGGTTAGTTTCAGCGCATCGGTTGTTACAAACCTGAATGATTACTCCCTCTAAAAATGCATATAATAAATATGGCTTGCTTATTGACAGATGCTTATTTACCAGGTATACTTTCTGTAATCGTTATCGGAAACGTTTACGGAAACGTTTCCAACGTTTTCATAAGAAAAGAATTGAAGAAGGGTTGCTATGACCGGAAAGCTGACGATTCGGGATATTGCGCGCATAGCGGGCGTTTCTACCGCAACAGTTTCGCGCGTATTCAATCAGAAGCCAGATGTGGACCCAGCCACGCGTGAGCACGTTCTGCACATTATGGAAGAGCATGGCTTCGTTCCCAGCATTGCCGCCTCCGGCCTGAGAAATCGCAGCCGCCTCCTCGGTGCCCTGGTACCTTCGCTCACCTGGCCGCTTATTCCCGAGTTGATGCGCGGCATAGGGGAGATCATAGGCAACACAGCTTATGAGCTTATCCTGTATAGCATCACCGACGTGAATCATGAGAAAGATCGGAGCGAGGTCATTGATCGCATCGTTGGAACACGGCTGGTTGCGGGCCTACTGGCCGTTTTCCCGGGTCCCTCGGCAAAGCATCTGGCAGAGTTGCATTCACCCGATTTTCCTGTTTTGCTGATTGACGATCAAGGCATCCCTTCCAAAGAAACGCCCTGGATCAGCGTCGATAATCGCCTCGGCGCTTACGAAGCCACCCGCCACCTGATTCGCCTGGGCCACCAGCGCATTGCCCATATCCAGGGGCCACTCAAGTATCAGGTATCACACGACCGCTATCAAGGCTATTGTGATGCCCTTAACGAAGCTGGCATTACGCTCGATCCCATGCTGGTACGAGAGGGCGACTTTATGCCCCAGACCGGACGTAGTTGCACCAACGCCTTCTTTGACCTGCCTGCCGAGCAACGGCCCACCGCTATCTTCGCAGGCAGCGATTATATGGCCTATGGCGCCATTGCGGCAGCGGAACAGCGCGGACTGCGCGTACCGGCGGACATAGCCGTGGTTGGCTTCGATGACAACCCTTCATCCGCCCATATGGAGCCCCCTCTGACAACCGTTCGTCAACCGTTTTACGAAATGGGCCGCCGCTGCACCGAACTCCTATTGAGCCTGGTTGACGCTCCACGCCATATCAGTGGTTTGAGCTCCAATGGACACTTCAGAGATGCGGCTTCGTCACCGTTCTCTGAACCAATTCGTATCAAAATGCCCACCAGTCTTATCGTGCGTGCTTCATGTGGCGCCTCACATGGCGCCACCATTCAGTAAGAAAGAGGTGAGAGTTCGCGAACCGGCGTCGGTTCATGAACCAGCGTTGTTCGCGGGCAAGCGCAAGGCATTGCCCCTATGCCCCTGAGGTATTGTCTATTTTATGGTTCAACGGCTTGACTTACCGTTGTCTGGTTGTCCTTTTGTCCTTTTTACAGCCTCATAGGGACCCGATTGATCGCGTCCTTGTCTGAACAGCTTCTCAACGTGCGCAGTTCTTTGCATCTAGTGTCAGGAGGTTAAAAATGACTTCTAATTTTGTATCTCCGCCGCATCGATACCGTTTTGTCGTGGTAATACCCACGCTCCTGCTGGTGTTAAGCATGATGCTCGCGGCCTGCGGAGGCGGCAGCACTACGCTGCCACCGGCAAGCACATTGCGCATCCTTTCCGCTCCCGGCCAACCTAACCCCGATCTCTTTAACCCATTTTTTAACACCAATCAAGGAGGTGATTACGGCGCTCAAGGGCTACTGTATGAAGAGCTCTACTTCACCAACCTGTACACCGGTCAGGCTTCGGCCTGGTTAGCCAGCAACGAGAGCTACTCGAACGATCTGACACAGCTCACGTTCAAGCTGCGCACAGATGTAAAGTGGAGCGATGGTCAGCCATTCAGCAGCAACGACGTCAAATTCACTTTTGATCTGATGAAGCAATATCCCGCCCTTGATCAGGGCTCGGTATGGGCAACGCTGCTCAAGAGCGTTGATGCTCCTGATAGCAGCACCGTTGTCTTCAACCTTCAGCACGCGGATAGCACGGCGCTTTTCCGCATCGGCGGCAGCGTCTTTATCGTGCCACAACATATCTGGGCGAACATCAACGGCGATCCGGCGAAATTTGCCAATGATCATAATCCCGTCGGCACCGGCCCTTATATGCTCAAAAGTTTCACTCCCGATCTAATCACCTATACAGCGAACCCTCACTACTGGGGAATAAAGCCCCAGGTGCAGACAATTCAGATCCCTTCCATTAAGGACAACACGACGGCCATCACCGCTATGGTGAAAGGTCAGCTCGACTGGGCAGGTATCGGCTGGAGCCCCGACAACGACGCCGCATTTACCGGCAAAGACTCGCAACACAATCATACCTGGTTTGCTGCCAGCAATACCGTGATGCTCTATCTGAACCTGCGCAAGGCTCCATTCAATAACCTGCTGGTTCGTAAGGCGATTAGCGCAGCCATTGACCGCAGTCAATTGCCTCAGGGAGTCGCGCAATATGCCGCCGTTGCTAATCCCACCGGCGTCATCATCCCCACCAACACAAGCTGGATCGCGCCACAGTATCAAAGCATGAGCTTCGAGAATGGTCAGAATAAGGTTGACAGTTATCTGACCCAGGCCGGCTTTAAGAAGGGGAGCGATGGCTACTACCGTGACGCCAGCGGCAAAGTACTCTCTCTACCGATAGATGTTGTCTCGGGCTGGAACGACTGGGATCAGGATGTTCAGTTCATTGTGAACGATCTGAACAAAGCAGGCATCAAAGCGTCGATGAATTCGCAAAGTGGCTACACTCCGTACTACACTGCCATCTCGACCGGCAGTTACGACGCCGCGATTAGCTGGACCAATAGCGGTCCTACCCCATATTACGCCTATCTGGCCCTGCTCAATAGCGCCAATGCGGCTCCCCAGGTCGCAGTCGGCACTAACTTTGAACGCTGGGATGCGGCCAGCAGTAATGGGTATGCCGCCAAGACCGACCAGTTGCTGGCGCAGTATCAATCAACCTCCGACCCGAATGCTCAGATGCAGGCTATTCAGGGCATAGAGGATATTATCGTCAGCCAGCTCCCGGTCATCCCGCTCACGGTCAACGTCTATTGGGACGAATATACCACGTCCCACTTCACAGGATGGCCGAGCGCCGCCGACCCATATGACTCCGGGGCACCTTACAATATGCCTGATGCCGCCAATGTCATTCTGCACCTGAAGCCGATCTCCTAGCTGTCACCCCTTTTATTGTCGCCCTTCCACCACCCTGCATTGCAGGGTGGTGGAAGGATAACTATCCGGCGTTGTGCGTGGAGATCATCACAAGTCAGCGCTTGCTGTTCATGTACGAAAAAGGAGAGAGCCAATGCGCCACCTCTTGAGACGAACTAGCTTCTACCTGATAGCTCTATGGGCGGCAGTAACATTCAACTTCATCATTCCACGCTTAATGCCGGGTAATCCTGCTTTAGCATATTTAGCAAAAATTCACGCGCAGAATGTCACCACGGCGCAGTATAATGCTATGCTCCAAGAATTTGGCGTTGACCCCTCTACACCCATCTGGAAGCAATACTTCGATTACATCAGCGCTCTCCTGCATGGGCAACTGGGCATTTCTATCTCGCAATTTCCTTCACAGGTTTCGACGATTCTGGCGCAAAGCCTCCCCTGGACGATTGGCCTGGTCGGTATGGCGGTCCTTCTGAGTTTTCTGATTGGCACCCTGGTCGGCATAGTCATCGCCTGGCGACGTAACTCCTGGTACGATACAACCATTCCGCCGCTACTGACATTTTTCTCTGCTGTGCCTTATTTCTGGATGGCCCTGGCGCTTATCTATATCTTTGGAGTGAATCTGAACTGGTTTCCAACCGACAGCGGCTATGACGTGTTTAATACCGTTCCCGGCTGGAATCTCGATTTCATTACCAGCGTCGCACAACACGCCATTCTCCCGATCATCACCCTGGTCATCGGCTCGCTGGCGGGCTGGGTGCTGACGATGCGCAATACGATGATCACAACGCTCTCGGAAGATTACGTCCTGATGGCGCAGGCCAAAGGGCTACCGGAAAGGATGGTGATGTTCGGCTACGCAGCACGCAACGCCATTTTGCCCAGTATTACCAGCTTCTCTATCTCGTTGGGCCTGGTGGTAAGCGGATCTTTATTGACGGAAATCGTGTTCAACTATCCAGGGATCGGCTTCGCGCTCTATAACGGCGTGCAGGGCGATGATTATCCTCTGGTCGAGGGCTGTTTCCTGGTAATCGCTCTGGCAGTGCTGACCGCGAACTTTCTGTCGGAACTGGTCTATACATTCCTTGATCCGCGCGTACGCCAGGGGAGAAGGTAAATCATGCAAGCAACAAATGTAACAGGTCAGCATATTGATGCTCCTCCTCTATTCAGGCAAGTGAAGATATGGCTAAATGGCAGCTTTCGGGCTATGACAGCTCATCCTAAAATCTCCACCGGCCTGGGCATCGTTACGCTGTTTGTCTTGATAGCGCTGGCTGCGCCGCTGCTGACGCCCTATGATCCCAATGCAACGATAGTACGAGGTTCGCTCCCGCCGTCACCTGCGCACATCTTTGGCACAACGGGCCTGGGCCAGGATATGTTCGCTCAGATCGTCTATGGAGCCCGCATCTCTCTGATTGTTGGCTTCTGCGCTGCCATCGGTTCCACCATGTTGCAGATTTTCTTCGGCCTGACCTCGGCCTATTTTGGAGGCGTCATCGATGAAGTACTCTCCCTGATCATCAACGTTTTCCTGGTCCTGCCCGGCTTGCCGCTCGCCATCGTGCTCGCCTCCCTGGCTAGCAGCGCCAGCAGCGCCAATAAAAACGAGTTCGTGATTGCGCTGGTCCTGCTCTTCACATCCTGGAGTTACGGGGCGCGCGTCTTGCGAGCACAAACGCTCTCACTAAAAGAGCGTGAATTCGTGACGGCTGCCCGTGTCACTGGCGAGGGACCATTACGCATCATTTTTGCCGAAATACTGCCAAATGAAATAGCCCTGGTAGCCTCGACATTCATTGGCACCTTCGTCTATGCCGTAGGGGCTGAAGTCGCCCTGGAGTTCCTCGGGCTGGGCAATACGTCGCAGGCCAGTTGGGGTGTGATATTATTCTGGGCTCAGAACAATACCGCACTGATCTCGGGAAAGTGGTGGCAATTTGTTCCGGCAGGCTTATGCATTGCGCTGCTGTGCTCAGGACTGGCATTTATCAACTTCGGCATTGACGAACTGGCAAACCCTCGCCTGCGGCTCGAACGTCCGCTACGCAAACAACTACGGTAGGGGCAGGACTGGCACCTGCCCCCGTGGGGGGGAGACCAAAGGAGGTGGGCAATCGATGGAGATGGGCAGCCGGTAGCTCCCCGATTCATCGTGGGAGTTGTCTCTACCAGTTAGCAGCCGGTTAGTAACCAGATAAGCATAAAGGAGATTTGATGAGTATCACCAATAAAACTATGTCCCAACCAAACTCTGAGATAGAGGCGCAGCAAGCCGCAGCGACTTCCCTTTTCCCGCCAGACTTTCTCTGGGGTGCCGCAACCTCGGCTTACCAGATAGAGGGCGCGACCCATGAAGATGGACGAGCTCCCTCCGTCTGGGATTACTTTGCGGCGACGCCCGGTGCAACGTATCAGGGCCAGACAGGCGAGATAGCAGCAGATCACTACCACCGCATGGCGGAAGACGTTGCGCTCATGGCTCAGCTTAATCTGAACGCCTATCGCTTCTCGCTCTCCTGGCCCCGCATCCTGCCTTCTGGAACGGGGGCAGTCAATGAACGCGGCCTGGATTTCTATGACCGCCTGGTCGATCACCTGCTCGCCAGGAATATCCGCCCGATTGCCACGCTCTACCATTGGGATCTGCCCTTGACATTGCAGGACCGCGGTGGCTGGCTCTCCCGTGATACGGCCTACGCCTTCGCAGATTATACTGAAGCCGTGGTGCGGCGGCTGGGAGACCGCATTGACATGTGGATTACCCATAACGAGCCCTGGTGTACAGCTTATCTCGGCCATGCCTTAGGTATTCATGCCCCCGGCTTGCGCGACAAACAACTGGCAGCGAGCGTTGGACATCATGTCTTGCTTTCCCACGGTCTGGCAGTGCCACGCCTGCGCGCACATCTTCCCCCACAGGCGCAGGTGGGCATTGCTGTAGACTTCTATCCCGTCTATGCCGCGGATAACCGCCCGGAAACTCTCCATGCAGTCAAACAGGCCGATACCTTCCGCAATCGCTGGTTTCTTGAGCCGCTCTTTCGTGGACGCTACCCGGACGATCTTTTCATTGGTATGGGTGTACATCCTCCGGTGATCCAGAAAGATGACTTTGCGGTTATCTCCACACCCATTGATTTCCTCGGCGTCAATTACTACTCACGTATGCTCGTGCGGGGGCGTGCGGATACGACCATAGCGCCAGATGCCAGTTACGAAACGGTTGAGCGTATCTCTGGCTCATCCTATACTGAAACGGGTTGGGAGGTCTTTCCGGCAGGGCTCGCCAATATCTTGACGCGTATTCATCGGGATTACGCGCCACAGGCCATGATTGTCACCGAGAGCGGCGCGGCCTTCGAAGACTTCTGGGACGGCTGCAATGGCATTCACGATCAGAGGCGGATAGATTACCTGCAAGAGCACATTCAAACCGTTGCCAGGGTGGTCCAGCAAGGCGTACCTGTTAAAGGCTATATCGTCTGGTCTTTGCTAGATAACTTTGAGTGGGCTGAAGGTTATCGCAAACGCTTTGGGCTGGTCTACGTCGATTACCCGACCCAGCGCCGTATCATCAAAGACAGCGGCCTCTGGTACGCTTCTTTCGTCGCCTCCCACCCGTAAGATCCTAATGGATAGCGTCCGCCAATGCGGCGAGTAAAGCTAAGCAGGGTGCCTTCATTGGCACCCCTAGTGCATTTCCACTTGACATCTTCGGATTCGATGGTATACTTCCCCTCAAAAGGGGCGGCGGGAGCTAGTAGCTATCACGACCCGCTTGAGGGTACTGAAACTATCCTGTCAGCAGATTCACAATCAGCACAGAAGCTGCTATTACCGCCGCCCCCACCAGCGTCTGCCAGCTTAGGCGCTCGCTGAGCAGCGAGACACCCAATAGCACGGTAACTACCGGCTCAAAGTAGATATAGACGGCCACGCGCGAGGCTTCGATTTTCGTCAGTGCAAAATTATAGACAAAATATGCCACCACCGAACAAACCACCGCCAGAAAGAACAGCGCCCCCCATTGTATGGCGCTCAGTCGCACGACTGCATCCCAACGGTTGTTGACAGGATCTACGAGGGAGAGCAGCAGCAAACCGAGCGCGCCGCTCATCATCGTACCGCCAGTCATTACCAGTGGAGAAATTCCCTGCATCCAGCGTTTGCTCAGATTAGAGTAAATGGCAAAGGCGAAGGCATTCGAGACCAGGCACACCGCTCCAAAGAGGAAGCCAGACCTCAGCGATACCGCGATTGGTTTCTGCAAGACAATCAGTACCACCCCACAGAAACCAAGCAACAGCGCCGCCAATCTGAGCGGGCTAAACTTTTCGCCGCCGATAACCTGCGCCAGAAAGGCGGTCACAACCGGAATCAGGCCAACAACCAGAATTGAGGATATGCTGGCGTTCGTTTGCTGCACGCCTGTATATTGAAGCCAGAAATAGAGCGAGAAGCTGATCTGGCCCAGGAAGGCCATGCGCAAAAGGTTACGAGCGGAGATTTGCCGGCGGACAATGACTTTTAGCAAAGGGATCAGAAAGAAAAGCGACGCGATGCCAAAACGTAGCGTTGCCAGTATCGCGGGGCTGAGTGCGGTTTTGCCCGCTATACCAGCATTTAACAAAACGCGAGCCGCAACGAACGATCCGCCCCAGGCGATAACCGCGAACCAGATGCCTGCGTAAACCGGTAGCAGGCTGCCTCGCTGCGAGCGATCATGGCGGATAATCATCGTTCCGAAATTAATAACCTTTCCAATTGATCGCTCGATTATATCACATCGCGCTCACCTCTCATCAGGGAACGTTACCAGGAGGCGCAGAGGAAAGCACAAATGGATCACTATCTGCGCCTCGCCAGGAGAAATTTCTGCTCGCGCTCTAGCTTCGTGATATCACCTTGAAAGCACTCTAGATAAGCTTCTGCATAGGATTGTACGCTGCGCCTGGCGGCATAAACCTCCTGGAGATCCACCTGCTCTACCAGTGTCTGAGCGTAGGCGTAAATGAGGGGATGCAGGCGATAACACGTTCCGCTGGCGAAACTACCATTTATCGTCGGAACGGTAATAAGTTCAAGCAGAGAATGCCCCACAAACAGTCCTAACGTCGCAGCAGTATTAGCCAGCAACGAGACGGGAAGATCAACGATATCGCCAACCGTACCATCATCCATTTCATTATGATTATCGCACACGCTCTCGTCGCCCTCAGATGAGCGATAAAGCACTTTGTGGCTATAAGAAGATCGGACAACCGGCAGAGAAGCATGCAACAGAGGAGGAAGAGCTGTTGAGTGAAACTGATGAGTTTTCCCATCAGACCTCTTCCCCAGGATAGCAGCCGCATATTCCAACCCGAATGTTGTAACCTCCAGAGTTGTCAGAAGGGAGAACTGCTTGCGCAACTCCGGGGTAAAGTTTGCCAGCGCCCGGTCGAGAGTGGAGCGTAACACTCCTTCCCCATCTAACAGGCGATCAAGAGGACAGTTGCTAACCTGAGCTGCCAACAGGGAGAGAGAGATGCCCTTGACGGTGACAGCGTTCGCGGCAACCTCGATAGCCAGTGGTAAATAGCCGACAGCAGCGCAAATGTGCTCCATAGCAGTGCGGTTTTGAGCAGAGATGCGTTTAAGGGAGACGCGTGTCAGAGATGCAAACAGCTCAAGCGCGGCCTCCGGTTTCAGTGGCTCCAACTGGATACGATGCGCAACGAGTGCTGTTGGAGGAACGTAACAACCGGTAGTAAGCACAACGCGACGAACGTGCCCTAAGCCACGCTCTCCGCATTCAGAAGCTGCATGCCGGCTATGACCGAGCAAAGCCTCTAAGGCCCGGCGCAATGGAAAACAAGCGTCAAGATCATCCAATAAAATGAGCACACTTTTATCCATCAACGCCATACGTGCGTGGTCAATCGCATCGGCAAGGGTTACATTTGTAGCCTGCTCTGCGCCAGACTGCGTTGCTGGAGCGACTGCCACGGACGGTAGACTCTGGCTCTCCAGTAGTGTAGCGTCTCCAGCTTTCTTCCGGTGAGATTTAGCGGTAGTCCCACGTTTGCTCCTGGCAGTTCCAGCAGGCTGTTGAGAGAAAACAGCGCTAATTTCCTGTAATAAAGCGATAAGTCCCTGCTCTCCATGTCGTTTTGTACATGAGAACGTGACGATACCATCTGGGAAAACGTGCATGCGATCATTGGAGGCCAGCACATGCAGAGCTTCATGAGCGAGAGCGCTTTTGCCAACACCGGGCATCCCTGTAATAGCGCACAGGCCGGTTTCCATTGTACACAGGGTGCCGATCAGCTCATGCAGAGCCTGAGTGTGTCCAAACAGACGGGAGGGGCGAGCAGATAGTAGTAACACCGCAGGGGTGTGGCGTATCATCAGATATTCGCGCAAACGCTCCACCTGCTCAGCTTCGTCGGCGCTCAATTCAGCCAGTTCAGCCACGTTGAGGTAGATCTTCACATCTCTAGGAGTTTTGCAGAGGAGCCATGCCAGCGCCAGGACCTGCTTACGCGCATTGCCGCGAAAAGGGTGAGCTAATCGACCAGCCTCCAGGCGAGCAAGAAAATCTTCCGAAATCTTACAATCAGCGAGGATTGGATCATGGCGTGCAGTATCGGCAAGAGCGCGTTGACTGGACCAGCCATACTTGCGACGCCGCTCACTGATCCAACGACCAAACTGTACTACATCCATGCACAATTCTTTCCATGTAGGGGCAATCCTTTGCGGTTGCCCTGGACTTTTGTGGTTGCTCTAACCCCTTGTGGTTGTTCTACATTTTTGTGGTTGCCCTGAATCCCTTGCAGTCCAACATCTACTATTACTACGCAGCAGCCCTTAATAAATATCACATTATGACAAGCTGGGCAATATTTTAGTACTTTAACCTGATAGATTACACGGACCAGGGCATGCGAGGAGTGGATAGGGGTCCACTCCTCGCATGCCCTGGTTCAGAAAAAGCGAAAATGAGTCGTTAAATGAAAAATCGAGAGTTAGTCTTTGGAACGGGGATCGAAGGCATCACGCACGCCATCGCCCAGGAAAGAAAATGCCAGCACGAGGATCGCCAGGACAATACAGGGCAGGACAGCCTCCCAGGGATGTGTCCGTAAAAAATCAGCGCCATCCGAAATCATCAGGCCGATGCTGGAGCCAGGAGCCTGCACGCCCAGCCCCAGGAAACTGATGCCTGCTTCCGCAATAATGGTATTGGAGATATTGAGTGTCGATGCAATGACCACGATGCTGAACAGGTTAGGGATAATGTGGCGCAGGATGATCTGAGTATTTGTCGTTCCAGAGGTTCTGGCTGCTTCTACAAACTGCTGCTCCTTCAGTTGCAGAGTTTGTCCGCGCACGTAACGAGCCATCAGCGGCCAGATCACCAGCGAGAGTCCGAGCGCGACCAGCAACAAGCGAGCGTTGCCATTAGCGCCGATGATGGGAATCTTTCCCAGGGTGCGGTCAGCCCAACCACCCAGAATACCAGATATCAGGATCAGGAACAGCAAACCGGGAAAGGCAAATATCACATCTGTAAAGCGCGCCAACAGCCAATCGATCCAGCCTCCGTAGTAGCCAGCTAATACACCTATAGTCACGCCCAGGACAATATCTACCACTTCCACTAGAAGGGCCACCGAAATCGAGATCAGCAATCCCTGCATTACACGAGCCAGCAGGTCACGTCCGAGGCTATCGGTCCCGAGCCAGTATCGAGCCGAAGGGCCTTTATGTTGTTGACCAATTTCTTCGTGTGAGAAATTATGGTATTGATCGGGTTGTACGGTGCCATTAAGGGGGCTTTGCATCGGACCGCCGATATGCTGATAAATGACCGGACCGATCAAGGCGATGATGACAAACAGCAGGATCACGCCCAGACTCGCCATAGCACGTTTATCCCGCCGTAAGCGTCGTGCCGACTCCTGGAAAGGTGTCAGTAACTCTTTTTCCTCTTCCCTTTCCATAAACTGCTGTATAGTCGGTGGAAAAGGCTGTTGCGGGGGCAACATCGTATTTCTGGGGAGATCCTGGGGAGGTGGTCGCATCGTGCTATCAGGCGACATCACTCCGGGAGGTGGCATTCGCTCCCAATTGCGGTTCCGTGGTTGCATATCCATCTCTATATCCGCCTTCTATTCAGTCTTAATGCGAGGATCAACAACAGTGTAGAGAATATCCGACAAGAGATTACCCAATACCACCCCCACTGCTAATAATACTGTTGTTGCCTGAATTACAGGGTAATCGCGGTAGTCAATCGAGCCCAGCGTGATTTCCGCGATGCCTGGAATATTGAAAATACGCTCGATGAAAAACGCGCCCGTCACGAGAAACCCTATCGACACCCCCAACACTGTCACGAGCGGGATCATGGCATTTCTGAGCGCATGACGATAGACGACGATACGCTCTTGCAACCCTTTCGCGCGTGCGGTGCGCACATAATCCTGTCGCAGCACCTCCATCATACTTGTTCGCCCCAGGCGCGCAAAATAGGCAGTTCCGGTCGCCGCATACACCAGAATGGGCGCAATCTTATATTGAAGATCCGTCCAGCTATACTGCCAGGGCGCGCCCCAGTTCGCCACCGGCCAGTGAAAACCATAGCTCTGGTCCAGCCATACCAGGAAAAGCTGCACGAACACCGCAAGAATAAAGGCCGGGACGGCATAAAGCGCGAGCATGAGTCCCATATTTGCTGTATCAATCCACGAATTCGCTCTGATGGCGGAAACGATGCCCAGAGGTATTCCTATCGCAAGCTGTAAGAGCAGCGCCCAGAACCCTAGCTCCAACGAGACCGGAAGGCCGTCTTTAAGGATATCCCATACCAGACGATTTTTATACTGAAATGAGTAGCCGAAATCTAATCTGAACAATCCAGTCAAAAAGTTGAAATACTGCTGATATGGAGGAAGATCTAAGCCATAGGCATGGCGGATCTGGAGATAGGCTTCTCGCGTATAATGCTGCCCTAATAACTGGGTCACTGGATCATCAGGTGCAGTAATTCCCAGAATAAAAGTGATAAAGGTGACACACAATATCACAAAAACGAGACCTATCAATCTTTTTATCAAAAACTGAACCATTCCAAACTCCTTGCCCCACTTGCAGGCAGGAGGGATAGAGCCCTAAAAGGGCTACTATCCCTATAAGTTCTTTGGGGAGAATACCAAAGCGTATGTTCCCCTCGTCGCCCCAATTAGTGTTGAGTTATGTACACATTCGCCCAGGTGTTGGGTGGATACTGCGAGAACGCGTTAAACTTCAAACCAACAACGTACGGCTTTACCAGACGCATATCGGGACGCTGATAGATCGACAACCAGGCAACATCATCAACCAACTGCTGCTCGATTTTGTTATACATTTGAGCTCGTTTCGCTTTGTTGGTCTCTACGTCAGCAGCATTCATCTGCTGCTGCAAATCGCGCTGTTGAGCGGCGGTCGCGCCAGGATTGTTGCCGTAATTGAACTCGTTGTACGGCTCGCCAGCCCCGAACTGGAGGCTAATCCAGTCCTGCGGGTCTGGATAGTCCGCGATCCAGCCGCCAAGCCACATCTGTAAGGGTCCGAGGTGACCGGTGGTCTGTGTTTCCAGAGTGTACATCGTGTTCTGGCTAATCGCAGTTGTCGCCACAGTAATGCCCAGCACCTGCTTCCACATCTGAACAACGGTCGTGACTTCATTGGCATATCCCGTGTTTTTGGTCGGGTAGGTCAATGTGATCGTCGGGAACGTTGCCGGGGTCAGGCCGGATTCCTGCAAGCCTTGAGCAAACAATTCTTTGGCTTTATTGGCGTCCCCTTTGGGGGTGGTACCATCTGGGCAGGTGAGTTGCGAGTTATAACCATACATTCCCTGTGGAATGATGTGGCAGGTTGGGGTATACGCGCCTGAGAAGGCAGCCTGGACAATGGCTTCACGGTCCAGAGCCAATGCCAGTGCCTGACGGACTTTAACATTATCCAGTGGCTTCACCATGTAGTTCATGCCAATATAGAAGATGGTTAAAGTGTTGTCCTGGCTGAAATCCTGACTGGTTTTGGCATTATCGAACTCACCGACCGGCACATCAGTGTAGTCAACCTGACCGGCAAGGTAAGCATTGTAGCTTGTCTCTACATCTTTCATCGGCAGGTAATCAAGCTCTTGCAACTGCGGCTTAGGCCCATAGTAGTTGGGATTTGGAATGAGCTTGATCCCGGTATTGTGATCGTACACCTTTACCATAAATGGGCCATCGCCACCCTGACCGCCGTTGTCGCCTAGATGATCAGTCCACTTCTGGCCCCATTTATCAATCACAGTGCGCTCGACAACATAGGATGTTGGATAAGCCAGAGCCTCCAGGAAGTAGGCTGTAGCTTTGCTCACCTTGATCACCAGGGTATTTGGGTCCTGTACAATGACGCCAGTGCCGATAACGCTCTTCACTTTCCCGTTCACGCGATCCGGTGCGCCCTTAATCAGGCCCAGATAGGTCAAGGCAACCCCTGACTGGTCATTGACTTCAGGTGACAGAGAGCGGTCGATACTATAAGCAACGTCGTTGGCGTCCAGTTTGGTGCCATCACTGAACTTGAGCCCCTGGCGCAAATGGAAAGTATAAGTCATCCCATCTTTTGATACATCATAGTTCTGTGCCAACTGTGGCTGGACTTCCAGATTGTTATCCAACTGTACGAGACCGGTGAAAACCAGATTAATCGCGTTGATGGAGGTTGCATCGGTCGCAATACCTGGATCGAACGTATTAATATCTGGAAGCCTGAAAGCCCACCGATAGATTTGCTGGTTATCAGGAGCCTTTTGACCTGATGATTGACCTCCCGCAGCGCCACAGGATGCCAGGAGCATCGTCATCAGACAAAGAAATGTTGGCAACATGACAGCCATAAATTTCTTGCCAGATTGCATTTATCACTTCTCCTTGTTATACGTAGACCTATCTGTGTTCTCTAAAAAGAGCATCTGGACTTGCAAGGAGGAACACGCCCATGCCCTGAAGATATCTGGCTCAGGGCTTTTTTCGCGGTCTTCCTAAATACAGAACACAGAGACATCTTACATAAAGGTTCCAGTAGAGTACGCGGAAATCAGGCTGTTGAACGCGGAAGTTGCGCGAAGAAGTCGCGGGAAATGCGCGGTGGAAAAGCTGGCCCCATCCCTTTTTAGCCATGCTCCAGCCTGCTTTAAGCAGGGTCAAATACTACGTACTCCTTTTCTCTGGTAAAGCTAGAGAGCTACTACTACCCCTTTTGTAACAGGCGCGCAAATATCTCAACATAGACAGCGCTGCCGCTATCAGCCAGAAGATAGCATACCTCATCTGGCTGATAGCCATCCGCTATTTTGCCGACGCCACTGTATGACGAAAGCCCATTGCATAGAGCGAGGCATACACTCCCTCGCGTTGCAGCAGTTCGGTATGCGTTCCCTGCTCTACAATATTGCCCGATTGCAACACGACGATGTTATCGGCCCCCTTAATGGTTGAGAGGCGATGCGCGATAACCAGAGCCGTACGCTGATGCAATAACTTTCGCAAGCCCTGCTGGACCAACAGCTCTGTAAATGTGTCAATATTGGCGGTCGCCTCATCCAATATGAGAATACGCGGATCAGCCAGCAGCGCCCGCGCAAACGAGACGAGCTGGCGCTGCCCCACGCTCAAATTGCGACCACGCTCATGAATGACGGTATCATAGCCATCGGGCAGGCGCATTATCAACTCATGCGCGCCAACCGCGCGCGCGGCCTCCACCACTTCTTCGTCCGTTGCCTCAAGACGGCCATAACGGATGTTTTCCTTGACCGTCCCCGTGAACAAGAAGGGGTCCTGAGGAACCACCCCGATCTGGCGGCGCAACGAGTGCTGAGTTACATCACGCACATCATGCCCATCTATCAGTATTGCTCCTCCTTGTATATCATAGAAACGCGTCAGCAAGCCAGCAATAGTACTTTTGCCTGCGCCAGTCGGACCCACAATCGCTACGGTCTGGCCTGCCTTGATATGCAAGTTCAAGCCCTTCAATACCTGGCTCTCCTGATGATAGCCAAAGACCACATCGCGAAACTCCACTTCGCCGCGAATCTGTGACAACTCTTCCGCGTCGGGGCGATCCACAATCTGCACCGGCATGGCGAGAATCTGGAAAATGCGCTCGGCTGCCACGCCGGAACGCTGAAGCTGCGTATACTGTTGACTCAGTTCGCGGATCGGATCAAAGAATCGGTTGATATATAGCGTAAATGCCACCAGGACGCCGATTTGCAGCGCCCCCTGTGCCACCAGAGTTCCGCCATAGACAACCGTTAGCGCGATAGCCAGCGCTGCCACCACTTCCACCAGTGGCAGGACCAGGGCAGCTACCCTGCTGGCCTCCAAATTGGTATCGCGATTATGCGTGTTGAGATCGTCGAACTCCGCCCGGTTGCGATCCTCTCGTACCAAACTCTGGATGACCCGCATGCCCGAGATATTCTCCTGCAAGGTGGAGTTGACCAGAGAGATAGCGGCGCGCGTGCGGCGAAAAGAACGCTGCGCATGACGTTGCCAGAAGGCGGCGATGGCGATCATAATGGGCAGCACGGTGAAGGAGAGGAGAGCCAGCCTGACGTTCATCACCAACATCGCACCAATGATGCCCACCAACGATACCATAGAACTGAGCATAGAGAGCAAACCTGAACTGAGCATGGCCTCCAGCACATCCACATCGCTCTGTAAGCGTGACATCACACGTCCAATCTGCGTATGGTCATAAAAGCTCAGTGAGAGCCACTGGAGATGCGCGAACATGTCAGAACTGAGGTGGTAGAGGATCTGCTGTCCTGCCCATGACATCGTCCAGACCTGCCAGTATTGTGCCTGCCACATGGCAATATTCAATACCAGCAAAATCACGCTCATGATAGCCAATCCATTCAGATCATGGTTGGTAATAAAGCGGTCGATAGCCAGACCTATCAGATACGGATTAGAGAGATTCAAGAGAATATACACGAGCATCAAAAGCACGCTGAGCAAGGCTGCGCCCTTATAGCGTGCCAGGTAGGGACCGAAGCTCTTGACGAGCTTCCAATCAAAATGCAGCGATTCGTCCTCGTCTGAAAATGCCAGGCTATTTTCCCGCCAGTAGTGTTGTCGGCGATAGTCAGCATAGGAACTTGCTTTCATCGTACCACCTCCCGAGACTGATCAGGCTCATCAATTGGAATTTCAGGATGCGCAGCCAGCAGGCGCTCCTCTAAATCCTGAAGGTCAACGTCGCTGTCGCGACCTGTAGCTCCCCGATTCATCGTGGGAGCACTCAGACCTTCAGTAAAGCGGGCCTCAAACTCTTCCTGCTCACGCAATTGCAAATCATAGAGCTGGGAATAGTGCCCCTTGAGGGCGAGCAGTTCAGTATGGGTGCCACGCTCCACGATTCGCCCTTTGTCCAGCACTAAAATCTGATCGGCATTCTTAATTGTACGCAATCTCGACGCTACGACGAAGGTAGTTCGACCACGCATGACCGCATCCAGGGCCTGCTGTATGAGGTACTCCGTCTCCATGTCTACGCTCGAAGTTGAATCGTCAAGCACCAGGATGCGCGGATTGAGTAGTAATGTGCGGGCAATCGCTACACGCTGCTTTTGTCCACCCGAGAGGGTCACGCCCCGCTCTCCAACCCAGGTGTCATAACCATCAGGGAGCGCCATGATAAAATCGTGCAAGCGTGCGACCTTCGCGGCCTCAATCACCTGCTCATCGGTTGCGTTTACAACGCCATAGGCGATATTCTCGCGCAGTGTGGCATTAAACAAAAACACATCCTGTAGCACCAGGCCCACATTGCGCCTTAGCGAAGCCTGCGTTACCTCGCGCACATCCTTCCCATCAACTGTAATACGCCCAGCCGTCACGTCGTAGAAGCGCGGGAGCAGGTGCAGAATTGTGCTTTTCCCGCTGCCGGTCGCGCCGAGCAAAGCAACAATGCGGCCCGGCTCAGCATCGATGGTAATATCATGCAGTACCTGCGTGCCATTACCATAGGCAAATGAAACCTGTTCGAAACGTATACGACCTTCTACCCGCTCTAACACATGCGCATCAGGAGCATCCTGAATCAACGGCTCGGTGTTAAGCAGCTCGAAGATACGCGTGCCACCGGAGAGGCCGCGCATAAACCATGTCACCATAAAGCCGAAGACGCGCACCGGCGACCCCAGGACGAGAACATACTGGGTCACCGCCACCAGAGTCCCCAGGCTCAACTGGTGTCCAATAACAGCGATGCCGCCAATCCAGACAATCAGCACCGTTACCAGATTGAGCACCAACACCATTAAGGGTTGATTCCAGGCAGAGAGACGCATTGCGCTCAGGTTCAGCTCGCGTAAGGTGCGATTGGTCGCATCAAATTTGGCAATCTCGAAGTCTTCCCGAGCGAATGATTTAACAACCCGCACGCCGCTCAAGCTTTCCTGCATCACCGTGCCAAGTGAACCCGTCTCGTTCTGGACCCTGAGCCAGAGCGGACGTAAGCGGCCTGCCACTTGCGTTGAGAGTATGAGCAACACTGGCACACAGATCAGCATCACCAGCGCCAGGCGCCAATCGAGGCTGAAAAGGACCACCGTTACTGCGCCAAAGCTGGCAAAGGCAGTGATCGCGCGCAATAATCCCTGGGGGATAAAGTTACGCACGGCCTCAATATCAGCCGTCATGCGCGACATCAATTGTCCTGTTTCTGACTCATCATGGAAGGCAAAGCTCAGCCGCTGGAGATGGTCATAGAGAAGGTTGCGCAGATCATAGGCAATAAGGCATGAGACGGCTTGCGAGAGATATCCCTGCCCATATGCAAAAAAACCGCGGAGCGCGCTGGTACCAAGAATAGCCGAGGCAGCCAGCAGCAGGTCGCTCAGCCGCCCATGCTGCACCCCCACGTCAATTACCCATGCAAGCAACCAGGGAACCGTCAAAGCAAAACCGGTAGAGAGCGCGACGCAGACAACAGTACCAACGGATTGTAACCAATGAGGACGCAACAGCTTAATAATAAACAGGTAAATACGCAAATTTGCTTTCCATTCATGGAGGGACTGAGACAACTGACGGCTGCCCTTGCTTGATCGCATCACAAATTGTTCCTTTCTCGCTGCACTATCCCCCCCTCCACACACAATCCTCCCCCCTATAGTGTAAAAGAAAATGGATGACATATGATTGTCAGTCTTTGTGTGTATTTAGCGTGAAGATCACTTTTTATGGCTCCGCACTATGCTCAGATAATGCTACAATAGGCGTATAAGCTATACAGCTATTACAGCTTGCTACCCAACATGCGGCATGTATATATGCCTCATTTCTGTTGCGTTTCGACATCATAGATGGTATCCTAGAGGTCAAACAGGGCAAGGTTTCAAGCTAAGCTATAGGCTATAACACATTTCGGTCAGGGCTATGTTGTTGGGACTTACAGTTTGGTAGAAAAGCAAGGAGAGAGCATGAAAAGTAATGAGGGAATGTCAACACCATTCGAACAATTAGAAGCGCGTGTCGCTTTTTTAGAACGTGAACTACGCCGAACAGTGGTCATTATCGATAATATCGAGATGAGGACGGATACACGGTTAAAAACAGTCAATGAGCATTTAGATAAGCAAGACACTGAACAACAAAAGTTTTCTGCAAGTGTTGACCAACGGTTTAAACATGTGGACGGGGACCTGGCTGATATTAAATCTGAACAACAAAAGTTTTCTGCAAGTGTTGACCAACGGTTTAAACATGTGGACGGAGAACTGACCGATATTAAATCTGAACAACAAAAGTTTTCTGCAAGTGTTGATCAACGGTTTAAACATGTGGACGGAGAACTGACCGATATTAAATCTGACACTGTAGAGATTAGAAACGTCCTTGCAACGCTTGTAGAAAGGCTCAATAAATCAAGTTAGCACAACACAGCTTGTTACCCAACATGAGGCATAGCTGGTATGCCTCATTTTTGTTGCATCAATTAACATCTTTTTTCACATCAGAGACGTTTTACAATCCTTTACAATATGATATCCAGGAAGACAAATGAAGCTTAGTTCTAAACTTCACCTCTAGTTACAACATGCTTGCGTTAATGCCGTGTTATAATAGACGTATGCAGAAGATTGAGCGTCTCGTGGCAATTACACTGCTACTGCAAGCCAGGGGCAAAATGACCGCAGCACGCCTCGCCAGCATTCTCGGAGTTTCAAAACGTACAATCTATCGAGACATTATGGCTCTTTCGCTGGCCCATGTTCCGGTGTCAATGGAGTATGGGCCTGGCGGGGGCTATTATTTACCCGATGACTATCACTTTGAGTCGGCCATCTTCACGCGTGAGGAGGCCGTTTCGCTGATACTCAGCGCGGATATGGCGGGCAACTACAGCCTTTTCGCGGGCGATGATGGACTTCATCGCGCGCTCTTTAAGCTGGAAGCGAGCCTGCCCGAAGAGTATCAGGCCGACATACGGGCCGCTCGTGAGCGCATTCTGTTTGATACCACCGCCTGGCGCAATCGTCCCATCACGACAGTATTTTTAGAGACCATCCGCAATGCAGTGATGGAGGCGCGCCAGATGGAGATCCTTTACCCATGCAAAACCTGCGCGGCCCCCGGCGTCCGCTGGCGCTGTATAGAACCCTACGGCCTGGTCTTCAAGGGCTTGTCGCGTCGCCATATCCGCACCGGCGTATGGTACCTGGTAGCCTACTGCCAGGCATGTCAGGAGTTTACCCCCTTCCGCGTCAGCTATATTGAGAAATTGCAGGTCTGCAATGGGCAATTCATCCCTCAGCCGGGCTTTAATCTCCGCGCTTACTGGCGCGAGGTTCGCAAACACCTGGAAGAGCAACAGCAGCCCTTTGAATTGCTCTTACGCATAACCCCTTCGGCACGCTATGGGTTGGGAGGGAACTATACGGTACTACGCGAAGAGCCGGGGAACGGTGTGGTAATTAGCGTCGAAATGGAATCAATCGAAGCAGCCATTTCTTATGTACTCGCGCTGGGAGCCGACGCCACAGTCATCAGCCCGCTCCATATACGCGATGCGGTCATGGCTACCGCTCAAGCTATTGCGCAGATATATATTTCTGACCAGGTTAACAAGGGCAAGTTCCCTGACCTGTCTATGCCCTCTATGGAAGAGAACTATCCCAGATGATCAAGACGCCGTAATATGCTCGTTGTTTTTTTGAGGGGGAGCACGAAGCGGGCGCGGTCCCTTACAAAGTATTGGGACCGCGCCCGCTTCGTGCTCAAGGGAGTAGGGTTTAATAACGAGATCTCACACCACGGCCTCCAGTAACAGCACTGACGATCCAGAGCAAAATGATTGCTCCGAGCAGAGCTGTAAGGAATGTCCAGATGATGCCCCGCCCTCCAACGCCGAATATGCCTAGAATGACCCCACCGATCAAACCGCCAATGATGCCTACCACGATATTCCCTACAATGCCTAACTGATCCCCTTGAACTAAGCGATCCGCCAATGCCCCGGCAATACCGCCAATCACGATCCAGACGATCCACGCCCAGATTGTCCCCAGGATACTGGCAACAACCAGCGCCATTGTCATCTCAGGCCCCTTTCTATCACAGTAAATCAGCCTGTTGTGCTTCTCCAGCACATCTTATCCACACGACCGATCATGCGTTGATACAGAATCGTCGATGCATAGACGCAACGCAACGAGTTTTCGAGTAGCCTGACCAGGAGTTCCTATGGCATTCCCACACGTCTATAAGAAAAACGAGGCGTATAGGCACAGCAGAAAGGTGCTGATGCAATTTATGAGCGACCGGAATTTTTTACATCCAAAAAGCTTGACATTTAAATCGGGGGCTTGTACACTGAAATGCACAGTAAAAATTATCAAAGGATAAGATAGATCAGATGGTTGGATCTCTATGCTTGAAACTCAAAAGTTTCTGACAATTGAAGAGGCCGCGGCATTTCTTCATGTTAGCGAGACCTCACTGCGCCGCTGGACCAATAATGGGAAGTTACCCTGTTATCGGGTCGGGGGACGCAGCGAGCGTCGTTTTCTCATGGAAGATTTGCTGGCCTTTATGCGCTCACGCACGATGCCATCCCCCTCTTCAAGCAAAGCACAACAGATCGTCCACCTCCCCGCGCTTACATCTCTCCCATCGAATGATGCCCATAAGTTGCATATCTGCCTGTTTTTTCGTAGCCAGGAGGAGCAGTGGCAGTTATTACGCCCATATCTCTTATCCTATCTTAACGCTGGCAGGCCGGTACTCTATTTGTACGATAGTACGCCCTCGGCCCGCTTGATGGAACAACTGCATGCCGAAGAACTGCCCCTGGATGGGCTGATTGCACGCGGATTACTGCGTGTTTTACCCCCTGATCAGAGCTATCTGCTCACAGGCCGCTTTGACGCGCAGCGTATGCTGACCTTTATAGAGGAAGCCATTCAATCCACTCTGGCAGTGGGGCATTCTCATGTGTTATTGACGGGCGAGATGACGTGGTGTTTATCAAAATCGGAGATCCCTGGAGTCGAGCAACTGGTCGCATACGAAGCTCTGCTTAATCCACTGCTGGAGAAATATCCGACCGTCACGCTGCTGTGTCAATATGATCTCAAGCGATTTGATGGCGCAAGTATTCTGGATGCTCTGCTTACCCATCCTTCTGTTCATATGGCTAGCGGGTTGATCCCGGGCTTCTACGGTCTCTGATCACTCACCGCAGCAGAAGATGTGCTGCTCGATAAATCTCCTCTTCCTGTGGAATACTCTGACTGGCAAAATAGGGCATGAGCATTTCCATAGCTCCCAGTTGCATAATAGGCGCTTCCAGGGTAGAGAATCCCTTGCCTGCCGCTATGCGGGCCGCTATCTCTCCGCCGAAACCTCCCATTTGTGCCGTTTCATGGACAATCAACACCCGCCTGGTTTTACAAATGGAGGCGACCAGCGTTGCCTCATCAAGCGGCCTCAGCGTACGAGGATCGATCACCTCCGCTTCTATCCCTTCCTCAGCCAACCGCTCAGCAACCGCTAACGCACGCTCTACCATGATAGAAAGAGCTATGATCGTCAGATCATGCCCCTCCCGCCTCACTTGAGCCCTCCCCAATGGCACGCGCCAATCTCCCACAGGAACCCGATCTCTGCGTTGATACAGCATTTTATGTTCCAGAAAGACGGTCGGCTCAGCATCAAGGAGCGCGCTACATAATAGCCCCCAGGCATCGGCAGGCGTGGAGGGAAGAACAATGTTCAGCCCCGGTATATACATCAGCCACGCTTCCAGACATTGAATATGCTGGGCGCTGAGCTCAGTCGCAGCGTCTAACAGGGTACGAAATACCACTGGTACGCTTGTCTCCCCGCCAAATGTAAAACCTAACCTCGTCCCCTGACTAATAATTTGATCTACGACAATGGATATGAAGTCGCTAAACTGAAATTCCACAACCGGTCGCATTCCTTCCAGCGCCACTCTAATCGCATAGTTCGCAATAGTACATTCAGACAGGGAGAGATCACGAATGCGCCCCTCCCCAAATTCTGCGAACAAGCTTTTTGCCACCCCTGGAGTTCCATTGCCAATGCCCATCTCCCCCATCAGCAAAACCCGAGGGTCCTTCCGCATCTCTTTCTGTAAGGAGCGACTAATAGCCTCGATATAACTCATTTCTACCAGTGGTAGATTAGCGATGCCGGCCTCTACCGGGGACTGTGGGCGCAGAATCATCGTATTTGCCACTCTTTCGGAAGGTAGCGACAAGTAAAGATGAACAAAGGATAGTTTTTACACAAAAACAAATGTAACATAGAAATTAGCGATACGTCAAGGAAAAATGTGTCCTTTTGATAGAAAAATTCTGCCAAATAACTACTATATCAATGCATAAAGTACATCAAAGGTTAAATATATTCGTTCCTATATCTGAATGTCGGTTTTTTCGGAAGAGCCCAAATGACGCGTGAAGGAAAGGGGCAATGATGGAAAAAATGCTGCAGCATTCTCACATAATAAAGCGTAGCGGGGCCAGGATACGTTCGCTCATCTTCGTGTACCAGGGGCGGCATCTCCAGCTTTTGAGGGTAATTTCAAAATTATCGGCGGTATCGTGTTCGAAAAGCGTCTGCATCTGCTGAGCCAGGGCGGCTGAGTAAATTTCGATGTTCAGTTCATAGTTCCCGATGGAGCTCAAGCGATCCAGGTTGGCAGTTCCTATCGTTGACCATTGACCATCAATGGTACAGGTCTTGGCGTGGAGCATGGTATAGCTGTAGCCAAAGAGACGAATTCCTGCTTCCAGGCATTCAGTAAAGTAGGCGTGAGAAATCCAATCCGCCACGATATGATTGGAGAATCTGGGAATCAGGATGCGCACATCCACGCCCCTCCTGGCGGCGGCTTTTAATGCATCCAACAAAATATGGTCGGGAATAAAATAGGCATTGGTGAGCCAGATGGAGTGCTGAGCCCGATCAATGGCCTCAATATACATATCCCTGATAGGAAATGTCAGGCGCAGCGCGTCATTGCCCTGTAGTCTGATCAAAGGATCGAACTTGCGAGAAACTTCCTGTTGGATATTCTCGCCTTCCTTGCAGAACCGGTTCCAGAAATTTATGAAGGAAAATGCGAGATCGGCGGTGGCAGGGCCTTCAATGCGCAAGTGGGTATCGCGCCACGAGCTCGCATAGAGGCCGCCAATGTTATATCCGCCAATAAAGCCAATCGAGTGATCCACGACGAGCATTTTGCGATGATCCAGCGAATAGCGTCTTGGATCGAAAACATGGAGAGGGTGGCGAATAAACTGGTACTCCAGCGCATGAATTTCAGGAGGGAAAGATTTGAAGACGCGCGGCACAACCAGATTGCCAAAGCTATCAAAGATGACATAGACAGCCACACCCTGCTCCGCTTTTCTGATCAGGCGCTTTTTGAACTCCAGGCCGACGACATCATCTTTCCAGATGAACGACTCCAGGTAAATGCTCTCGCGTGCGTGATCGATAGCATCCAGCATAGCATTATAGAGATCGCGCCCATAGTCAAACAACTGGAGCGTATTTTCTCCAACCTGCACCTGAGCAAAACGCGGGTGTGGAAAGCTCGGCTTATAGATGTGCCGCCTGCGCAGAGCAGCTATGACCAGTAACACCATCACAGTGATGCCCTGCGTTATGAGTGTCGCGCTCAGCGCCAGGCGAAACGCCCTTACAATCGACAGGCGGTTCCTGAACTGCCGTAGAGGCCGGGGTAATTTGGGACTCTGTGTTGATGGCATTACACCTCTCGCTACTAGCATTCACACAATTGTCTCACTATTATAGGGTATCCTGGCTTCACCGTCAAAAATATCTCGTCCTACTCATCTGCATCCAGTTGCTTCATGAGAACGTGTATTCGACAGAAGGATATTAGCCTATTCTATATTAAGGGGATTTCAATTATGCACAATATAGCCAGTCATCAAGAAGATCTAGCCAATACTACAGCGGGAGGAGAAGACAGGCATGACGCTCATAAAAGACGCATTCTGGGAGTGATCCTCTGGGTTTCAGGCTTGATTACACTCGCTATAGCTGCTTTTCTGGTTCATCAACACCCTGGCCCCTGGCCTGACGAGTTACAGTTTTCCAGAACCGTGCAAAGCATTCATTACTGGCCATGGCTGCTCTCGACCCTGGTGTTTTTTAGCTCACTCAATGATATTCCTCCGTCCATTGCGGCAGTCGTGATCTTCGTTGTCGGGATGGCGCTGCTACGCTGGTTTCGCCAGGCCATCTTTCTAGCACTGACGGTCGGCGTTGGCAATGGCATCGATGCGCTGATTGGCGACCTTGTTCGCCGTCCACGCCCCAGCCCAAAGCTTATTCATGTTGACACAACTCTGATATTCAATAGCTTCCCTTCCGGTCACACCGAGCATGATGTGGTCTTTTATGGCTTTCTACTGTACCTGAGCTTTACCAAACCCGTGCGTGAATGGCGCTACCGCTGGCTATTACTACCATTTCAGGCGTTTGCGACGCTGGCTATTCTCGCCATCGGCTACTCACGCCTCCTCGAAGGCGAACACTGGCTTACAGATGTTCTGGGAGGATACTTATCAGGCTTACTCTGGCTCTCCCTCTTCATCTTCTTGTATCGCTGGACTACCAACAAGCTGGCTGAGCGGCGCGCCAAACAACAAGAGAAAGAGGCTGGTATACAAAAATACGCTGGCGAGGCTCCCATCAAGCACTGAATAGTTTGCATCCCGCCAGCTAAAAACTGGCTGTCCTTCTTTTTTTCAGGGCAATGTGAGATGTTCGTGATTTTATGACTTTTGCCTGTGATTTTGCAGTGATAGAGGGGTTTTATCATATACACAGTAGATGAGAAGGAAACATCAAAGGAAAGAAAAGGTTCCGTGAGGACGCGAAACATAAAACTTTCCTTTTTGAAGGAGTAATGATCATGAGTACCTTTATCAAAAATCTGCATCCAAAAGCTGCAACCCACATTGAGGAGCCTCCCATCGCCCGGTTCCTTTTCGCCGATACCCGGATGGCCTGGCTCTGGCTCATCGTTCGCCTATACGTCGGTTATGAGTGGATCACCGCCGGTTGGGAGAAACTGACCGGACATTCGATAGCTTTCGGCGAATTTGGCAAAGCCGTTGGCAGCCCCTGGGTCTTCTCAGGACATGATGGCGCGGCAATGGCTGGCTTCGCTAAAAACGCCCTGACGCTGGCAACTGGAGCACACCCCTCTGTTCAAGGGTGGTATGCCTGGTTCTTACAGAACATGGTTATTCCGAGCGCACCGACGTTCGCCTACCTTGTCACCTTCGGCGAACTCGCCGTCGGCCTGGGCTTGATCGTTGGTTGTCTGACCGGTATCGCGGCGTTCTTCGGTCTGTTCATGAACCTGAACTTCATGCTGGCAGGCGCGGTAAGCATCAATCCCGTTCTAGGTGTGTTGAGCATCTTCCTGGTCCTGGCGTGGCGCGTCGCGGGCTTCTATGGCGTCGATAGCTACCTGCTGCCGCTACTGGGCACCCCCTGGACGGGCTCGCTGACAAAAGAGGCGAAGAAAACGCCCGCAATGGTGCCTGCACACACATAGATGACCATTAACAGGCTGACAGCAAGGGCTGATGACAAAACGTCACCAGCCCTTTATTTTTGTTATTTTCGTCACGCCGTTACCTCTTCTCTTGTGGCTGCGGTTGATATGGGCCGCTAATGTGTTCAAAATTCGGACGGTAGAGCTCACTGTGATATTCCTCTGGATTGACGCGACGGGCGTGTAAATCCTTCCCAGGAATATCGGTGCAGATAAACGCTCCATCTCGATGCGCCGCCATTACACCGTATGTCCTCTTCTCTATCAGGCTCATGACAACATTGGTATAGAAGATCGCCATATGCTTGTCCATCACCTCTGGCTCGCCACTGCGCAAGAAATAGGTCAGGTCGATGGGTAAGAAGCGTACCCCGGGCAATCGCTCCGTTAGCTGACCCGCCAGAAACTCGGCCACGTTAGCTTTTTTGCGATGTCCATACGCATCCGCCGGACCGATTTCTGGCACTGGCACGCCTAGATTCGCGCCCTCGGACATGACAACCGTTGAGTAATTATGTGGGTTGCGTCGATCTTGCACAATCAGCTCAGCCAGATGATCGATGTTCACGGGCACTTCTGGAATGATGAGGCGATCCGCCCAGGTGACGATAGCCGTTTCAAGCGCGGTAAAACCGGCATCACGGCCAAACATGCGGAAAAGTACGGTATGACGATGCGAGCCCGCGACCGAGCGCATGCGGTTAATAAATTCTGCCGCCCGGCTGATGGCGGTCTGAAAACCGATACAGTAGTCCGTACCGGGCACGTCGTTATCCATTGTTTTGGGAATACCCCAAACAGGCACTCCTCTGCCAACCAGCTTATTAGCGTAACTCAGGGTGTCATCTCCCCCAATGACGACCAGGCCATCTAGCTGGAGAAAGCTCATATTTTTTAAGACTTCTTCTGTGAGATCGACGCGATCATCGGGTTGATGGCCTTCTCCATAGAATTTGAGATGGGCAGGTAAATCGCCCACGCGCATGCGCGCCGGGTTGGTGCGCGTAGATTGCAGCGTTGTGCCTCCCTGCCGGTCGATGGTCCGAGTATTGAGACGGGTGAGAGGCATCAGGTAGCCGCTCTCCCAGGTATCGGGATCGTCTGGTCGGAAGATCAGATGCTCATAGCCACGAGCCCGGTCCAGGAAGGTAATACCTTCCCAGCCGGCTCGTAATCCCAACACGCGAATACCGACTGGTTCCGCGCGATATACTAATGCTTTGATTGCTGCATTTAAACCCGGCACATCCCCGCCGCCGGTTAATACGCCAAGAGAACGGATCGAACCGCTTATCTGCCCTGGCATGGTATATCCTCTCTATCTATGTCCTTTTGGCTATAGGAAAATCCCTGCCCTCTAAAACGGTCAGCAAATGACATTCAAGAGAGATTTTACCACCAGTTTGGACAACCAGGACACCGCAGCAATAAGCCCGATCTCCTACTCCCCCAGCGATTTTAAGATTTCACGGCTGATTTTGCGCCCCAACTTTCCCATCTCCATGCCGAAGTTTGCCATGTCAGCTCCAAAATTGCGCCATGCATCGCTGCCACTGACGCTGCGAGGCGTGCTGGCCCCTGAAAGCCGGAGATTCCCACCAACGGTAAGGTCGAGCCTGGCCGCGCCATCACCATAGACAAGATCAACAAAGCCTCCGCCGTGACTGTAGATGGCCTCGGGTCCGCTGGCACTGCCACCCACGATGGCATGCACCGTAAGGTTTGCGTCTTCTGGTAAGACGATGCTGGCATTGCCGCCAACATGGAACCGCCCACGACTTTCAGCGCTGAAGCTGGCCTGTACTTTCATATTGCCGCCCACGTTGCATAGGCCCGCGAGCAATGTGCCGTCTGCAAACATATTGCCGCCCACGTTGTGTACATTGACCTGCGCGCTTGCACTGTTGCGCACTTCGCAATTACCGCCGACCGTCCTACAATTGAGCGCGCTCTCTACCTGCTCCACATCCAGGTCTCCCCCCACAGTGCTGATCGTGGCTGAACCGACGCTTGTGACCCAGAGGTTGCCGCCTATCATATCAATCTCCGCCTGCCCGATATCTAGCAATGTACCATTACCTCCCACTCCTCCCCGCGCCTGGAGACGCGGCATATGCGCCGCTCGCAGATTTCCGCCCACGTTCGATAATTCAGCTCCCTCGTTAATGGTGGTAAGTTCGGCGTTGCCGCAGGTGTCCCTCAAAGTTACACTCCCACCCACTTCTTTCAATTCGACATTGCCAGCGCGCTCAATGCTAGCTCCACGGCTCAACGCTGTGCCAATAATATCAGTGGTGATGGAAGAGAAAACGCGGTTGATGCTGGCGGGTATCCACAATTCAAGGTCGCTCTTACAGCCAGTAATGGTCACGGTATCGCCATCCTGGCGCAGCACCTCCACAAACCCATCGGTTGAAACGCTGATCTCCTGCTTCTCCCAGGGCTGTACATTAAGCTGGCCCTCTAGCCCGTTGATAACTACACGAGGATGCCGGCCAGAAATCGGAAATGTTTGCTGAGTCATACTATTCTCCATTCTTTTTACTCGTGCCCGATGCTCCCACAACAGGCACCCTGTTTCTGCACGCAATTAGCAATTTTTAGAAGTCTCATGCTTCTTTTCATCATCTTCTTGCAAGATATTAACATATCAAAACAATATTTGTCAATATTAATGGCAAAACAAATTAGTTTATTGGAGATATTTACAAAGTAGCGGGCGGGAAATGAGGAAAATGTTATGGTATACTTATTGCACTGTCAAGGGCTGAGGGAGGCCGAATGAAAGGAAAAGACTATTTCGCAGCAGCCTGTATCCCTATGGCGTAACCCCGATTATCTCCTGCTGTGGCTTGGGCAGGGCATCTCTTCTCTGGGCACGGGAATTTCGCAACTGGCATTTCCATTGCTGATCCTGGCATTACCAAACTCTTCTCCTGCCGTCGCGGGATTCGCAGGCGCGCTGGAGCGTCTTCCTTATGTGCTTTTCAGCCTGCCTGCTGGCGCATTGGTGGATCGTTGGGAGCGCAAGCGGAGCATGATTATCTGCGCCATCGGGCTCACTTTTTGCATCACCAGCATCCCTATCGCCTTGCTCACCGGCTATCTCAGCATTCTCTTGATCTATCTAATCGCCTTCACTATCGGCACGCTCGGACTTTTTTATGAACTGGCAGAACTGGCGGCACTCACTCACGTTGTCCCTAAAACACAACTCCCCACTGCCGTCGCGCAAAATGAGGCCGTTTATAGCACCGTTTCTTTGCTGGCTCCCTCACTGAGCGGCCTACTCTTCAGCATTGGACGCTTACTCCCGTTTGTCACCGATGCTATCTCCTACCTGGTTTTGCTCGGATCGCTAGTCAGCATGCATATTCCTTTTCAAGGAAAGCGAGATGAAACTCCGCACCATTTTTTCAGAGAGATACGAGAGGGAATGAGCTGGCTATGGTCCCATGCCGTCGTGCGCCATCTTGCATTTCTCGCAGGCTACCTCTACGTCGTTTGGTGCGTTGACGCTGGGCCAGGCATTCATCGGCGTAAGCCTGGAGCGTCTCGGCGTCCCTCTAACCATTGCCATCCTCTGGGGCGGCCTGCTCCTGATGGCCGGCATCACGCTGCTCAATCCATCCATCCGCCATGCTTCCTTCCCACATCAGCAAACATAGCCAGTATAAAGCGCCTGCCTGCTAGCATGGAGGCTTTCCATACTAACTGGCAGGAATGGAACTAATTGGGAAAGCAATTGTGAGAGGCGCTTTAGCTGGTTTCAGTCCACTGTGAGCGCCAGGTCGGCGGCTCATACGGTTCCGGCCAGTAATCGGTTTCTTTCAGGATTTTGCCATCCTGTAACTCAAAAAATGAGATAGCATACACGATCTCATCTTGATAGGTTAGCTTTACCTCTGATATGACCTGATCGCCGGCAGCAATTAGCCTGAGGATCGTCACCTGCCACTGTTCGGGGTAGTGCTTATTGATGATGACAAAATTTTCTCTCCCACGAATCCTCTCACCCGTCTGAGGCCAATATCCAACGTAGTTGCGGTGAAGCAGCTCCCCTGCTGCATCAAAGTTCTGGTCGTCGAACGCTTTCCAGAGATTTCTGATAATCTGAAGATTCTCTTGTTCACTCATCGATGAGTATTCCTTCCTATTGATGAATGCACCCTATTTTAGAACATAGCGGCTCATCATGACAATAGGGGAAAAACAAAAAGATTTGCATTGAGTGTGATTTTAGCTAGAACTAACCGGACAAGATGACGATGTGTTCTGATCATCAAATTAGATAGATATTCAATCCCATTTATCAACTTATTTTTCAACTAGATTGCAAACGAGCAAGGCGACCCTTCTCTTAGGTAGCTGAACCTTGCACTTTCGTTGCCAGTTTTGCTTGAAACTCACAGATAATTCTCGATGCTGTAACGTCCTCTAAATCGAGGACATATGCATCCTTCACTCTTACTAACTGCTGATCTTGAAGGAGATAAAGCGGTCCCAGATATAGTTTTTGTACCATAATACGCCCCTGTGGTGAAACTGCCTGGGCATAGATGCGCTTGATACGCCGTTCAGGATATTGTTCTAACCAGTAATCAGTGAGACTCTTTATGACCTTACTAATAAGTTCGGGATGGTCTGGATGAACGGCTGCACTGTTTGCTAGAAGTGTGTATGCTCCTGGTTGATCGTAAGTCAATATCTCATCTGGCGTAATGTTCTTCTCGTCTTTCTTGCCAGTAAGAATATCCAGGATGACCGGTTCGGGGAGAGGAACGAGGCCAATATACGCATAACACGTCCTCCGATCCGCTGCATCAAAGGCTGCTTTTGAGATATACGGGTTTTTTCTTCTCCATGCCATATACACTTCCGCTTCAGCAAGAAACATCTCATGGTAGACAATCTGATCTAATGCGAGAGATGCTGGTATATCTGTTGGCAGTAGCCAGTCAATAATGACCTCTGGCTGCTTCTCTGCGCGTGATGATTTTTTGAGTAACCTGTTTCTCACTGCTATCGTGCTTCGGACTCCATATAAGGTTTTTCCACTTTCATCTTCTTTCGTGACGATTTCTCCTTTGCGCGCACGATAGTTAAAGGCATTTTTTCCCAACGGTTCAAACAGTTCCACTGCTCTGCTAAATGATACGTATGTATCAGACTCTTCTGGATTTAGTTTTTTGCTCATGCAACATCTCTCTTTGGTAAATTTTCGATATTGTATCATGATTCAACCGTCGAGTAACAAATTCAACCAGAAAGATCCCATACTTTCGTACTTGGTTGAAAAAGTTGAATTAAGTTGAAAAAGAGTTGATAAAGGTGATTTAATTCGTTAAACTCTTATCAATAATGTCAATATCGAAAAAATAGCAATTCTATTCATGTGAAGGAAGGTGATACTGTTCCGGCCTGCCGTCTGTAACACGGCAGGCCGGCGAGCGAGAACCAACAAACCCTTGATCAGCAGTTCAGAGGCCCTCTGATGTTCATTCTAGCAGACGGGGGTCGCAAGTCAAGTGCCGAAAGGAAGCGTGCTGTCTATGAACGAGCAGCAAGAAGAATACTACGTGATTCCAGTCATCCCCGCCGATGGCCTGATCCACAACGAGAACGGCTTTTGTGGTGATATAGCGCATGAGTTCCACGAACATGCCGCAAGCATTGAGAAACTCAACCAGGCCATTCTCGATGGGCTCGCCACCCCTGATGATGCCAGCCGCATCTTTCGTGGGCAGACGGTGTAAAGGGAGGGGCATGAGATCATGGCAACACCATACGATGCTCCTCCAGCAAATCACCCGCGCTGGACCCACCCCGCCGTGACATCGCCTGATGTCCTCGCGGATGAGGAGCTCTATGACGAGCGGCTCTATGCGCCCCGCGCTCCAAGCAGCGTCCGGCGCTATCAACCTGCTCAGACGGTCACATCGTTGCCTCGTCCGGTACGCACCCATATTCAGGTGACCCGTCACGCCATCCCTCAACGGGCCACAGCTCAGCGTCCGGCGAGACAGCAGCCACCATCTCTCGCTCGCCCGTCGCCTCGGCAGCAATCAGCCCTCCGTTTGCACTGGCTCACCTGGGTGGGGGTGGGCATGGTGGTAATGCTCTGTGGCTGGGTGCTCATCACCCTGCTGGCAGCGTGGTGGCATGGGGAGCAGGATGACCTGCATTACGGTCGCCCCCGCACCTTTCAGATCGATGCGGTGGTCGGTCACCATGATTCGCCGGCGCATCCAAGCCACTTTATCGCCCAGCATCTGGGCACGCACTATTACGTGATTG